>Ga0272446_1002248_pt1 | contig 26647 bp, 21 predicted proteins | sample YNPCB0061_FD_194587 | JGI IMG/M metagenome (GOLD analysis project Ga0272446, IMG submission 194587) | Hot spring microbial mat communities from Yellowstone National Park, WY, United States - YNP-CB-006-1 | ecosystem: Environmental > Aquatic > Thermal springs > Hot (42-90C) > Sediment | place...
CCGGGGGGCGGGCGGATCGGGCTCGGCACGTCGCCGGTCAGGATGATCCGTTCGCGCTTCGCCGTCGGGTCGGGCAGCGGCACGGCCGAGAGCAGCGCCTCGGTGTAGGGGTGCTTCGGCGCCGCGAACAGCGTCCGCTTCTCCGCCACCTCGACGATCTTGCCGAGATACATCACCGCCACGCGGTGGGTGATGTGCTCGACGATCGCGAGGTCGTGGCTGATGAAGAGCAGGGAGAGGCCGAGCTCGTCCTGCAGGTCGGACAGAAGGTTGACGATCTGCGCCTTCACAGAGACGTCGAGCGCCGAGACGGCCTCGTCGCAGATGATCAGGTCGGCGCCCGGGGCGAGCGCGCGGGCGATGCCGATGCGCTGGCGCTGCCCGCCCGAGAACTCGTGCGGGAAGCGGTTCATCGCGTCGCGCGGCAGCCGCACCTTGTCGAGCAGCTCGCCCACCCGCTCCTCGACCTCCCTCGCCGAGGCGGCGAGGCCGAAATTGGTGATCGGCTCGGCGAGGATGTCCTTCACCTTCAGCCGCGGGTTGAGCGAGGAGAACGGGTCCTGGAACACGACCTGCATCCGCCGCCGCAGCGGCCGAAGCCGCGCGGCCGAGAGGTCGTCGATCCGCTGGCCGTCGAGCACCACCTGGCCCGACGTCGGCTCGAGCAGGCGAAGCACCGTGCGCCCCACCGTGCTCTTGCCGCAGCCGGACTCGCCCACGAGCGAGAGCGTCTCGCCCTTGTCGATCGAGAACGACACGCCATCGACGGCATAGACGTAGCCGGTGACGCCCGAGAGGAAGCCGGAGCGGATGGGGAAGTGCTTCTTGAGGTCGGAGACCTCGAGCAGCGGCCGCTTCGCTGCCGCCTGCACCTGAGGCTTCCCCGCGCTCATGCCGCCACCGCCTCGCGCGCGGCGTTGTGGCAGGCGACGAAATGGCCGGGCGCCTTCGCCTCGACCGCGGGTGCGATGGCTCGGCAGACATCGGTGACGGCAGGGCAGCGGCTGGCGAAGGCGCAGCCGACGATGGGCTTCTTCAGGTTCGGCACGATTCCCGGGATCTCCGACAGCCGCGACCGCCCCGTGGACTCGAGCGAGGAGCCGAGCCTCGGCACCGCGCCCAGGAGGCCCTGCGTGTAGGGGTGGCGCGGGCGCGCGAAGAGGTCGCGCGCCGACGCCTCCTCGACCTTGCGGCCGGCATACATCACGACGATCCGCTCCGCCATCTCGGCGACCACGCCGAGGTCGTGGGTGATGAGCAGGATCGCCGAGCCGAGCTTCGACTTGAGCTCGCGCATCAGGTCGAGGATCTGCGCCTGGATCGTCACGTCGAGCGCCGTGGTCGGCTCGTCTGCGATCAGGAGCTGCGGGTTGCAGGCGAGCGCCATCGCGATCATCACCCGCTGGCGCATGCCGCCCGAGAGCTGGTGCGGATACTCGCGCACCCGCCGCCTGGCCTCCGGGATGTGCACGAGGTCGAGCATCTCGATGGCGCGCGCCTCGGCCTGCTTCTCGTCCATCCCCTGGTGCAGCCGGAGCGTCTCGCCGATCTGCCGCCCCACCGTGAGCACCGGGTTCAGGCTCGTCATCGGCTCCTGGAAGATCATCGAGATGGCGTTGCCGCGGATCTCGCGCATCTCGCGCTCGGAGAGGTCGAGCAGGTTGGTTCCCTGGAACAGGATGCGGCCCGTGATCCTCCCCGGCGGCTCCTGGATCAGCCTCAGGATCGACATCGAGGTGACGGACTTGCCGCAGCCCGATTCCCCCACCACGGCGAGCGTCTCGCCGCCGGCGATCGAGAACGACACGCCGTCGACGGCGCGGACCGTTCCGTCGATGGTTCGGAAATGCGTCCGCAGGTCCTCGACCTGAAGCAGCGGCCCGCTATGCCCGGCCGCCGCCGCGGCGGCCTCGGTCTTGTTCAGCACGGTCTCGCTCATGGCCACTGCCGTCAGATGCGCTTGGCGAGGCGCGGATCGAGCGCGTCGCGCAGGCCGTCGCCGAGCAGGTTCACCGCGAGCACGGTGACGGAGAGGAACACCGCGGGGAAGAACACGATGTAGGGCGCGACCTGCCACAGCGCACGTCCCTCGGCCATCACGTTGCCCCAGGAGGGGATGGTGGGCGGGGTGCCCGCGCCGATGAAGGAGAGGATCGCCTCGGTGATCATCGCCGAGGCCGCGATGTAGGTCGCCTGCACCGTGAGCGGCGCGAGCGTGTTCGGCAGGATGTGGCGCCAGATGATGCGCGGCGTGGTCGTTCCGGCGGCGATCGCCGCCTCCACGTAGGGCTGCTCGCGGAGGGAGAGCACGACGCCGCGCACGAGCCTCGAGACGCGCGGGATCTCGGCGATGGTGATGGCGATGATCACGTTCTGCACCGACCCGCGCGTGAGCGCCATCAGCGCGATCGCGAGCAGGATGGGCGGGATCGACATCAGCCCGTCCATGATCCGCATCATCACGCCGTCGAGCACGCGCAGGAAGCCCGAGAAGAGGCCGATGAAGAGCCCCGCCGCCGAGGCGAGCAGCGCGACCGAGAGCCCGACGATGAGCGAGACGCGCGCGCCGTAGATCACCCGCGAATAGACGTCGCGGCCCAGCATGTCGGTGCCGAACCAGAACATCTCCGACGGCGGGCGGACGCGGCGGGCAGGCGCGAGAGCCTGCGGGTCGGTGGTGCCGAGCCACGGCGCGAAGACGGCGATGAACACCATCAGGCCGAGCAGGAACCCGCCGAGCGCCACCGTCGGATGGCGGCGGATGAAGGTCCGGATGCGCCCCCGCCTCACCTCGGCGGGAAACACATCGACGGCCGCGGGAGAGGCGGCGATGGCGGTATCGGGGCTCAATAGCGGATCCTCGGGTCGAACACGGTGTAGAGCAGGTCGATGCCCAGGTTCACGAGCACGTAGACGAAGCTGAACAGCAGCACCACGCCCTGGATCACCGGATAGTCGCGGCGGAGGATGGCGTCGACCGTGAGCCGCCCGAGGCCCGGGATGGCGAACACGCTCTCCGTCACCACCGCCCCGCCGATCAGGAGCGCGATGCCGATGCCGATCACGGTCGAGATCGGCACGGCGGCGTTCTTCAGCGCGTGCAGGAACAGGATGCCGCGGCTGCCGAGCCCCTTGGCCTTGGCGGTGCGGATGTAGTCCTGCGCCAGCACCTCGAGCATGGTCGCGCGCGTGATGCGCGCGATCAGCGCGATGTAGATCGAGCCGAGCGCGATCGAGGGGAGGATCAGGTTCTCGAGGAACGGGAAGAACCCCTGCGACAGCGGCGTGTAGCCCTGCACGGGAAGCCAGTCGAGCTCGAGCGCGAAGATGTAGGCGAGCACGTAGCCGGTGACGAACACAGGCACGGAGAAGCCGAACACCGCGAAGGCCATCACCGCGCGGTCGATCCAGGAGCCCGCCTTCCACGCCGCCATCACGCCCATCGGCACGGCGATGACGATGGCGAGGATGATGGTGATGACCATCAGCGCCGTGGTCGGCTCGAGGCGCTGCGCGATCATGTGGCTGACCGGCAGGTTGGTGAAGATCGAGACGCCGAGGTCGCCCTGCAGGATGCGCCAGAGCCACTCCGTGAAGCGGATCAGGAACGGCCGGTCGAGCCCGAGCGAGGCGCGGATCCGCTCCACGTCCTGCGGCGTCGCCTGGTCGCCGGCGATCACCGCCGCCGGGTCGCCCGGCGCGAGGTAGAGCAGGGAGAACACGAAGAAGGCGACGACCAGCATCACCGGAATGGTCGCGAGCACGCGGCGGACGACATAGGCGAGCATCTCTCCCTACCGCTCCCCTCGTGCCGTTGCCGGATGAACCCTCGTCACGCGCCGCACCTCATGTCTTGCTCACGCCCCAGAAGAACGGCATCGGCCCCTTGCCGATGCCGCCGACGCCGCGCCGCCACGCCTGATACGACATGAACAGCCCCGTTGGCACCCAGGTCATGAACGCCATCGAGGCCTCGTTCAGCCGCGCGACCGCGGCCCGCTCGGCCGCGAGGTCCTCGGCAGCGAACCAGGCGGCCACCTCCCGCTCGATCGCGGCGTTCTCGGGCCAGCCGAACCATGCCCCCGGCCCGTTGGCGCGGATCGCGGCATAGGCCGCCGGCGTCGCGCAGTCGGCCCCCGCATGCCAGGTGTGGAACGCGTTCCAGCCGCCCTCGCCTGGCGGGTCCTTCCGCGCGCGCCGCTCGGCCACCTCGCCCCAGCTCATCGACGCCACCTCGACGCGGAAGCCGAGCTCCCCGAGCAGCGTCTCGCTCACCTCAGCCATCGCCTTGAGCGGCGCGAGATCGACGGCCTTCAGCAGCACGACCTCGGTTCCCTGCCGGCCGGCCGCGACGATCAGCCGGCGCGCGCCCTCGAGATCGCGCGGGCCGGAGAGGATCTCGCCGCCCGTCTCCGCGTAGAGCGGCGTGTCGGGCGTGAAGAAGGAGGGGCTGCGGCGCCACAGCACGTCGTCGGCGCCGATCACCGCGCGCATGTAGTCCTGCTGGTCGGCCGCCATCGCCACCGCCCGGCGCACCCGCACGTCGTCGAACGGCGGATGCAGGTGGTTGAACCGAAGCGACCCGATCGCGCCCATCGGGTCGGCGATCTCGACCGAGACCGCGCGGCTGCGCCGGAGCCCCGGAGCGAGGTCGGGCTGCACCGCCTCGAGCCAGTCGACCTCGCCGGCGGCGAGCGCCGCGGCCGCCGAGGCGGGCTCCGGCATCGCAATCCACTCGATCGTCTCGACCTCGATCCGCTTGCCGCCCGAGAGCCAGTCGGCCGGTTCGGCGCGGGGCTGGTAGCCCGCGAAGCGCTCGAACACGGCGCGGCGGCCTGGCTCCCAGAGATCGGCGCGGAAGCGCATCGGCCCGCTGCCGACCGCCTCGGTGACCGGGGTGAACGGATCGGTCAGCGCCAGCCGCTCCGGCATGATGAAGGCGCAAGGGGCGGCCTGCTTGCCAAGCGCCAGCAGCAGCTTCGGATAGGGAGCCGACAGCGTGAGACGGACCGTGCGGTCATCCGGCGCGGCGAGCTCCTGCCTGAGCGCGCGCACCATCTGGCCCATCGGGTCGCGCACCATCCAGCGCTCGAGGCTCGCCACCACGTCGGCGCCGCGAACGGCCTCTCCGTCATGGAAGCGAAGGCCCTCGCGCAGCCGGATCGTCCAGACCAGCCCGTCGCCGGACACGGTGTGCCCCTCCGCCATCTGCGGCTGCGGGCGGAACTGGCTGTCCACCCCGTAGAGCATGTCCCACACCAGCGCCGCGGCGTTGCGCACCACGTACTGGGTGCCCCAGATCGGGTCGAGGCTCGCAAGCCCCGCCTGCGGCACGAAGCGGAGCGTGCGCGCGGCCGCTCCTTGCGCGTGCACCGCCGGCGCGGCGAGGCCGAGCCCCGCCGCCGCCACCGCGGTGATGAGCGCGCGACGCCGCATCGGAACCGCTCAGGCTCCCCCCTTGCCCATGTTGTAGAACAGCACCACCGGGCTCCTGATCACCCCCGTGACGTTGGCCCGCCAGGCCGACGGCGAGAGGAAATGGCCGAGCGGCACGTGCGGCACCACCTGGAAGGCCTCGATCTGGATCTCGCGGGCGAGCCGCTTCTGCTCCTCGATGTTCGGCGCGTCGAACCACTGGTCGCGCAGCGCCTCCATCTTCTCGCTGCGCGGCCAGCCGAACCAGCTGCCCGGGCCGGTCCCGACCGCGCGCATGCCGACGGCGGCCGGCGGGTCGAACCAGTCGGGCCCCGCCCAGGTGGTGTGGAAGATGCTCCAGCCGCCGCGCTCCACCGGCTCGCGGCTTGCGCGCCGCTGCACCACCGTGCCCCAGTCGGTCGCGACGAACTCGTGGTTCACGCCGAGCCGGCGCATCAGGTCCGCCGTCACCTGGCTCTGCGCGCCGATGGTGGGGAAGTCGGACGCGTGAAGCTGGACGATGCGCTGGTTCGTGTAGCCAGCCGCGCGCAGCGCCTCGCGGGCGCGGTCGATGCTGCGGACCTTGAGCGCATCGGCGCCGGCCTCGGTGTGCATCGGGCTGCCGAGCGACCAGTAGGAGTAGCTCGTCTTGTACATCGCCGTGTCGTCGCCGACGACCGCGCGGAGGTAGTCCTCCTGGTTGATCGCGAGCAGGAGCGCGCGCCGGATCTCGGGGTTGTCGAAGGGCGGATGCAGGTGGTTGAACCGCAGCATGCCGACGGTGCCGAGCGTGTCGCGGTTCTCGACCACCACCTGGCGGTTGCGGCGAAACAGCGGCAGCAGGTCATGCAGCGGCAGCTCGATGAAGTCGACCTCGCCGTTCATCAGCGCGTTCCCCGCGGTCGCGGGGTCGGTGATGATGTGCCACTCCATCCGCTCGATGTTCGCCCGCTTGCCGCCCGCGGTCCACGACGGTGCCTCGTTCCTGGGAACGTAGGCATCGTTGCGCATGTAGACGGCACGCGAGCCCGGAACCCACTCGTCGCGCATGAACCGGTAGGGGCCCGAGCCGACCCAGGAGGTGATCTGGGTGTTCGGGTCGGTCGCCGCCACGCTCTCCGGCATGATGAAGCACGGGCTCGCGTTCGGCTTCGCGATCGCGGCGAGGAGGTGCGAGAACGGCTTCTGCAGCCTGATGCGGAAGCGCCGGTCGTCGAGCGCCTCGATGCTGTCGAGGCGCTTGGCGATCTCCTGGCCGAAGCCGTCGCGCGCCCACCAGCGCTTGATCGAGGCCACGCAGTCCTGCGCCCGCACCGGCTCGCCGTTGTGGAACTTCTGCCCCTCGCGGAGAGTGAACACGTAGGTCCGGCCGTCATCCTCGATCTGCCAGCCATCGGCTGCCTGCGGCTTCACCGCGAGGGTCTCGTCCACCGCCAGGATCGTGTCGTAGACGAGATAGGAGTGGGTGCGGGTGATGGTGGCCGTCGTCCACACCGGATCGAGGCTGGTGAGGTTCGCCTGCGGCACGATCCTGAGCGTGCGCGCGGCCGCCCCCTGCGCAAGCGCGGGCGCCCCGATGGACGCTGCGGCGAGCCCGCCCGCTGCGGCTCCGAGTACCTGACGACGACGCATCACACCTCTCCTTCCCGGTCCTCTGCCGAAACGCGCACCGCCCATGGGCAGGCGGTGCAGGCTTCGCGTGCCCTTCCTGCCGCCCGTTCAGCGGCGGCAGCGACGCGGGTTGGCCCCGCCCCGCTGCCCTCTCCCCTCAGGTCTTGCTGACGCCCCAGAAGAACGGCAGCGGCCCCTTCGTGATGCCGGAGACGTTCCGGCGCCACGCCTGGTAGCCGAGATAGAACCCGTTGGGGATGTACACCACGTGCTCCATCGCGGCCTTGTTGATGCCGTCGAACGCCGCCTTCTCCTCGGCCGGCGTCGCGGCGTTGAGCCACTTCGCGATCTCGGCCTCGACCTCGGGGCTGTTCGGCCAGCCGAACCAGGCGCCGTCGCCGTTGGCGCGGACCGCGTTGTAGGAGGCGGGCGCGATGCAGTCCGCACCCGCGTGCCAGGTGTGGAAGATGTGCCACCCTCCCTGCCCGGGAGGGGCCTTCGAGGCCCGCCGCTGGCCGACCGTCCCCCAGTCGGTCGCGACGAAGTCGACCTGCATGCCGAGGCTGCGGAGCAGCGCGTTCGTCACCTCGCCCATCGCCTTCAGCGGCGCCTGGTCCTGCGCCACCAGGACGGTGATCGGCATGTTGGTGTAGCCCGCCTCGGCGAGCAGGCGACGGGCGCCGGCGATGTCGCGCGGGCCCTTCAGCACCTCGCCGCCCACCTCGGTGTAGGCCGGCGTGCCGGGCGTGAAGAACGAGGGCAGCGTCTTCCACAGCGCCTCGTCGTTGCCGACGACGGCGCGCATGTAGTCCTCCTGGCTGAGCGCCATCTGGATGGCCCGCCGCGCGCGCACGTCGTTGAACGGCGGGTGCAGGTGGTTCAGCCGGAAGCTGCCGATGTTGCCGAGCGGGTCGGCGATGTCGACCATGATGTTGCGGTTCCGCCGCGGCACCGGAACGAGGTCGGGGATCGGCGTCTCCCACCAGTCCACCTCGCCGTTCTGCAGCGCGCCGGCAGCGGTGGCGGGGTCGGGGATGATGTGCCACTCGATGCGGTCGAAATTGATCCGCTTGCCGCCCGAGAGCCAGTCGGGCGCCTCCTCGCGGGGAACGTAGTCGGGGAAGCGCTCGAACACCGCGCGCGAGCCGGGCACCCACTCGTCGCGCTTGAAGCGCATCGGGCCGGAGCCGATCACGTCCTCGGGCTTGATCTGCTGGAAGCTGTCGGTCTTCGCCACCGCCTCGGGCATGATGAAGGCCATCGGCGTGTTGTTCTTGCCGAGCGCGAAGATCATCTTCGTGAAGGGCGCGTTCAGCCGGAACCGGAACGTCCGGTCGTCGACCGCCTCGAGCGCGTCGAGCCGGGCGCGGATCAGCTGTCCGAGCGGGTCGCGCGGCATCCAGCGGATCAGGCTTTGCACCACGTCCTTCGAGAGCACCGGCTCGCCGTTGTGGAACTTCAGCCCCGGCCGGAGCCGGAACGTCCAGGTCCTGAAGTCGGGCGAGTGCTCCTCGCTCTCGACCATCTGCCGCTGCGGCTCGAGCCGGCTGTTGACGCCGTAGAGCGTGTCCCAGATCAGCGCCGAGCCGTTGCGCACGACGTACTGGGTGCCCCAGATGGGATCGAGGTTGGCAAGGTTCGCCTGCGGCACGAAGCGGAGCACGCGCGTGCCGGCCGCCTGGCCGTGCACGGAGGGTGCGGCGAGCCCGGCCGCCGCCGCCGCGACGCCACCGGCCAGAAAGTCACGACGCTTCATCTCGTTCAGCCCCCATTGCCCTCATTCGGCCTGAGGACCGGCGCCCCCGCGCACCCGGGCGTTCCGGCTTGACGCCGGTTCTCCCCAACGCGTGCGGGGCCCGCTCCCGGGCCCCAAGCCATCCCTCGTCCCACTCTAGAGGCAGGGGCCGGGGACGCAAGCGCCTATCGCACGCTTGCCCCGCCCTTTCCGCCGCCGTGGCGGTTCACGTCTTCCGGATGTTCCAGAAGACGGGGATCCCCTTCAGCACGCCCTGGAGGCTCCGGCGATAGGCGGTGAACTGCTTGTAGTGGCCGAGCGGCGCGCCAGGCGCCGCCTCGAGCGCCGCGACCTGGATCGCGGCCGCGAGGCGCTGCTGGCCGGGGAGGTCGTCGGTCGCGAGCCACTGGTTGCGGAGCTCTTCGAGCCGAGGCACGTCCGGCCAACCGAACCAGGCCTGCGCACCATGGCCCCTCACCTGGCTGTGCACGAGCGGGTCGAGGAAGTCGTAGCCGGCGAAGCTCGTGCACAGCACGCTCCACCCCCCCTGGCCAGGCGGCTCCTTCTTCGCCCGGCGCTGCAGCACCGTCCCCCAGTCCATCGCCAAGTAGTCGACGTCGAAGCCGATCTGCTTCAGCACGTCGGCCATCACTTCCGAGGCCGCCTTCGGCGCCAGGATGTCGGTGGGGCCGAGGAACACCACCTTCTCGCCCCGGTAGCCGGCGGCGCGAAGCGCCTCCCGTCCGGCAGCGACGGACGACTTGAAGGCCTCGAGCCCGGCGGTGGTCGCCATCGGCGTCCCGGGCGTGAACCAGCCGACACCGGTGGTGTAGCCGGCCGGGTCATTGCCGTTGATCGCCACCACCACGTCCTCCTGCCTGATCGCGGGGATCACGGCGCGGCGTATGGCGGGGTTGTCGAAGGGCGGGTGCAGCGTGTTGAAGCGGATGCAGGAGATCAGCCCGATCGGATCCTGCACGTCGACCACGATGTTGCGGTTGCGGCGCAAGAGCGGCTGGATGTCGACCTGCGGCTGCTCCCACCAGTCGATCTCGCCCGCCTGCAATGCGGCTGCCGCCGTGGCCGGGTCTGGCAGGATGCGCCACTCGATCCGGTCGAGGTTCATCACCTTCGGCCCGGCGGTGAGGCTGAGCGGCCCGCCCGGGGCCGGAACGTAGTCGCGGTTGCGCTCGTAGACGAGGATCTGGCCGGTGATCCACTCGTCGCGCTTGAAGCGCATCGGCCCTGAGCCGGTGTAGTCGGTGATCTGCTGGAACGGGTCGGTCCTCGCCACCCGCTCCGGCATGATGTAGCAGCCGTTCGAAGGCTTCGCGAGGGTCGGGATCAGCCGCGGATACGGCGCCTTGAGGCGGAAGCGGATGCGCCTGTCGTCGAGCGCCGTCACCTCGTCGGTCGCCGCCGCTGCCGCCTGGCCCATCGGGTCTCGACGCCACCAGCGGGTGATCGAGGCGACGCAGTCCGCCGCCCGCACCGGCTCGCCGTCGTGGAACCCGAGGCCCTCGCGGAGCGTCACGATGACCGTCCGCCCGCCATCCTCCACCACATGGCCGGCCGCCATCTGCGGGTGGACGTTGAGCTGCGCGTCCGACCCGTAGAGCGTGTCGTAGACGAGCAGGCCGTGGTTTCGCGTGACATAGGCCGTCGTCCAGACCGGGTCGAGGCTGCCTGGATTTGACTGCGGAACGAATCGCAGCACCCGGCTGGCCGCGACCCCCTGCGACACCGCCGGGGCGGAGAGCCCGGCCGCCGCCGCAGCGGATGCCACTCCCGCCTTCAGAACCTCGCGACGCTTCATCGCCACCTCCCTCGGCTCAGGTGAACTCCACCTCCCAGAAACGCGGGATGCCGCCTGGCTGGGCCGCCCCGCGAAGTGTGCGCCGATACGCCATCGGCTGGAAGAACTGTCCGAGCGGGACGTAGGGAACGTCGACCATCGCCTGCTCCTGCATGGCGCGCGCGATCGCCTGCTGCGCCGCGAGGTCGGGCGCCTCGAACCAGGCATCGCGCAGCCGTTCCAGCTCCGGACTGTCCGGCCAGCCGATGAAGCCCTGCGCCCCCTGCCCGCGCAGCACGAGGTGCCCCGCGGGGTCGATATGGTCGAGCCCGGCCCAGTTGGAGAAGTAGGCGCTCCACCCGCCGCGCGAGACAGGCTCGCGCGAGCCGAGGCGGCGCACCACGCTGCCCCAGTCCATCGCCTGCTCCTCGACCGCGAGCCCGATCCGCCGCAGCATGTCGATGCCGACGGCGGAGAGGGCGGCGACCGAGGGCACGTCGGTCGCGGCGAGCACCACCACGGGCTCGCCACGATAGCCGCTCTCGGCCACCGCGCGGCGCGCGCGGCCGAGGTCGAAGGTCATCGCGGCGAGCCCCGCATCGGAGGCGAGCGGGGTGCCGGGCGTGAACACGCCGACGCCCGTGCGCCACAGCGCCGGGTCGGTGCCCATCACCGCCTGCATGTAGTCGGCCTGGTTCACGGCCGGCAGCAGCGCGCGGCGCAGCGCGGGGTTGTCGAACGGCGGCTGGAGGTGGTTCACCCGCAGCGTCGAGATGAAGCCCAAGGGGTCGGGGATCTCGACCGCGAGCGCCGCCTCGCGCCGGAGCACCGCGAGCAGGTCCGGCGTCGCGCGTTCCCACCACGCCACCTCGCCGGCCCTGAGCGCGGCCGCAGCGGTCGCCGGGTCCGGGATGATGGTCCACTCGACGCGCGGGATCCGCGCGCGCTTGCCCCCGGCGAGGAAGGAGGGCGCCTCGTCGCGCGGCAGGTAGAACTCGGACCGCTCGTAGACCACGCGCGCGCCGGCGACGAACTCGTCGGCGCGGAACCGGAACGGGCCGGAGCCGATCACCTCGGCCGGGCCGAAGGGCTGGAACGGGTCGCGCGCGGCGATGCGCGCGGGCATGACGAAGGGGGCGAGGCTCCCGGGCTTGCCGAGCGCTGCCTTCATGTGGGCGAAGGGGCGCTTCAGCCGCACCACGAAGCGCCGGTCATCGAGCGCCACCGCCTCCTCCGTCAGCGACGCGAGGCGGGAGCCGTAGGCGTCGCGCTTCGCCCAGCGCGCGAGCGAGACGACCACGTCCTCGGCCCGCACGGGCTCGCCGTCGTGGAAGCGGAGGCCCTCGCGCAGCGTGAAGGTCCAGCGTCGTCCGTCGTCCTCCACCGTCTCGCCCGCCACCATCTGCGGCTGCGGCACGTAGCGGTCATCGAGGGCGTAGAGCGTGTCCCACACCAGGAACCCGTGGTTGCGTGTGACATAGGCTGTCGACGCGACAGGATCGACCACGGAAAGGTTCGCATGCGGCACGAACCGAAGCGCCCGCGCGGCCTGGGCGCGCGCCAGCCGCGGCGCGGCGAGCGCCGCCGCCGCAGCGCCGAGCAGGAAACGGCGCCGCATCAGGCCCTGCGCACGTTGAGCGGCAGCACCATGCCCTTGAGCACGCCGGTGATGCTCCGCCGCCAGGCCGATGACACGAAGTACTGCCCGAGCGGCCAGTAGGGCACGTCCTGCCAGAACTGCGCCTGGATGCGCCGCCCGAGCGCCACCTGCGCCTCGGCGTTCGGCGCGTCGAACCATTCGTCACGCAGGGCCTCGAGCGCCGGGCTCGTCGGCCAGCCGAACCAGGCGCCCTCGCCGTTGCCGCGCAGCAACAGATGCGCGCCTGGGTTCATCAGGTCCGCGCCGGCAAATAGCGCCACCACCGCATTCCAGCCGCCCTGGTCGGGCGGTTCCTTCTTCGCGCGCCGGGCAAGCACGGTGCCCCAATCCGACACCGCCGGCTCGACCGCGAGACCAGCCTTGCGCATCGCGTCGATCGCGACGAGGGTGAGCGCGTTGTTGTTCGGAACGTCCGTGGGGTGCAGGAACACCACCTTCTCGCCCCGGTAGCCCGCGGCGGCGAGCGCGGCCTTGGCGACATCGAAGCTCCGCGGGCCCATGACGGCGCCGATGCCCTCGTCGGAGGCCATCGGCGAGGCGACCGGGAAGCATCCCACCCCATCGCGCCAGACGCTTCGGTCCTGCCCCATGATCGAGGCCATGTAGTCCGACTGCACGATCGCGGGCAGGAGCGCGCGGCGACGTTCGGCGGTGTCGAACGGCGCGTGCAGGTGGTTCGGCCGCAGCATCGCCTTGATGCCGGAGCTGTCCACGACCTCAACGACCACCTCGCGGTGGCGCTGCAGCACCGGGCGGAGATCTGCCGTCACCTGCTCCCACCAGTCCACCTCGCCGGCCTGGAGCGCGGCGGCGGCGGTGCCGGAATCGGTGATGATCCGCCACTCCATCCGGTCGAAATGCGCGAGCTTCGGCCCCGCCGTCATCGAGGGCGTTCCCTCGCGCGGCACGTAGCGGGCATAGCGCTCGTAGACGACGAGCGCGCCGGAGACGCGCTCGTCCGCCTTGAACCGGTACGGGCCCGAACCGATGATCTCGGCGATCGCGGTGGTCGGCGGCGTGCGCGCGAGCCGCTCGGGCATCACGAAGCACGGATAGGACGAGGCCTTGCCGAGCGCCTCGAGCATCGGGCCGAAGGGCCTCGTGAGCCTGATCTCGAAGCGCCGGTCGTCGAGCACGGCGATCTCGGCGATGCGCTGGGCAAGCGTCTGGCCGTGCGTGTCGCGCGTCATCCAGCGGCGGATCGAGGCGACCGCGTCTGCGGCGCGAACCTTCTCCCCGTCATGGAAGGTCGGGCCCTCGCGCAGGGTGAAGGTCCAGCGCCTGCCCTCGTCCTCCACCACGTGGCCTTCGGCGAGTTGGGGGTGGGGGCGGAAGCTCTCGTCGAGGCCGTAGAGCGTGTCCCACACCATGTGGCCGTGGTTGCGCGTGATGTAGCCGGTGGTGACCATCGGGTCGAGGATGGTCACATCGGCCTGGGGAACGAATCTCAGCACCCGCGCCGAGGCCGGCTGCGCCAGCGCGGGCGCTGCGAGACCGGAGGCGGCGAGCGGGGCGGCGGCGAACGCCGCTCCCGCCCGCAGGGCATCGCGGCGGCGCATCAGGAGGCCCGCCGGACGTTCCAGAACACCGGCACGCCGCCGGCAGCGATCGGGCCGGTGATCGCGCGCCTGTAGGCGATCGGCTGGAAGTACTGGCCGAGCGGGATGTAGGGAACGTCGATGAAGAGCTGGCGCTGCAGGTCGACCGCGATCGCCTTCTGCGCCTCGAGCGTCGGCGCCTCGAACCAGGCATCGCGCAGCTGCTCCAGCCGCTCCGAGGTCGGCCAGCCGATGAAGCCCGCTTCCCCCTGCCCACGCAGCATGTGGTGCGAGGCCGGGTTCAGATGGTCGAGCCCGGCCCAGAAGGTGAAGAACACGCTCCACCCGCCGCGCTCGAGCGGCTCCTTCGAGGCGCGGCGCTGCACCACAGTGCCCCAGTCCATCGCCTGCTGGTCGAGGTTGAGGCCGAGGTCGCGGAACATCGCCCCGCCCACCTGGGAGAGCGCCACGAGGCTCGGCAGGTCGGTGGTCGCGAGCAGCACCACGCGCTCGTTGTTGTAGCCCGACTCGCGGATCATCTGCCGGGCGAGCGCAGTGTCCTCCTTGTAGACGTCGGCGATGCCGACATCGGTCGCGAGCGGGGTGCCCGGCGTGAAGGCGCCCACCCCCTTGCGGTGCAGCCGCGGGTCGGTGCCGATCACCGCCTGCATGTAGTCCGACTGCTTCACCGCGCGGATCAGCGCCTGGCGGAACTTCTGGTTGTTCATCGGCGCGTGCAGGTGGTTCGGCCGCAGCACGGCGACGAGGCCGAGCTCGTCCTGCACCTCGACGGCGATGTTGCGGTTGCGCTCGAGCAGGCGGAGATAGTCGCCCGTCGGCTGCTCCCACCAGTCGATCTCGCCTGCCTGGAGCGCCGCCGCCGAGGTCGCGGCATCGGGGATGATGCGCCACTCGACGCGGTCGAAATGCACCACCTTCGGCCCCGCCGTGAAGGAGGGCTCGCCGCCCTCGCGCGGGCGGTAGCCGGCGTTGCGCTCGTAGACGACGAGGCTGCCCGGGTTGAACTCGTCGCGCTTGAACCGGAACGGACCCGAACCGATCATCTGCTCGGGCCTGAGCTGGGTGAACGGATCGGTGGCGGCGACCCGCTCGGGCATGATGAAGGGCACGTTCGAGGTGGGCTTGGCGAGCGCGTCGAGCATCAGCGGGAAGGGCTTCGAGAGCCTGATCTCGAACACCCTGTCGTTGCGCGCGACATACTCCGTCACCACCGAGGCCATCTTGGCGCCGAAGGCGTCGCGTGCGGCCCAGCGCTTCAGCGAGGCGATCACGTCGGCCGAGCGCACGGGCTCGCCGTCATGGAACCGCAGCCCCTCGCGGAGGGTGAACACCCAGGTCTTGCCGTCGTTCTCGACGCTGTGGCCCTCCGCCATCTGCGGCTGCGGCCGGTACTGCTTGTCGAGGCCGTAGAGCGTGTCCCACACCATGAAGCCGTGGTTCCGCGTCACGTAGGCGGTGGTCCAGATCGGGTCCATCAGCGTGAGGTTCGCCTGCGGCACGAAGCGCAGCACCCGTGCGGCGGCGGGCTGCGCGAGCGCCGGTGCGGCGAGGCCGGCGCCGGCCGTGGCGGCGGCGGTGGCGGCGAGGAAGTCGCGTCGCTTCATGGTCATCCCCCAAGGTCATGCGGTGAGCCCTGGGCCGCAGCATGCTGCGGGACGCGCGGGCCGTCCACTCTGCCGCGGCGTCGCGGCAGCAGGATCAAGAATACCGTGAGGTCGCTCAGCGCGGCGTGATCGGACCGTAGCCGAAGGCGGCGGGCGGGTCGGCCGCCGTCTCGATCCACACCGCCTTGGTGCGCGTGTAGGCGGCGAGCGCCTCCCGCCCCGACGACCGGCCGATGCCGGAGGCGCCGAAGCCGCCGAAGGGCACGCTCACATGGATGGTGCGGTAGCCGTTGACCCAGACGGTTCCCGCCCTGAGCCTGGCCGCGACCCGGTGCGCGCGGCCGACATCGCGTGTCCACACCGCCCCGGCAAGGCCGAACCGCGTGGCGTTGGCGAGCGCGACCGCCTCCTCCTCCGTCTCGAACGGCAGCACGGCCAGAACGGGGCCGAACACCTCCTCCTGGGCGATCCGCATCGCCGGCGCCACGTCCGCCAGCAGGGTCGGCGAGAGCCAGAACCCGCCCTGCGGCAGGCCTGGCGGGGCCGAGCCGCCGCCGGCGAGCCGCGCGCCTTCGGCGAGGCCCTCGGCAAGCATCGCGGTCACCTTCGCGTGCTGGCGCGCGTTGGCGATCGGGCCAATCTCCGACGCCTCGTCGAGCGGATGGCCGAGACGGATGCGCGACGCCCCTGCGGCGACCGCCTCGACCAGCCGGTCATGGACGCTCCGCTGCGCGAGCAGGCGTGAGCCGGCGACGCAGCTCTGCCCGCACCCGGCGAAGATCGCGGCCTGCGCGCCCACCGCCGCGCGGTCGAGGTCGGCGTCATCGAACACGATGTTGGCGCTCTTGCCGCCGAGCTCGAGCACGGCGGGGATGCCGCGCGCTGCCGCCGCCGCGCCGACCGCCGCCCCTCCCTCGGGGCTGCCGACGAACACCACCTGCGCCACCTCGGGTGCAGCGAGCAGCGCCGCCCCCGTGGTCGTGCCGAAGCCCGGCACCACCGTCACCACACCCTCGGGCAGCCCCGCCTCCAGGGCGAGCCGCGCGAAGGCGAGCGAGGTGAGCGGCGTGAGCTCCGAGGGCTTGAGGATGCAGGCGTTGCCGGCGGCCAGGATCGGGGCGACGTTCCACCCTGCCGTGAAGAGCGGCGCGTTCCAGGGCGTGATGGCGAGGATCACGCCATAGGGCTCGTGCCGGACGGTGACGTGATGGGTCGTTGGCACCGGAACGACCCGCCCCTCCCACTTGTCCGCCCAGCCGGCCCAGTAGCGCAGCATGTCGGCCACCGCAGCGACCTCGCGGCGCGTGTCGCGCAGGGGCTTGCCCGAACCTGCGGCCTCGAGCCGTGCGAGCGCCTCGGCCGATCCAGCGACGCGCTCGCCCCAGGCCCACAGGGCGCGGCCCCGCGCGGCGGGCGTCAGCGACGCCCATGCCCGGAACCCGCTCGCCGCCACCGCCGCGGCACGGGCGGCGACGGCCGGGCCGGCGTCGGCATAGGCGAGGAGGGGCGCCCCGGTCGCCGGATCGACCAGCGTGATCTCCCCTCCCTCGCCGGGCACCAGCCGGTCGCCGATCCATGAGCCCGGCCGCGCCCCCTCCCCCAGCAGCGCCGCGATGCCCTGGGCGACCGCCGCCCCGGCGTCGAACCCGGCCATGCCGTCAGCCATCGCGCCACACCGCCTCGGCCACGCGGTTGAAGTCTGCCCCGTCCGCCACCGGGCTTTCCGCCCAGGCCCGCAGCACCGCCGCCGACACGCTGCCCGCGCCCCCCACCGCCTCGGCGAGCGCGGCGGCGAGCCTCAGGTCCTTCCGCATCAGCCCGGCGGTGAACCCCGACTCGAAGGCATCGGGGACGATCCAGCGCGGGAAGTTGATCTCGGTCGCGGCCGAACGGCCCGAGGCGCCGTTGACCGCCGCGAGCAGCGCAGCGGTGTCCACCCCGGCGAGCCGGCCCACCCTCAGCGCCTCGGCCGCGGCGAGCAGGTGCGAGGCGACCAGGAGGTTGTTGACCAGCTTGGCGACCGCCCCCGCCCCGGGCCCGCCGACATGGACGACCCTGGCCGCGATGGCCTCGAGCACCGGCCGCGCCCGGTCGAGCACGCCGGGTGCCGCACCGGCCATCACGGTCAGCGTTCCCGCAGCCGCCCCTGCCGGGCCGCCGGAGACGGGCGCGTCGATCCAGGCGAGCCCTGCCTCGGCGAAGCGCGGCGCGAGGCGGCGCGGCGTCTCTGGCGCGACGGTCGAGCAGTCGATCGCCACCGCGCCGGGGGCGGGCCCGGCAGAGAGGATCGCCTCGGCCGCCCGCAGCACCGCCTCGTCATGCGGCAGGCTGAGCAGCACCGCCTCGGCCCCCCGCGCGGCATCCTCGGCGAGTGCGAGGCCTTGGGCGGCGGCGCGCCGGTCGGCCGAGAGGTCCCACCCCGTCACGGCATGGCCGGCGCCGTCGAGACGGCGGGCCATCGGCAGGCCCATCGCGCCCAGCCCGATCACCGCCACCCGCATCAGATCACGAGCCCCCCGCTCACATGGATCACCTGCCCGGTGATGTAGGACGCCTCCTCGGACAGCAGGAAGGCGATCGCGCCGGCGACGTCCGCCGGCTCGCCGATCCGCCCGAGCGGGATCTCGGCCTCGACGGCGGCGAGGCGCTCGGGCGTCATCTGGCTGTGCCGCCCGGGGTCCTTGCGGATGAAGCCGGGCGCGACCGCATTCACCGTCACCCCGCGCGGGCCGAGCTCGTGGGCGAGCGACCGCACCATCGCCTCGATCGACGCCTTGGCGGCGGCGGAGGCAGGGAATGCCTGCACGTGGCGGCGGAACACGTGCGCGACGAAGGAGGACACCGCCACCACCCGGCCGCCCGGGCCGAGATGCGGCAGCGCCGCGCGGACGAGCCGGAAGAATCCCATGGCCATGGCCTCGGCCGAGGCCGCCATCGCCGCCTCGTCGAGCGCGTCCCAGGGTGTGCGGTCGGCGAAGCCGGCATTCGCCACCACCGCGTCGAGCCGACCGAACGCGGCGAGGGTGGCGCCCACCAGCGCCTCGCCGGAGCCGGGCCCCGCGAGATCGGCGAAGGCGGTCGCCACCTCGGCCCCGGCTGACCGGCAGGCGGCGGCGACCGCCTCGAGCCCCTCGGCATTGCCGCGGGTGGCCAGCGTCAGCGACACCCCCGCCGCGGCGAGCCGCCGCGCCGTCGCCGCGCCGATGCCGCTCGCCGCCCCCGTGACCAGAACCGCCCGCGCCAACCACTCCCCCAATAGTCACCGCAACGTCATGATCGCCCCGAGACGCCGGGGCGACGGATCGGCTAAACAAGCACGAACGTCACCGCCCGGACAGACGCGTGTTCACCGTCCTGCAGGTTTCCGACACCCACCTCTCGGCGCGCATCCCGCGCTTCAACGCCAACTGGGCGGCGGCGGCGCGGGTGCTGGCGGCGGAAGCCGAATGCCTCGTCGTCCACACCGGCGATGCGGCACTGGATGGGCCGGACCACGAGGAGGACCTTGCCTTCGCCGCGCGGCTGCTGCGCTCGGGTCTCGGTGCCGAGGGGCCGCGGCTCCGCTGCACGCCGGGCAACCACGACATCGGCGACCGTGCCGCCCTCGCCCCCCGCCAGCCGGCGACCGACCGGCGCGTGGCCGCGCATGCCGCCGCCCTCGGCCCCGCCTCCTGGGTCGAAGACGCTCCGGGCTGGCGCCTGATCGGCCTCAACAGCCAGGTTCTCGGCACGGGGGCGGCGGCGGAAGCGGCGCAGCGCAGGCTGATCGACGAGGCGCTGCTCACCCTCGGCGCGCGGCGGATCGCCGTCTTCATGCACAAGCCGCCGTTCCTGCACGATCCGGGCGAGCCGGCCGCCGGCTACTGGACGGTTCCGCCCGAGGAGCGGGCCGTTCTCTCGCCGCTGCTCACGCACCCGAACCTGCGGCTGGTGGCGAGCGGGCATCTGCACCTCGCCCGCATCGTGCGCCGCGGCAGGGTGGTGCACGCCTGGGGCCCGGCCACGAGCTTCCTCGTCGGCCCCGCGCTGATGGCCGACACCCATGGCGGCACGCGCGAGCTCGGGCTCTTGCGCCACCGTTTCGGCGAGGACGGCGTCGAGAGCGACGTGATCTCCCTGCCCGGCGCCGAGCCGATCCTCTTCGACCCGATCGCACACGAGATCTACCCCCCGATGCCGGCCGAGGCATGAGCCGGCATTGATCCCCCCCGCACGGCGTGCCAGAAGCGCCGCCCGGCATGAGCGACACCCCCACGCACCCGGCGCCCCAGAGGGCGCCCCCGCTGGCGCCGCCGCTGGCCGCCAAGCCGCCCCAGGGCGGGCCGCGGCGGCTGATCGGCCAGGCGCTGCGCTTCGGCACCGTCGGGGTGATCGGCTTCGCGGTGGACACCGCGACGGTCTATCTCGCGCATTTCCTCGCCGGAGCCGACCTCTACACCGCCGGCGCGCTCGCCTATGTCGTGGCGGCGACCACCACCTGGGCGCTGAACCGGGCCTGGACCTTCGCGGATGCGCCGCGTGACCGCCCGGCCCGGCAATGGGCCGTCTTCCTCGCCGTGCAGCTGGCGGGATTCGCGCTGAACCGCGGCACCTATGCCGCGCTGGTCACGTTCCTTCCTCTCGCCGCCACCCATCCGGTGATCGCGGTCGCGGCGGGCTCGATCGCCGGCATGGGGGTGAACTTCCTCACCGCCAGGCTGATCGTGTTCCGCTGAGGCGATGGTGGCGGAGCCCGTCGTGACCGACGATCCAGCCGACGGCCTCGCCGTCGCCGTGCTCGTGCCCTGCTTCAACGAGGAGGTGGCGATCGGCAAGGTGGTGGCGGGCTTCCGCGCCGCGCTGCCGCGCGCGACCATCTACGTGTACGACAACAACAGCCGTGACGGCACCGCCGCCGCCGCCCGCGCCGCGGGCGCTGTGGTGCGCACCGAGCCGCTGCAGGGCAAAGGCAACGTGGTGCGGCGGATGTTCGCCGACATCGAGGCCGACATCTACGTGCTCGTGGACGGCGACGACACCTACGACGCCGCCGCTGCGCCGGCGATGATCCGCCTCCTGATCGAGAACCGGCTCGACATGGTCAACGGCGCGCGGGTCACCGAGATCGAGGCGGCCTACCGCCCGGGCCACCGGTTCGGCAACGCGGTGCTGACCGGCATCGTCGGCTGGATCTTCGGCAACCGCGTCAGCGACATGCTCTCGGGCTACCGCGTGTTCTCCCGCCGCTTCGTCAAGAGCTTCCCCGCGCTCGCCGGCGGGTTCGAGACCGAGACCGAGTTCACCGTGCACGCGCTCGAGCTCAGGATGCCGATCGGCGAGGTGCCGACCGCATACAAGGATCGCCCGGCCGGCAGCACGAGCAAGCTGCGCACCTGGCAGGACGGGCTCAGGATCCTCCGCACCATCCTCGTCCTGGTGAAGGAGGAGCGGCCGCTGCCCTTCTTCTCGCTCGCAGGGGCCGTGCTCCTTGCCGCCGGCGTCGGGCTGTTCGTGCCGGTGCTGCTCGAATATCTCCGCACCGGGCTCGTGCCGCGGCTGCCGACAGCGGTGCTCTCCACCGGGCTCGTGCTGCTCTCCTTCCTCTCCTTCGCCTGCGGCCTCATCCTCGATACGGTGACGCGCGGGCGGAAGGAGGCCAAGCGGATGGCGTACCTGGCGATCCCGGGGCCCGGCGCCGGGCCGGCGCATGACACGCATCTGCAACGTGATGTGCGGTAGGACTCATCGCGTCTGGCCGCGGTGCGGATGCTGCTGGCGGTTTCGTGAACGCTCAAGCTACGCTATGCTCCATGTGAAAGCCTGTGAGCGAATGTTGCATTTTTGAGTAGACCTTCGGCGCGGGTTGCGAGCGCTTCAACCAGGGGTCGTCGAATCGCGCACAGGTGGCGAGGCATGGAATGCAGGTCATGAACATGAACAGCGGGACTGCCGCCGCGGCCACTTCGCCCGAGCGCCCCGCACGGCTGCCGGTAGGCGCCTTCCTGTCGGGCCGCGCCGATGACCTGGTGGTGGACCTGCTGGCCTACGCCCTCTACGCGCGCGGGCTGGAAACACGGGGTGCCGAAACGCGGGCTGCCGAGGGCCGCGGCGAGGGCCAGGAGGACGTCGTCACCCGCTGCCGCCGCGAGGCTGCGGCGGAACTGACCACCTTTGCCTACCGCTTCTTCCACAACCAGGTGGAGGAGATCCGGATCGCGGCGGTGCGCGACCACCTCGGCGCATTGCCTCGCCCGCCCGGCTTCCTCCGCCTCGTGCTCGCCAGCGCCCTCGGCATCGCTCTGGTCGGCGCCGGGGCGCTCTGGGCGATGGGCCAAGGTGGCCTGCTCGCGGAGATGGCCGCCCGGGCCGCGGCGGCAGCGCGCGGCTTCGCTTTGTGAGGGCGCGATGAGCAGCCAGCTCGACGCCCCCCCGCTCAACCTGATGCAGCAGGCGCTGCGGGCCTGCCGTTCGCAGTTCGTCGTCGTGGGCGTGTTCTCGCTGTTCGTCAACCTGCTGATGCTGACCACGAGCATCTACATGATGCAGGTGTTCGACCGGGTGCTCGCCACCCGCTCGACCGACACGCTGCTGTTCCTGACGCTGATCGCGATCGGGGCGACGCTGCTGATGGCGCTGCTCGAGTTCGCGCGCGGCCAGCTCCTCTCCCGATGCGCCGCCTGGATCGAGCAGACGGTCGCGCCCGAGGCGTTCACGCGCGCGATCGAGGCGCAGCTCCGCAACCGCCCCTACCGGATGGAGGCGATGCGCGACCTCGCGGTCTGCCGCGGCTTCGTCCAGAGCCCGGGGATGACGGCGCTCTACGACGTGCCGTGGGTGCCGATCTATCTCGGCGTCATCTTCCTTCTGCACCCGATGCTGGGCTGGATTGCCACCGCCGGCGCGGTGATCCTGTTCCTGCTCACCCTCGCCAACGAATGGTCCACCTCGGCGCTGCTCAAGCGCGCCAACCTCGCGGCGATGGCGAACCAGCGACGCAGCGACAGCGTGGTGCGCAACGCCGAGGTGATCGACAGCCTTGGCATGCTGCCCAACGTCCTGCGCCGCTGGCAGGAGGGTGCGGCCCGGGCGATGCCGCCGCAGCAGGTGGCCGCAGACCGTGCCGGCGTCATCATGGGGATGACCAAGTTCTTCCGCCTCACCGTGCAGATCGCGGTGCTCGGCGCGGGCGCGCTGCTCGTGCTCGAGAACGCGCTCACCGCGGGAGCGATGATCGCGGGCTCGATCATCATGGGCCGCGCCCTCGCCCCGGTCGAACAGATGATCGGCGCCTGGAAGCAGCTCGTCACCGCCCGGCAGTCCTATCGCCGCCTCTCGGCGCATCTCTCGGTTCCGCGCATCCGCCCGGGCGGCATGCCGCTGCCTGCGCCGGCCGGGCGGCTCTCGCTCGAGCGTGTCACCTACGCCTTCCCGGGCACCAACGTGCCGATCATCAAGGGCGTCGGCTTCGCGCTCGAGCCGGGCGAGAGCTGCGCGGTGATCGGGCCCTCCGCCGCGGGCAAGACCACGCTGATCCGCCTCGTGATCGGCGTGCTCGAGCCGAACGCGGGCACCGTCCGCCTCGACGGCGCCAACGTGTACCAGTGGCTGCGCGAGGATTTCGGCCGCTATGTCGGCTACCTGCCGCAGGACGTGGAGCTGTTCGACGGCACGGTGCTCGAGAACATCGCCCGGATGGGAGAGCCCGACCCGGAGGCCGTGTTCGCCGCAGCGATGCTCGCCGGCTGCCACGAGATGATCCTGAAGCTGCCCAAGGGCTACGAGACCGAGATCGGCGAGAGCGGAACCTTCGTCTCGGGCGGGCAGCGGCAGATGATCGGCCTCGCCCGCGCGCTCTACGGAAACCCGAGGCTCGTCGTGCTCGACGAGCCGAACTCCAATCTCGACGGCGACGGCGAGCAGGCGCTCTTGCGCGCGCTCGAGCAGATCAAGGCCGGCGGCACCACGGTCGTGCTCGTGTCGCACCGGCCCGCCCTCGTGCAGGGCGTCGACAAGGTGGTGGTGCTGCGCGACGGCATGGTCGAGATGTTCGGGCCGAGGCAGGAGGTGCTCAAGCGGCTCCTGCAGCCGGCGCGGCCGACCGAGGTGGCATCGGCAGCGCCGCCCCGCCTCGATGACCGGAGGAGCGCGACATGAGCGCGACCGTCCAGCCTCTCCCGTCGCGCGGCAGCCTCGTGCCGCCGGGCCAGCGTGCGTTGGCCCCGGCTGGGCTCGCGCCACCGCCGACCATGCCGCAGAGCGCCACGCCCACCGTGCCCAGGCGCCCGCCCACCCGGTTCGCGACCGTCTTCGGCCTTGCCGCGCTCGCGCTCTTCCTCGGCGGCTTCGGCGCGTGGTCGGCGCTCGCGCCCCTCTCCGAGGCGGCAGCCGGTCCCGGCGTCATCAAGGTGGAGGGCAACCGCCGCACCGTGCAGCACCTCGAAGGCGGCATCGTGCGGGAACTCCTGGTGCGCGACGGCGACAGGGTGCGCGCGGGCGACGTGCTGATGCGCCTCGACGACGTGCAGGCTGGCGCGCAGCTCCAGGCGCTCGAGGCGCAGCGCCTGTTCCTGTTGGCGCAGGACGCGCGGCTGACGGCGGAGCTCGAGAACGCGCCCGCGATCGCCTGGCCGGAGGAGATCCTCCTCCGCCGCGCCGACGTGCGCGTCGCAGACGCGATGGCGGGACAGACCGCGCTCTTCGTCGCCCGCCGCACCGCGTTCGACAGCACCCAGCAGGTCCTCGCCACCCGCATCGACCAGCTGAGGGCCGCCAACGAGAGCGCCCGCTCGCAGCTCGCCTCGCAGGAGCGGCAGATGTCGCTGATCCAGGAGGAGATGCGCGGCGTGGCCGAGCTGCTCCGCCTCGGGCTCGAGCGCCGGCCGCGCCTGCTCGCGCTGCAGCGGGCCGAGGCGAGCCTCGTCGGCAACCGCGACGACATCGTCGGCCAGATCCAGCGCAACGAGGCCTCGATCGCGGAGAACCGCGCGCAGATGAAGGCGCAGGAGGACGCCCGCCAGTCGGACCTCAACAAGGAGCGGCGGGAGGTGCGTGACCGGCTCGCCGAGGTCGAGGAGCGGTGGCGCCAGGCGCGCGACGTCGCCGCCCGGCGCGAGATCGTCGCCCCCGTCTCCGGCACCGTCATCAACCAGCGCTTCTTCACCGTGGGCGGCGTGGTGCGGCCGGGCGACCCCGTGCTCGACATCGTGCCGAACGACGACCGGCTGATCGCCGAGGTGCAGATCTCGCCGACCGACATCGACGTGGTCTATCCGGGCCTGCTCGCCGAGGTGCGGCTGCCCGCCTTCAAGCAGCGCCTCGTGCCCTACCTGCACGGCAAGGTCACCTTCGTCTCGGCGGATGCGATCTTCGACGAGCGCACGCGCACGAGCCACTACCGCGCCCATGTCGCGATCGACGACGACCAGCTTGCCCGGCTGAAGGGCGTCGAGCTGACGCCGGGCATGCCGGTCGAGGTGATGGTGCTCGTCGGCGAGCGCACCTTCTGGCAGTACGTCACCCAGCCGCTGCGCGACAGCTTCGCCCGCGCCTTCCGCGAGCAGTAGCGCTCCCGTTCCGGCCCCGCCCTTCCGGACCGGCCCTTCCGACAAGGAGATCGCCCGATGACCGAGCGCCTTCCCGTCACCTTCTGCGACGGCATCATGGAAGCCAATGTGATGAACGGCGTCGTCCGCATCACGCTCGGCCAGGCGGGAGGCGACGGCAAGCCGATCCCCTGCGGCCAGCTCGTGCTGCCGCTGACGCAGCTTCCGGGGGTGGCGAACGCGGTCGTGCAGCTGGTCAAGCAGGTGCAGGAGAAGATGAAGGAGGCAGCGCCGAAGCCCCAGGGGACGGGCCAGGCTGCCTCCGGCCAGCCCGCCGCCGGCGAGCTGCCCTCGGCCTTCAAGTTCTCCTGAGCGGCGGCACCTGACCCGCCCGCCTCAGCGGTAGCCCTCGGGGTTCCGCTGCCGCCAGGCCCAGGCATGGGCCACGATCGTGCCGAGGTCGGCGAAGCGCGGCTGCCAGCCGAGATCCCGGCGGATGCGGTCGCTCGCCGCGACCAGCACGGCGGGGTCGCCCGCGCGCCGCGGCCCGATCGCGTGGGGCACCTTCAGCCCGGTGACCGCCTCGGCGGCGGCGATCACCTCGCGCACCGAGTGGCCCGTTCCGGTGCCGAGGTTGTAGCGCACGCTGCGCGCCCTGAGCGGCTCGAGCACCGCCAGATGCGCAGTCGCGAGGTCGGACACGTGGATGTAGTCGCGGATGCAGGTGCCATCGGGCGTCGGGTAGTCGTCACCGAACACGGTGAGCGGCGGGCGGCGCCCGGCGGCGGCGTCGAGCACGAGCGGGATCAGGTGCGTCTCGGGCCTGTGGTCCTCGCCCGCCTCGCCGTCGGGGTCGGCGCCGGCGGCGTTGAAGTAGCGGAGGCAGGCAGAGCGCAGGCCGTGGATCCGGTCGGCCCAGAACAGCAGGCGCTCGAGCATCGCCTTGCTCTCGCCGTAGGGCGAGCCGGGGACGATCGCCTCGTCCTCGTCGATCGGCATCCGCGCCGGCTCGGCGAACAGGTTCGCGGTCGAGGAGAGCACCATCCGCGTCACGCCATGGCGGACGCAGGCATCCACCAGAGCCGCGCCGCCGGCGAGGTTCTCGGCGATGTAGCGCACCGGCTCGCGCATCGATTCGCCGACGAGGGTGAGCGAGGCGAAGTGGAACGCCGCCTCGAACGGCCCCTCGGCGAAGGCGCGGCCGAGCGCCTCGGGGTCGGTGACCGAGCCGCGGACGAGCCGCGCACCCTTCGGCACGGCCGCCTCGTGCCCCGTCGAGAGATCGTCGAGGATGGTCACCGCGGCGCCGCCGCGCACGAGCGCCAGCACGAGATGGCTGCCGACGAAGCCCGCGCCTCCGGTGACCAGGTATCGGCCCGTCATCCGCCCTCTCCTCTGCCGGTGTGCTTCAGCGGCTCTCTACGCGGCCGTCGTTAGCAGCGGGTGAAACGCCCGCCTACCACCGTCTCACCGCCCCGGTGTCGAGATGGACGTAGGGGCTCGCGCCGCGATAGAGGCCGACGCCGCCCGCGCGCAGTTGGTTAGCCGCGCCGACGAGGCCGAGCGCGTGCAGCCCGGGCCTGCGGACGTCGATCGCGCGGCCCTGGACGTGGAAGCTGTTCGCCGCGGCGCGGCCCCAGCGCGCGGCGAGCGCCGCCTGGGTCGCCGCCGTCCTGTAGGCCGAGACGACGACGAAGCCACGCCCGGCGATCCGCCGGTCGAGCAGGAACAGGATGTCGTAGAGCCC
>Ga0272446_1002249_pt1 | contig 26641 bp, 24 predicted proteins | sample YNPCB0061_FD_194587 | JGI IMG/M metagenome (GOLD analysis project Ga0272446, IMG submission 194587) | Hot spring microbial mat communities from Yellowstone National Park, WY, United States - YNP-CB-006-1 | ecosystem: Environmental > Aquatic > Thermal springs > Hot (42-90C) > Sediment | place...
CCCTTCCGCGATCGCGGTTTTGCCCACTCCAGGCTCGCCAATCAGCACCGGATTGTTCTTAGTGCGCCGGGACAGGATTTGGATGGTGCGGCGGATTTCATCATCCCGGCCAATCACTGGATCCAGCTTACCCTCTCGAGCGGCCTGGGTCAGATCACGCCCGTATTTTTCCAGGGATTCATATTTTCCTTCGGGATTTTGATCGGTCACTTTCTGGCTTCCTCGAATCTGATCAATGGCGCTCTTTAACTTGGCTTCATCCAGCTTGAATTCGGTAAACAAGCCCCGACCAAAGCGGTCATCCTTGGCAAAGCCCAGTAGCAGGTGTTCGACCGAAATGAAGTCGTCCCCGTACTGCTTGCGATATTCCTCGGCCCGGTCCATCAAACTGTCCAGACTGCGGCCCAGATAAATGTTGCTGCCGCTGCCAGAAACTTTAGGCTGCTTGCGGATGAACTCATCGGTGCGATCGCGCACCTGTTGTACATTCAGTCCCAACTTGCTGAAGACGCTGGTTGCCAGCCCATCCTGCTCCAGAAGAGCTTTCATCAGGTGCTCGGACTCGATCTGTTGTTGCTGAGCCTGCTTGGCAATGTCGGGAGTACGGACAATCGCCTCCCAGGCTTTTTCGGTAAATTGGTTCGGGTTGGTTGGTTGCATAGGCGCTTGGGGAAAGTAATAAAGGGGAAGGTAATAAAAGAGAGGGCATGTAGAAGGGCAAGAGCTGGATATGAAGGGGCATGAACAAAGCCCTTGACCTTTCCCACCATCCTACGGAAATAGCTGATGGTTTAATTTTACGCATCAGCAAGGGATTCCTAGGTTCGGTCTTGACACCTCTTTAACTAGGGATTGCCGCCCCTTTGGCCGTCAATTGGACTCAGCAACAAGCCTATCCGTGGATGGTGGGGACACTGTTGTGACCAGTCATCTCCGCTGATATAGCGATCCGATTAGGATTGTGAAAGGTTTCTGCAGGAAATCCTTCTCACAAAGCTCTTTCACCATCCAGGCGTTCATAAATCATTTAGGACTGCTATAGGCATTAAGGGGCAGATGGCAGATTGCTGGTTCTTGCTATACTCCTTAGACATGAAACCGACCGCTGCCCTGGCAACGGCTGGCCCCCAAATCGTTCCAGTCGTTCTGAGGCAGAATATCTGAGGCAGAATAACAGTCCAGCGTTGGCTGCTGGGTTACCTGTCAGTCCTGTTTCCATCCTAATGTCGTCCGTTCCATCACCAGGTTTGCCCGATGCAGATCCGGATTGCCACCTTCACTGTCCATAAGCGGTTCGCTCTGACCATTAGCCGGGGCACGACGGCCCAAACCACCAATGTCTGGGTGGAGGTTGAACAGGACGGCATTCGGGGCTGGGGTGAGGCTTCTCCCTTTTCCATCGGCGAATTTCCCCAGAGTACGACGGCGATCGCCCAATCGTTGCAAAAAATCGCCCCCTTACTGAAAGCGGTTAGCCCCCTGGAGCGGCAACGAATTGAATCCCTGATGAATCAAACCCGCCTGTCCTCTGGCGCCAGGGCTGCCCTGGATATTGCCCTGCATGACTGGTTGGGCAAACAGGCCAATCTGCCCCTCTGGCAACTGTGGGGATTAGATCGCGATCGCATCGTTCCCACCTCCGTCACCATTGGCATCAGTGATCCAGAGACAGCCCAACAGCGAGTCAGGCACTGGTTGGGCAAAGGAACCGTTACAACTCCTGGCCATGCAATCCAGGCCTTGAAATTGAAACTGGGCAGTCCGGCCGGTCTAGAAGCGGATCAGGCGATGGTGCAGGCAGTCCAGGCAGTGGCGCCAAATATCCCGCAAATCAGTGTGGATGCCAATGGCGGCTGGAGCCTAAACCAGGCATTGCAGATGGCCGATTGGCTGGCTGAACGAGGCATCACCTACATCGAGCAACCGTTGGCGAAAGGGCAGGAAGGAGACTTGCCGGAACTTTATCGTCAGTCTCCCCTGCCGATTTTTGTGGATGAAAGCTGCTTTACCAGCTATGACGTTTTGCCATTAGCCGATCGCGTCCACGGCATCAATATCAAACTGATGAAAACCGGCGGCCTCACCGAAGCCCTACGGCTCATTGATACCGCTCGGGCCTGCGGATTGAAAGTCATGTTTGGCTGCTACTCCGACAGTTCGTTACTGAACACTGCCCTGGCCCATCTGTCTCCCCTCGCGGACTATCTGGACTTGGACAGCCACCTGAACTTACTGGACGATCCCTTCCGGGGCGCCCGGTTCCAGAACGGCCGCCTTATTCCTACCCAGGATCCAGGCTTAGGAGTACGCTGGGTGGGCCAGGGCAACCAGGAAGTAGCAACTAGACTCGTCAACGCTTCCGGCTCCACCTATGATTGAGGTAGTGACGCCAAAGCAGGTCTATGCCAGTCTTAGCACCGAAATCTTATATAGAGTACCGAAACGAGGGTTACTGGGTAGAAGGAACGCGGATGTCCCTGGACTCAATTGTTTATGCTTTCCAAAAAGGGCTATCGCCAGAAAGTATTGTCCAGTCCTTCCCACTGCTAACCCTTGAACAGGTTTATGGTGCGATCGCGTTCTATCTTGCCAATCGTTCTGAGATCGATGCTTATTTAGCAGTCGAGGAACTAGCTTTCGACGCTATGTCTCAACCGCTAGAAGCTACTGATCCTGCTTTGTATAGCAAACTTATGGCAGCTAAGACAGCAAAGCAGTAAAACAGCAGGTTGGATTGTGACTGTTCGTTATCAAGCCGATGCTGATTTGAACCAGGCCATTGTCACAGGGGTTTTACGACGAGAACCGACGATTGACTTTCAAACCGCCTTTGCTGCTGGATTAGAAAGTGTTAAGGATCCAGAAGTATTAGCGATCGCGGCACAACAGGGACGCATTCTTGTCAGCCATGATCGCAAAACGATGCCATCCGAATTTGCTGCCTTTATCGCCAGCAATCAAAGTTCGGGAGTGATTATTGTTTCCAGAAAGTTGTCAATTGAAGCCGCTATCGAGGAATTGCTGTTGATTTGGGCAGTATCTAGGGCAGAAGAGTGGGTCAATCGTATTGCCAAACTGCCTCTTTGACGCAGGCTAAATTCAAAGGGTGCATCCCACTTTCGTAGCCCTCACCCTAAATCCCTCTCCCAGAGCGGGAGAGGGACTTTGAATCCAGTGCCCCTTCTCCTATTTTGGGAGAAGCGGTTGGGGGATGAGAGCAAATTTGCAAAACTGGGGTGCACTCAATTCAAATGCAGCGGACAGTTGAGAGTCGCCAGTGCCAAGTCCAAGGGTCTCTGCTGCCGCTGATTTGAGCTGTTAAAGGAGCAGATGATCTCAGCTTTCGTCCTCCGGTGGGGGGTGGGGCTCTCCCTCCTGGGGGCCAATCACCATTTGCAGGCTGAAGGGGGCACCGCCCGTCTGGTGATATTTATCAGCCCAGGCCCGTACAATCTGATCCAGTTCCTCCAGCGCCGGTTGGATCTGGTCGGGAGGAATATCCAGTTCCTCCAAAACCCGCATCACCTTTTCCTGCCGTTCTGACCAGGCGCTCATTAAGCGGAAGAAGCGAGCCGTATCTTCCACCATGATGTAAGCCCGTTCCTGATCGTCAGCGGGCGAGTAGGAAGCTCGGGTCAGGGCGTAGAAGGGCATTCCCCAGGGGGAATCAATTCGGGTCACCGTACCAGAGTAAACCAGTCGGCGCTTGATATGTTCGGCCAGAGCTTCACTCAAAGGCATGCGCCGATCCGGTGGCAAATCTTCCTGAGAACGGCTGTGCAGATATTCAATCAGATCCAGAAATTGGAAAGAATTGATTAGCTGGGCCTCCGGAATTTTGCCCGCTGGCAGCTTTTGTTCAATCTGACGCTTTTCCTCTGCCGTCAGGCTGGTGCCAGGAATGCGCGATCGCCCCTCCTGCCAGGGATATTGTTCCATCCAGACATAGGGAAACTGGATCAAATAGCTCGGTTCCTGAGAACCTAGCATTTTCAGCAGCTTGCCCTCGGTTAGAGCATCACGAACCTCTTCAACAATCGCCTTTACCCGCTTCGGCTCAATATGATGCAGATGGCCGGTCATGCGAAGGTTTTGGTCCTGCTCCATATACGTGATGTAAATGGCGCATTTGGCGGCTGTGGCAGCCGCATCTAAAAAGGCGCCATGACGATGCCCGCCGACCCGCATAGCACTGAAAGCCAGATACAACATGATCTGATCCATGGCACTGGGGCTCAGACGTTTGATCAGATCGCGATCATTAATCATTTCGGAAGAACTGCACCCACGATGACTCAAGACAATCAAGAATGGTAGATGGTATGTATCAGATTTAATTGTGATTTTAGAAGGTTCTTTAAAATCACTTGCCGTCGCAATCCCCTGGATTGGCACAGCGGATCTCCGCTCGTTAAACCATCTTTTCAGATGAACTGATGGTTCAATGCAAAAACCCTACCTATTCTTTTACCCCACTTTTTCCCAAAAACGCGAAAAATAGTCTGGGATCCTTCAAATCTGATGGGTTCATGAGCGGATCCAACTCGCAGGTAATCGGATTCTGCTGTCAAGAAAGCGGAGCTGCTTCGGCCAATCAACCTCCTGCTTGCAGCTACTAAAACGCAAATCTGGTCTCGATGAGATTGGCGGTAAACCAACACATTGCCGTTGGTAAACAGGATGTTTTCAGTGGAATTGCTGAGATCTATCTCAACCGTTTCTGTTCACTTCGATAACGAATATACTCGGCAGCAATAAAGGCCAGGCCGGAGGCCAGAATCAGCACTACACTGAGGGCATTAATATCGGGTTTAACGCCAGTGCGGATGCGGCTAAAGATTTCCATTGGCAGGGTTTTGGCCCCTCCACCGGCTGTAAAACTGGCAATCAGGAAGTCGTCCATGCTGAGAACAAACGCCAGCAGACAACCCGAAAGGATGGCTGGCATCAGCTCTGGTAACAACACCTGAATGAAAGCCTGAGTCGGGGTGGCGCCCAGATCCAGGGCCGCTTCTTCCAAATGGGGATTCAGATTAGCCAACCGGGTCGAAACCACCAGGGCCACATAGGCCAGACAAAAGACCACGTGGGCGGCAATGATGGTGCCCAGGCTAAGCTGCACCAGCCCCCCACTCAATGGAATGGCAACGGCGGCCAGAAACACCAATGTGGCCACTGCGATCGCAATATCGGGGATGATCAGGGGTAAATAGGAAATGCCCCGATATAAGCCCTTGCCGGGAAACTGATAGCGGGCCAGTCCTACCGCCATCAGGGTGCCAACCACGGCCGCGATCGTCACCGCAAAGACGGCTACGATCAGACTGTCTCGCAGGGCGGCCAGAATGGCAGAGTCCCGAAAAAATTTGCCATACCAGGTCCAGGTAAAGCCCTTCCAGCCAGCACTGTAGGGAGATTTGTTGAAACTGTAGAAGGCCAGTACCAGAATCGGCAGGTACATGAAACCAAACATCAGCAGGGTAAAAGGGGCCTGCCAGGGGAGCGATCGGTGGGGCTTGGCGGTAGAACTGGTCATGGCTGGGGATGAAACAAAGACCAATCGAGGCTCTTGATTACCTTAGCGGCTAACCATCAGAGACTCGCGTTTTTGTCACCGTATTTAATCAACAGGGCAATGGCAATGCTGACCACCAGAATCAGGATCATGCTGAGGGCAGAGCCAAAGCCCCAATTTTGAGTAGCGCCTAAAAACTGGTTGTAAACCAAGCGGGCCACGGTCATGCTGGAAGCTCCGCCTAGCAGTTCCGGGTTGACAAAGTCGCCCAAACTGGTGATCAACACCAGCAGGGAACCAGCGGCAATTCCCGGCAAGGTTTGCGGCACCGTCACCTTCCAGAAAGTCTGGGAAGGGGAAGCCCCCAAATCCGCCGCCGCCTCCAACAAGCGCTTGTCCAGTTTCTCCAGGGACGCATAGAGAATCAGCACCATGTAGGGCAGCAAACTGTAGCTCATGCCAATTAGGACTGCTGGTTCCCGGTTCAGCAGATCCAGCGGCGGCAATCCTACGCTAGTCAAGAGACTGTTGACCACGCCGGTTGGTCGCAGGATGGTGATCCAGGCGTAGGACCGCAGCAGGGAAGAGGTCCACAAGGGCAGCACAAACCCCATCAACAGGAGATTTTGCCAACGCTTCGGAGCCATGACCGCAATCCAATAGGCCACAGGGAATCCCATCAGCAGACAGAGGATGGTGGTGCCAATGGCAAAAAATAGCGATCGCCCCACCACCTGAAGATAAATAGGCTGAAAGATCAGCAGGTAATTATCCAATCCCGATGGATTGACCACCTGCCCCGGTCGGATCCCCGGCACCAGACTGAGTTGAAAAATGATCAAGGTTGGGGCAACCAGCAGTAGCCCCAACCAGAGCCCGGCTGGTCCCAGCATAACCAACGGTTCCAGCCACTTGGGAAACGTCGCCAGCTTCGTCGGTTCAGTTCGGCAGGGCAGGAGAGGAGAGTTGCCAGCCATACAGTCCTCCTAATGGACTAGGACACCTTGGCTTTGCGGTGCTCATGCATCACCTGGACAAACCGCTCGAACAAATAGTCCGCATCATGGGGACCGGGACTGGCTTCCGGGTGATACTGCACCGAAAATAGGGGCAGGAATTTATGTTTCAGACCGGCCACCGTGCGATCGTTCAGGTTGAGATGGGTAATCTCCACATCAGCCTCTGGCAGGGATTCTAAATCGATCGCAAAGCCATGGTTCTGGCTGGTAATTTCCACCCGTTGCCGCAATCCGGCTGGCTGGTTCAGGCCCCGATGACCAAACTTGAGCTTAAAGGTATCAGCTCCCAGGGAAAGGCCCAGGATCTGGTGCCCCATACAAATACCAAACATCGGCTTCTGGCTTTCCAGCAGGGCTTTAGCGGTGGCAATTCCCTCACGCACAGCAGCAGGGTCACCCGGCCCGTTGGACAGGAAAATGCCATCCGGGTCGTAGCTCAAAATTTCCTCTGGCGATGTATTGGCTGGAACCACAATTACCCGACACCCATAGCTGGCCAGCCGACGCAGAATATTGCGCTTGATGCCAAAGTCGATCGCCACCACGGTCAGGGGTTCCTGTTCCGATGGCTGCGTAGTGGGACTAAACTCCCAATCCGGATTGGTTGGATCCGTCCATTCATAGACCGTCGAAGTGGTCACTTCCTTCACCAGGTTGAGGCCGGTCATGCTGGGCGCATCCAGCACCTGTTGCAACAATTCAGCCGGTTCCAAAATTTGCGTGGAAATGGCGCCGTTCATGGCTCCCACGGAGCGAATCTTACGGGTCAAAGCCCTGGTATCAATGCCATAGATACCGATGATATTGTGTTGTTTCAGATAATCCGGCAACGATTGGGTGGAGCGCCAATTACTGGGTCGGTAACACACATTCCGCGCGATCGCCCCTTTGACCTGGGGACCATTTGCTTCTTCATCCTCCAGATTGACCCCCGTATTGCCCAACTCTGGATAGGTAAAGGTTACAATCTGACCACAATAACTGGGATCTGTTAGGACTTCTTGATATCCTGTCATGCCAGTGTTGAAAACGACCTCACCAATTGTGGTTCCGGTTGCCCCAAAAGACCAGCCCGAAAAGGCTGTTCCATCTGCCAATACCAGAAGAGCAGGTTGGGTGTTGGGCGAAAAAATCATGGTTCACTTCCAGCAATAGCCACAAGCGTCATATTATGTCATCCATCCTGGAAAGAGAAGCCTGCCATTATTTAACCTTCCTGAACCTTTGATCTGGGAGCAACGTTGTCCCCTAGCCCAATCGATGGATCCGATTTACATTCCTGGCTTTCCGACCTCACTGGTAAGACCGAATTCAGGCGGCGGCCAATTATCGATAGCAGGTCCAAAAACTGGATTCTCACCAGTCAAATGACACGATTAGGGATGCCTGCTTGATTTGAGTTTCAGAAGTCATGTTGAGTTGCCCCCGATGACGAGATTGCAACACCCAGCGAAAAACCCCGATCCCCACATTTAACAGCCAATCGAGACCAATCCAAGACTCAATGATAGCCACTGATCGGTAGCCCCCTAGATGGGTGAGATTTTGGGTTCAGGCAGCATTGCCGCAGGCGTGGGAATAAGCCTCTGACAACGACTTCCCCTTCTCAACTGTGGTTCAGGACTGCTATAGCAATGTGATCATCGAGCTATAGCGATCCGAGCAGGATTGTGCAAGGTTTCCGCAGGAAATCCTTCTCACAAAGCCCCTTCACCATCCAAGCATTCACAAATCAAATAGGATGGCTACATAGCGATCCGAGCAGGATTGTGCAAGGTTTCCGCAGGAAATCCTTCTCACAAAGCCCTTTCACCATCCAAGCATTCACAAATCAAATAGGATGGCTATAAAAGCAGGTTGTTAATTCTGAACCAAGATTGCGGAACTCTAGACAACAGGTGTGGTGTTAATTGTGACCGCAGAGTATTCTGTCTACGCCTGCTGAGCTTTGCTGGTTTATGCCAATTCCCCACGCTCCTTCTGGGTGAGCGTCCCTCCTTATCATCACCATATCGGGTTTTCTGGCTATGTTGAATCTGCCTCGCACCGGCACACTGCTCGCTCTCCTCTCCGGCACCTGTCTGGTTGGCACCCTGGCCTGCAGCAAACCGCCCATCCAGTCCACCCGGCCAACCCCGCAGCCAGGTGTGACCGCAGCTCCAGCCGCACCCGAATCTGCTGATCGCCTGACTCAGGATCCGAGTCCGTCCAGCCAGCCTGACCGTTCTGATCCCTACAAACTGGCCCTCGACAAGGCTGACAGCGCTCGCAATATCAGCCAATCCGCCCAATCTCAAGATGATTGGAATCTGGTGGCGGGTCGCTGGCAGCAAGCTATCCAGTTATTGAAATCGGTGCCACCCAACAGTCCCTATCGAGGCTTGGTACAGCCCAAAATATCCGAATATCAGCGCAACCTGGCCTATGCCAAGCAACAGGGGGCTCGTCAGGCAAGATCCAGCCAGATCGCGTTTGAACCCGAGGTTAGTCTTCCCCTTCCACCGCCCGCGTCTACCGATTCGAACCGACCCCGCACGGCAGTGAGTCGTTCCGCGCCAGAGTCAGGGAAGGTCTTTCGTACCCGGATTAAACGGCGGGCTGGGGGAACTCCAGTCATTGATGTGACCTTTAACGGCCGACAGACCTTTGAAATGATTGTGGATACCGGAGCTAGCGGCACGGTGATTACGGAGGAAATGGCAGCCGCTCTGGGGGTCAATATTGTGGGTAAGACCAAGGTGGATACCGCCAGCGATCGCGACGTGGAAGTGCCGCTCGCCTATGTCAACTCGATTTCGGTGTCCGGCGCCACGGTGAAAGGGGTAATTGTGGCGGTTGGCGGCCCAGCCCTGGAACTGGGTCTGCTGGGCCATGACTTTTTTGGTGACTATGATGTCACCGTCAAACGAGATGTGGTGGAGTTTCGCTCCAGAAGTTGAGGTATGAGAATCCCACCCAGGCACCGGCACTGATCCGAAAAATCCCCCTTCCCCAGGCCACAACCAGCGATTCCCAGTCGCCATGAGTAGTTCAGAGGGCACCGAAACGTGAGCTTTACCGGGTTTCATTCCAGTGGGCCGTTCGGCGAGTCGTGCGATCGCCCGTGACATAGCGGCGTTTCATGGCACTGCGCGGCAGCACCCGTAGCACTTCCTGAACCGTGGTGATACCGGCTGTCACTTTGGCGATCGCGGCCACCCGGAAAGACTGGAAATCAATCTCATGTAAGTAGCGATGCAACTGGGTGATGCTGCCTTCGTAAATAATCTGTCGGATGGGGTCATCCACATTTAGCAGTTCAATAATGGCCTCTCGTCCGCAGTAGCCAGACTGGAAACACCGGGAACATCCTCGTCCAACCAGCCATTTAGCCGTTCTGGCCTGTTCTGGCTCGATGCCCAACAACTGCAATTCCGCTTCAGTCGGGGCATAGGGCTCGGCACAGTGGGGACAGATCTTCCGCACCAGCCGTTGGGCCACAATCCCCAGCAGGGCATCGCTGAGCAAACCCGGATCTGGTCCAATGTCCTTCAGGCGAGGAATCGCACTCACCGCATCATTGGTATGCAGGGTCGTCAAGACCAGGTGTCCCGTTAAAGCAGACCGGACAGCGGTTTCCGCCGTCTCATGATCCCGGATCTCGCCTACCATGATAATGTCCGGGTCTTGCCGCAGAATGGCCCGCAACCCAGCGGCAAAGGTCATGCCGGCTGCCTCATGCACCTGGGTCTGGGTAATGCGGGGCAGAATATACTCCACGGGATCTTCCACCGTGACTACATTGACATATTCCGTAGCCAGGGTTTGCAGGCTGGTGTAAAGCGTACTGGTTTTACCGGAACCGGTTGGTCCGGTAAAGATAATCATGCCCTGGGGCTGTTGCAGCCAGTCCTGATAAATTTCCAGCGTTTGTCCGGTAAAGCCCAGTTCCTCAATGCTGGAAAAGGGATTTTGGCGGGGCAGGAGCCGGATCACCGCTTTTTCACCGCCGACACAGGGCAAAGTGCTGACCCGCATATCCAGGCCCAGATCGGTCACCTGGCCCGTGGCATACCGCTCACCAATACGAGCATCCTGGGGCCGACGGCTCTCGGCGATGTCCATGTCGGCCATCACCTTCAGGGCCACGATCGCCCGGCGGCTGATGTCCGGCGGCAAAGTTGTGATATCCCGCAGGATGCCGTCAATCCGATAGCGCACCCGCAACCCTTCGGGTGAAGGTTCCAGGTGGATATCGCTGGCCCGATTGCGCAGAGCCCCGGAGATCAGGGTCTTGATGCGGCCAATCTGATCCGCCGCATTGGCCAACAGTTCCGCCGTAAAGTCGCCAATATCCTCCTGTTCCACTTCCCCCGTCAGGGGATTGATGAAGGGTTGGGCGCTAATTCGGTCGTAATCAGCAATCTGGGTGTGATACCAGGCTCGATAACTCTTCTCGGAAATGGGAACGACCCGGATTTCGGTAAAGGTGCGATCGCCCATCTGGCGAGTTATTTCCGGCGAGATTTGAACCGGACTGCCCAGGAAAAAACAATTTTGCCAGAGCAGCAGCGGAATCACAGGCGGCATCCCTTCTCGGTCTGGAAACTCCCGCCAGAACCGGTAACTGACCTCGGGATCGAGGAGATTCAAGGTCACAACCCCATCCGGATCAACCAACAACTTCAAAGCCTGCTCACAGGTAATTTCCCGATTTTTAAGTTGTTGCCAGACAGACAGGGTAGATACGGTGGATTTCATGGGAGGAAGACCAACGGTAGAAACGGCAGGGTTAAAGGCAATGGAACACAGGGAAGCTAGACAGTCGGTGGGTGGGGATCGGTTGAGGGCGGGGCGGTGGATGGATCATTGTTCAGTTCCACCGCCGATTCAGGACTGGCAGTTTCCGGTTCCGGTTGTTTGAGTCGGATAAATTCCTGCAGCGCCAGGTGGCGATTTTCCATGAAATGACTCCAGAAACCTGGCAGCAGGTTGTCCATGGTTTGGGCAATGGCCCAGATTTCCATCGCCAGCATATTGTAGAAGTTCCGATCCGACCGGCGCAGATTTTCTAGCCACTGGTCAATATCCATCAGGCTTTCTCTATCCTGATGGGAAAACGGTTGGGAAGCGTCTGGTTGAGGATTAGACATGGAATTCAGGTGGGGAGCACGAAAAGGTGATGCAGTGGGTTAAGCGTTTCTCGATCAGCATAGACGAAATTCCAATGGAGCAAGATCGATGGCTGTTCAAACTGGAGTCTGGAAACAGTGGCTTAGTGGTCTGGCAAGACTGTTTTGAGGAGGCTTTGCCCCTCAAAACACCCTAAAAATGGTGTTCAAAAAAATGGTGTTCAAATACTCCTCTCCCGTCTCCCTGAACAAGGGGGACGGCGATAGCCAGGGGGACATAGGGCCAATTATCATGTTCAACTACTTATCTGAGACCACTAAATCGGCTTTTGCCTGACAGCACACCGGCAAGTAAACTAAGTTAATAGACTTAGTTTGTAGAAGGATGAAAACTGTCAATATTCATCAAGCCAAAACAAACCTCTCACGCTTGCTATCTCGAGTGGAACTTGGGGAAGAGATCATTATTTCCAATCGAGGTATCCCAATTGCCAAGCTAGTCCCGTTTCATGCCCCATTTAGCCGACGCGAGAGTTTAGGGCTGGATCAAGGGCGTTTCACCGTGCCAGAAGACTTTGATGCTCCTTTGCCAGAAGCGATCCTGGCATTATTTGAGGAGAGTGAAGGATGAAGCTTTTGCTCGATACTCAATGCTGGTTATGGTGGTTTGTCCATCCGGAGCGGCTGAGTGAGGAGGCAATTGCACACATCGCTGATGAAACAAACCAGTTGTGGTTTTCTGTGGCTAGCATCTGGGAAATGGGTATTAAAGTTGCAATTGGCAAGTTGTCATTGCCAGAGCCACTGGATGACTACCTCTCCCATCGTATGGGGCAGTTGGGGATGCGATCGCTAGATATCACAGCAACTCACGCTTTACGGGCGGCTTTATTGCCCTTACATCATCGAGATCCATTTGACAGACTGTTGATTGCCCAAGCCCAGGTGGAAGACCTCATCTTTGTCAGTGCTGATGCGATGTTCAGGCGGTACGCCGATGTTGACATTCTTTGGGCGGCTCAGTCGTAAGGAGATTTTCAGGAGAAAAATTGGCGAAGATTGATTCTAAACCTCGCCCGTAGGTGAGGATGTTCTTGCCCAGAAATGTTCTAATACCGATTTAATCTGATGCTGCATAGAATTTACCCCACCGCCTGCGGCACCTCCCGCGCTACGCGCCGCTAATGCTAGAACCAAGGGGAGGTTGGGAGGGGTCAGATAAGGCTCATCATTAAAGAGAATTGGTATAAGAAGAGTTAATTTGGCCGCTGGCCTGCCATTACCCGACAGACAACCAACTCCCCAGAGTAAATCTTTACCGCTGGGGAGAGTGAACTGTTATTTCCAACGCTTAACAATGTGTTCCGGAGTCCTTGTGCTGGAATAATGATGCTGGTGTTCTGTGTGTCCATGTCCCGGAAATTAAGCGGCTTTTGGTTCCATGAAGCTCCGTTCCTTTTTCACGATCCTGGCATCCGTTGTTATTGCGCTCCTGTTGGTCGGCCTGGGTGGTCTCTTCTGGCTGGTGTCGGGCAGTCCCCTGGTGCTGCTGAAAGGCGGAAAGGACGCAACCCCGGCTGCGGTCATGTTTGTGCCCAAGCAGGCTCCAGTGGTTACCTCGCTGTTGGTCAATCCGGAGCGGTTAGTAGCCTTCCGACAGTTGGTGGCCAAACCGGAAGAGCGGCGTCGGGTCAGGGCTGAACTGAAGCAGTTGCAGCAAAGTTTGTTAGCCAGTACCGGCCTTAACTATGAACGGGATATCCAACCCTGGCTGGGCAATGAGTTGACCCTGGCGGTGACGACGCTGGACATCGATCGCGATCGCGCCAATGGTCAGCAACCGGGATACCTGCTGGCGATGGCCACGAAAGACCCAGAGCGATCGCGGGAGTTTTTGCAGGCCTTCTGGCAAAAGCGGGCGATCACGGGCACCGACCTGATGTTCGAGCAATACAAGGGAGTCAAATTAATTTACGGCAGCCTGATTCCGGCTACCTTGGATAGTCAGCCCAGGCAGGCAGCCCAGGCTGGCAAATCGGCCAATCGTAAGGCCCAACCCACTGATCTGCCTCCCCTGACCCTGGCCAGTGCGGTGGTAGGCGACAAGTTTGTCCTGTTTGCCAACAGTCCCAAGGTGCTGCGCGATGCCATTACCAACGTGCAGGCGCCCGACCTAAGCCTGAATACAGCCGGTTTTTATGACCAGGCCCTGGCAACCTTGACCCAACCGCGGATTGGTCTAACCTTTGTCAATTTGCCCCGATTGGCGGAATTGTTGTCTGTGGAAGCGGGGGCAACCAAAGTAGGTCAGGCAACCAGTGGAACGGCTAAGGAACCGACTTATCAAACATTGGCGATCGCGTTGGAAGTCAAACGTCAGGGTTTAATGGCCGAAACCGCCTTGGTGCCGACCAGCGGCAAAGGGGCTACCGTTCCCCCGACCCTGTCGCAGCCCGTCAAAGCGCTCCAATACATCCCTGGAAACAGTTTGTTTTCCGCCTCTGGCAGTGATCTGAATCGGCTATGGACTCAACTGTCCGACCTGTTGTCGGGCTATCCTGCAGTGGCCCAACTAGTGAACCAGCCAGTGATGGATTTGCAAAAGCAGTGGCAGATTGACCTACCCAAGGATGTTTTTGCCTGGACGCAGGGAGAATATGCCGTGGGTCTGCTGCCAGCCATTCCAGACCCTACCCTGGAGGCATCTGGAAAAGGTAAGAAGGGCCGCAGAAAAGACTCTCAGCCAGTTGTCGCACCGCCAGCAGCCAACGAGTGGGTGTTTGTTGCCCACCGAGGTAATGGGGATGCCAGTGCCAAGGCAGGGATTGAGCATCTAGACGCCATTGCCCAAAAACAAGGTCTCAGCGCTGGCAACGTGACCCTGGGCAATCAAACCGTCTCGGCCTGGACCCGCTTGTCCGCCGCCAGCAGCAGCCAGCAACCCAGCAAAACGCTGCAAGCGGAAGTGCGTGGTGTGCATGGCGCCATCGGTAACTATGAGGTGTTTGCCTCTTCCATTGCCGCCATGGATCAGGCGCTGGGCGCCATAGACCGTTCCTTAATGACGACGTCTGGCTTCCAGCGATCCATCGAGCCCATGCTACGACCCAATAATGGCTATCTCTATATCGATTGGGACCAGAGCGCTCCAGTTCTGGAACGTCAATTTCCCCTGCTGAAAGTGGTGGAATTAGCAGGACAGCCGTTCTTTAAGCATTTGCGATCGCTCACGGTCAGCAGCTACGGCCAGCAAGAGGGCGTCCGACGGGGTGGCATCTTCTTCCGCCTTAGCTGAGGCGGAACTACATCAGACCATCTGCCTGCAATTGCTGTAACGCAAAGCGAGCCGACTCAGCTACCTGGGGATTACTGTCCTTCTCCAGATACTTGAGCGCCGACACACTCTTGTCGGTGGGCAGACTGCCCAGGGCCATTGCCAACCGCTGCCGTATCATCCAATCCTCTGAGGAAGCAAATTTCAGGATGGCATCTACTGCCTCGATTGCTCTGATTTCGCCCAGAGCTGCGATCGCGGCCATCTGCACGATCGCCTCTTCACTATCCAAAGCCTGGATTAGCACATCATAGGCGCGGGCATCTTGCAAATTCCCCAGGGAAACCGCTGCGCTAAACCGCACCAGCCATTCCGTATCTTCATAGAAAGCCCGGATCAGCGGTTCGACGGCGCGCGGATCCTGCAAATAACCCAATGCTCCTGCTGCATCTGCCCGGATACCATAGTCCGGCTCTGATTCCAGCAGATTGACCAGGATGGGATAACTTTCTTCCGTTTGTTTGACTCCCAGCGCAAACACCGCCATCGAGCGGACTTGCAGACTGATATCATTCAAAACCTTCTTAATCAACGGCACGGCCTCTTCAGCCGACACCTCCCGCAGGGACGCCAAGGCTAACATGCGATCCTTCATGTTGGGACTTTCCAGGTCCAGGGCAAGCTGCTCCAAATTAGGCATTACTTTACAAAGCTTAATAAAGTCATCTTTCCATTATAGAAGCTGTGCCTGGCAAGTGGGCAGGGGCGCACCTATTGACGGATAACCCGTAAATGCTGAAGCGACGGGTCACTACAGCCACTAATTTGTCCTCCCGCTGCCAACACGGTTTGCAACGTTGCGATCGCCGCTTCCGTCACGACTTCTCCCGGCATCAAGGTCGGAATTCCTGGCGGATAGGGACAGATTAATTCCGCACTGATCCGATTCACCGCCTGCTGAACCGCAACCGTTTCCGTTGTCGCAAAAAAAGCCTGCCGGGGTGAAATTGCCAGTATCGGCATCGAATCATTGCAAGCATCTGCGGGGTGCTGACCGCTAACCGCTGACTGCTGACCGCTAACCGCTGACTGCTGACCTCTGACCTCTGACCTCTGACTGCTGACCGCTGACCACTGACCACCTCTAAATCGTTCTGCCAACTGCTGAAACGCCTTTACCAAGTGATCTATATCCGCCACAGTGTTGCCCAGACTAATCACAAAGGTCAGGTGTTGCAGCGAAGGCAACTCAGCCGTGACGCCCAGTTCGGTGTGGAGGATCTGGTCGGCGGTGAACCCGTCTAGGCCCAGCCCAGACACGGTAACCGTCAGGCGGGTGCGATCCAGAGCCAGGAAACCAGGGCTGCCAGCCTGTTCTGGGCCAAGAACCGACAAGTCGGCAATCTGGCTTAACTGCGATCGCGCCTGGTCGGCCAGGGTCAGGGTTCGTTCCAGCAAAGTCTGACCTTGAGTCGCCATTTGCCAGCGAGCCGCATCCAAGGAAGCCAGCAGTAGATAACTGGGACTGGAAGACTGCACCAGTTGCAAGGCTTTGCTAACGCGCTCTGGATCAATGCGATCGCCCTGCAAATGCACCATAGCCGCCTGGGTCAGGGCCGACAACACCTTGTGAGTAGACTGCACCACCAAATCAGCCCCCGCCGCCAGCGCCGCCAATGGTAAATCGGCATGGAAGGCGAAATGGGGTCCGTGGGCTTCGTCCACCAGCAAAGGAATGCCGTGTTGGTGGGCCAGGTGGGCGATCGCGGCGATATCGCCACAGACCCCGTAATAAGTGGGATAAACTAGCATCATCGCTTTGGCATCTGGATGGCGTTGGAGAGCAGCAGCCACCGCTGAGGGTGTCAGACTATGGGCCAAATCCAACTGCGGATCGTAGGCGGGATTGACAAAAACCGGCACCGCACCCGACAGGACCAGACCGGAAATCACCGACTGGTGGCAATTACGGGGCAGGATAATCTTGTCACCCGGAGAACAGGTGGCCAGAATGGCGGCAATGACACCAGAAGTAGACCCATTGACCAAAAACCAGGTCCGGTCTGCCCCAAAAGCCTCTGCAGCCAGCTCTTGCGCCTGCTGAATCGCTGCCTGGGGCGCGAACAAGTTGTCCAGTTCCGGCAGTTCCGGCAAATCGGCCTGCCACATCTGGGATCCCAATACTGCTTTCAATCGCTCCGGCGCTCCCTGGCCCCGCTTATGTCCGGGCGTATAGAAAGGGGCATGAACCCGGTTGACGCAGGCTTTCAGCGCCTGCACCAGGGGTGTTTCCTGTTGATCGAATGACGGCAAGACAGACCTCCAGAGAAGTTCATGGGATCGATCTTCGCCTGCTAGTGTTCTGTCAAACCCTAATTTTAAGGTGAACCCATTGGCTCGTAGTCGGCGCTTTAGCGCTGAAGCGCTGACTACAAACCCTAATTTCTAGAGTTGACGCTGCACTAGTGTGTCCTAGCAGTATTGCTTGAGACGCTGGGCCTGTTGATGGCTGTCCAACCTAATGTCAGAGAATCAGGTCGAGAGAGCTAGGAGATGATCACGTCTCTGTAGGACTCATCTGTGCCAAGAACAACTGGATATCCTTTGTTAAGAGCGGTTTCAACTGGAAGGATAAATCGAGGTTTGTTCTGAGCTGAGTAATTTCGACCTCTGCCCCATAGGCATGACGAACAAAGTGGCGAAAGCCCCTTAGTCGATTGAGTACATCGAACGTTTCTTCAGACAAAAGAGCTGGTCGAATTCCCTGTACAGGTTGACTCAGCCGCAGCAAAAGTGTGCGGTGCCATTCACTGCTTGACCCAACGCTATTTTCAAAGGCGGAGGCAACCAGTTTGAGCAGATCTTCAACTGCACAATACAGATTATGGATTTGATAGGCCACACTATCGAGCTGAGCAGGTGTCTCTAAGCCCAAACCGAGGCGATTGTCCAATCGCTGATAAATACGCTCAATCAAGCGCATCTGAGCTGTAAGCTCGGCTGTCAATCCAGCGATTCGTTCCTGCTCCATGGAATTCCTGTTTGGCGAATCTTATCGGCAAAATGACACTGGTCTAATGGAAGCAGATCGACTTCTCGATTGAGATGCAGGGACAAGTAGCTGGCCAGACCAAAGGGATCTCCCTGCTGCAAGCTTTCAACCGCTAAATCCAAATCTGAGTCAGGTGAAAAACGATTAGCCTGAGTAACTGAGCCAAATAGATAACCCTGTTCCACACCGAAGCGATTGGCCTGTTTCTTTAACCAGGAAAGGGCTTCTTGCAGAAGAATCTGGCGATCAACTTCGGATTGCTGTCGCTGATGAGCCAGTTTCTTATCCAGCAGTGGTGTGGGGAAAGGCTGGATCTGAGACACCGGTTTCATCTTCCCTATTCCGGCTGTTTCTGGAATATCCCTCGTCATAACGTTATCCCGGATGACCTTACCCTAGCTGATTCAGGGCTTTGCCTTTCCCACACATCCTAGCCCATGTGCTGGCAGGACGGCAGTTGGAACCGTCTAGAATAGCTTCAACCGATCGCGGGGGAGGGGCGATGTTGCTGCTGGATGATTTGTCTAAACGTTGGCAAATTGACGACCCGGAAGAACAGCGCGCGATCGCGGATGTTTCCTTAGCGCAGTACGAAACCCTGCTGGCAGAACGGGGCGATAGTCTGGCCTATCGGGTGCACTATTTGGATGGAGCCCTGACACGGAGTATTTTCCAACGGGCTCAACTACGTTCCGCAAGCCAGAACATGGGTGGGTCGGAACCGGATGACAGTTACTGTAAAAGCATTTCGGCAGAGCCTTTGCGATCGCCAGAATCAGTCCTGCAAGAGGCGCGCGATCCCACGGGGATGGCCTACTTGCCCTCAGGGGTCAAGAGGCTGCCAATTGCGGCACATCTGACAGACTGGTCACCATTTGCCGCAGTTCCGTAATTAACTGCAACTGATGATCGCTGGTCTCTCGCACTTGAGCCAGCGTGGGAAGCATGTCTTCCAGAGACTGCCGAAGCTCATGGGTCCGATTCTGAACTGGCTGTAACCACTCTTGATACAGATTCACTTTGCCCCACAGTTCAGCAACCTGAGACCGTCGCTCTTGCAGGGCTTGTTCCAGTTGTTTCAGTTCATTCCGTTGCTGCTCTTGCTCAGAGACTCGCCCACTAATCACGTCCTGGGTTTGCTGAACAGTTGCCTGCATCTGTTCAATTTGGCTCTCCAGATGGTGCAATTCATCCGCCTGCTGCTGACGCTGAGCTTCGATTTGGTTCAACACCGGTCCCAAGTCAATCTCATCGCCTTTCTCCAAATCCGCCTGTCCTTGACGCCGACGCAAAACAGCCTGATGTTGTTTCAAGATGCTTTCCCGTTCCCGTAAATTGCGTCGTTGACCCACCAGGGTCTCATTCAACATTTGATACCCGTCCTGTTCATCAGCCAGGTCATTTTCCAAGTTCAAGCGATCATATTCGGAGGCCTGCTCAATTTTTTGCTGCAAGGCTTCAATTTCTTGCTGCTTCGATCGCAGTTCCTCTTCCTGGCTATCGACAAATTGGTGCAGCTTTTCCAATTCCCGCTCCAAATCCTGAGTCAGCCTTTGCAACTCATCCACCGACAGGTGTTCCAGCGCTTTCACATCAATCCGATGACCAATGGTAATGTTCTCGGATGAGTCCACTAGACGATAGAGTTGTTGATGCAAATCATCCTGATTCTGCAACTGAACTCCCAGCAAGCGCGCATAGTCTTGCTTAATTTGAATCGCATTTTGTTGAATTTTTAACTCTGCCCGCGCCTGCTCCAGCGACTCCTGCGCCTGGTGCCATTCCTGCCAGCGCCGATGCAAATCAGCCCCCTGTTGATCAATTTCCTCTTGACCTTGCTGAGCCATCTGACGTTGTTGCTCCAAAGCTTGCCAGTGTTGGTCTAGCAAACTCTGTTTCTGGTTCAGGATGTCCAGGGTCAGGGTCAACCGCTCCTGAACCGAATCAACCGTTGGCACAGCCGTGGAAACTCGGTCCAACAGATCTTGAACGCTGCGAACTTGTTCCGCATCTAGACCGGCGGCTTGTTCCAGTTGGGCTTTCCGTTCCTCCAAGCGTTGCATCTCGCCCCGCAGATGATCCCATGCGCCTTCCAAGTCTTGAGACTTGCGGGTAAATTCATCCTGTAACCGCGTCACCTCTTCACGGGTTGCCTCCAACTCCCGACGCTGCTGTTCCAACTGCTCCAGGTCTTCCTCCATCTGCTGGAGTTGTTCCCGCCGGGTTTCCATTTCCATTTCCCGCCGGTTCAATTCCTGGCTTTGATAGGTGAGCGACTGTTTCCATTGCTCAATCTCTTCCTCCTGCGTCTTAAACTTTTCCTGCAATCGGGAGAAATTTTGCAAAATACTGACCAGGGGACGACCTGCTTCCTGGACCCGCTGGACTTGCTTATTGGCACTGATTTCCACCAGGACAAGCGAGCCAGGACTGTAGGTGCTAGCCTCATCTGCCACCACAGCTTCATCACCCGACACCGCACTCCAGCTCTGTTCCGCCCGCTGACAAGCCAAAAGCTTCAGCTCGACCCGACTACCGCCGAGCAGTCCACCACCCTTTTTTTGTACTTCCGCTAGATACAGCACGCTTGAATGTCCTCTACGAATACCTGGGGCCGACTCTATTACCTATTATTTAGAAGATTGCGCCCTAAGAGGGATGGGCTATCATCCTAAAACTCTTTGACACGATAAATTTACGTTTTTCCACTTATCTGCATCGTTGGTTTACGTTGGCCTGCTTCGTTTCTCTTCTCCCAGAGTATCGTGCGTTGACTGGAAGAGCACCCCCATCGGGCGGTTGCAAACCAGCAGTCAAATCTTCAGCTTTCCCACCCGTTAAATAACCCTTCAGTAAGTCAGAGGAGGCATCCAAGCGGGATGAGTGCAGCCAACCAACCCATTCAACCGCAACAGGGAAACCACAATGGAAACAGATGACGGTTAAATCCGAGGCGCACTCCCAAACCCTGGACCGCAATCGACATTCCTACTGGCATATCCGACAAACCTATCTTGCTATTTTAGGTCAGACTCTAACTTAATAAGTACCCTACGGCCAGAAAAAGGTATCGCCCAGGAAAAAGCAACCTTGATTGACCATTGCAAATTCCTTGGCAGACTGTGATGGAAGAATCTGAGTCGGAGTATAACAGGGGTGGGAGGCAATTTTTCTTTGGATTTTTCGAGCCAGGTCAGCCCTGATCTCTGCCCGATGTCAGCAATCAGTCTTTGGGAGGAACCCGAGTTGCATGCAGGGGCAACTAAGTGAAATTGATGTTCGTAGCATTCTACAACTGATCGAATTGGGACAACGGACAGGTGAACTATTTGTCGAAACCTATCCAGTCCATTCTGTCGGTCTAGGCAGTCCGGAACCCCTTTCTGTCAGCCAATCCTGGTTCGTCTTTTTCCTAAACGGCCAGATCGTCTATGCCACAGATGCGGAGAACAGTCTGACCAGACTCTCGGACTATTTGCGCCGTTACAAAGCAGAATCTACACTCCAGACCCTTGCGGTGTCGCCGATCGCAGCAGCTCCCCACTCCCTGGAGTATGGCTATCTGTGGGCCCTACTGGAAAACCATATCCTTACCCCTGCCCAAGGGCGCAGTATTCTGCACAGCATGGTGCAGGAAACGCTATTCGACTTGTTGAGCCTGCATCAGGGAGCTTTCATCTTTGAAATGAGCCATCCTTTGACTCCCCAACTTTGCACCCTGGCGATTGGTCCACTGCTGCAGGAAACGGTGAAGCAGGTTCAAGAGTGGAAACAACTGCACCCTCTGATTCAATCGCCTAACCAATGCCCCATCATTACGGGCACTGAATCGCTGCGAGAAACCTTGCCCAAAGAGACATTCCATCTCCTGGATCGCTACGTGGATGGCCAAACATCGATTCGGCAGATTGCCCGCTATCTCAACAAAGAAATTCTGACCGTCGCCAAAGCGATTTATCCCTATGCCCAAAAGGGACAAATTCAATTGCTACCAGTCCCGCCCCGAGAGTCATCCACTTCCCCAACCCTGCAACAGGAAATCACCCAAGCAGGCAAGCGCTGGTGGCAATCGGGACCGGCACCGCGAGTTCTTTGTATTGACGACAGTGTAACAATTCGTGAAACGGTTGAACAAATTCTTAGTCAGCAGGGATGCGAAATTAAAACGATTGGGGATCCATTACAGGCTTTGAGCCTGGTGTTTCAATTCAAACCAGATTTAATTTTTTGCGACATTGCCATGCCGGAATTGGATGGTTACGAGTTATGTGCAATGTTGCGAAAGTCTACAGCATTTCGCCAGACCCCGCTTATCATGCTAACGGGTAAAGACGGCTTTATTGACCGGGTTCGAGCCAGAATGGTTGGCGCCACAGACTATCTGACGAAACCATTTGGAGCAGATGAGTTATTAATGCTGGTGGAAAAATATGCTGGTTTTGGCCCTTTAGAAAATCGGGAAACAGGTGAGCCATCCACCCAAATGTTGGGCAATCTGTTAGAAATTGAAGATATCGTCTCTTCTTCTAACCCGCAACTTAATCAGTAAACAAGGGTAATTTATAGTAAATGACAGCGAGTGGATGACTGGTGTTGGGACTTCCTGTTATGTTTCAACCAGTGGGCAGGTGAAAATGCTATGAGCATGGTTCTAGTCGTCGAGGACAGCATTACCCAGAGGGAAATGATTACCGATCTCTTGAAGGGGAGTGGATTACAGGTAACCGTTGCGGGTGACGGGTTAGAAGCACTGGAACAAATTCAGGACAGTCGTCCTGACCTGGTGGTTCTGGATATTGTCATGCCACGGATGAATGGATACGAGGTCTGTCGTCGCTTAAAGGCTGATCCCAACACCCAAGACGTTCCTGTGGTGATGTGTTCTTCTAAAGGGGAAGAGTTCGATCGCTATTGGGGGATGAAGCAGGGAGCCGATGCTTACATTGCTAAGCCCTTTCAACCAACTGAGTTGGTCGGCACCGTCAAGCAATTGCTGCGCAGCTAAGGACAGAGTGAATGATTGGGAATCCGGACTTTTTAACAGGTAGGGGACAGGATCAGGCTCCAGAATTCCAGGAATTGGAAACGCCGGAAGGTGAGTTGCATTTGCGGTTCTACATCTCGTCCGGCGATGAGTTTGCCTTACCTGCAACCGGGATTCGGGAAGTGATTTCCCCTTCCCCTGACCGAATTACGCCAGTTCCTAACGTTTCACCGTTGTTGCTGGGGACGTTGAATGTGCGGGGTCAGGTTGTCTGGGTTGCTGACCTGGGTCAGTTTTTGGGTGATCCCACTCCGCTGAATACGGACCGCCCAGAAATTCCAGTCATTGCGGTTGAAGATCAAGATATTATGCTCGGGCTGGCGGTTGACCGAATTGTTGGGATGGAATGGCTGGATGCGGATGAAGTACAGATGCCAAGCAATGTTCCGGACAGCGTTGCCCCGTTTTTGCGCGGAGAGTGGGTGTTGGATGAAGACAAGAGTGAGTATTTACGGTTGTTGGATCAGGTGGCAATTTTAAGATCAGCCCGTTGGGCCGCTTAGGGAGGAAAACTGAAGGTGCTAAATCCAGAGAGTGGAAGTAAAACTGAAAGTAACGAGGATCGGGTGTTACGGAGTAGGGTCTGCCTGCACCTGGCAATATCTCCAGAACGCCAAGGCTAGAGCACTCAATACTCAACTGGGAGTAGAAACATGGCATCAAGTACTGAGTTCGCGCAGGAGTATCAACAAGCCCAGCTTGCCTATGTCAAGGGAGACTATGAGGAGGCTGCCAGGGTTATTGATCGCCTCGTGCATGATTTCCCAAATGACCCGAGTGTTTGTCTTCTGCGGGGCCACATCTACTGCTATGGCTTGCAACAGTATGCGATCGCCAAGAACCAGTATGAAGCTGTGCTAGAGCTAACCACTGATCCCGAATTTACGGCCTATGCCAACGATGGTCTGAACCATATCAGTCAGCAAGGGGATTTGGGGGAAGATCTGCCCCTACCCAGTGGGGCGGAATTTGCCGAATCGGATTTGCAGGTTCCCACCGCTAATCAGAACCTGTCAGACTTCTCGGGCACGGTCTGGCAGGATGATTTAGATCAAATTTCGGCAGCCGACTTTCCAGCCAATGAGCTGGACTTTAATCTGTCTGAGGATGAAGTCGGTCGGCAGTCCTCCGCTGGGGGCGGCTTCGAAGAATTTGCCAGTCCGTTTGGCGAGTCCTTCGGCCAGGAAGCGGCGGCGGCAGATGAATTTGAGATGTTTGAGGATCCCTTTGGAATTGAACACCCACCGTCCTGGGGCGAAGCCAGCGGTTCGGAATCTAGCTTTACGACCTTGCAGCCAGAAGCCAATCCCTTTGCGGTTTCCGGTGATACGGGCCTGCCGCTGGCGGCGGAAGAGGGGCAGGTGCTTTCGGATGCACTGGAGGAGTTTGAAGATGCATTTGCACCGCTGGACTTTGCTGAGGCGGATCAGACGCAGCCAGCCGACTTCACCATGGGTGAGGCCGCCAGACCAGAAGCACAGTTTCCAGAACCTCCGGCCCCTGCCCAAGGCTTTTCTGGTTTTCAGCCCGGTGAGGATGAAACTCTGTTTATGGGGGATACGGGACTGCTCCAACCAGAGGAGTCGGCCTTTGTTGTTCCGCCTACCCAACAGCAGGAGATCTCGGCCAACGGGTTAACGGCTGAGGCGGCCCCGTTTCCGGTGCAGGATACCCATGTGGCGGGTTCAGAGTCGGGAATCAGCGGCCCCAGTAGTGTCGATTTTCTGGATGAATTTGATGAGTTCGATGATTTAGGTAATCTGGCGGACTTTGATCTGTCTGAAAATTCTGCTGGATTTACCAGTCCGGGGTTGGCGGCCGAGTTTATGTCGTCTGGCCCCAGCACTGTTGGGGATACGGGATTAGACTTTGTTGACAGTGGCGATCGCGGCATTATCCGAGACGAGGAAATCTTCAGCATTGCTGGTTCTTCGGAGCAGGTTCCGACTTTTACCCAACTAGATGGTTCAGCCGTCGAACCCGCTGTTTCGATTGAACAGGGATGGCTGGCGCCGCTGCAAAATGCGCCCATTGCCACCAAGAACTTGATAATTGCGGGGGTGGCGGGTTTGGCCTCTCTGCTGGCAGCAGCGGCGGTCAGTTTCGGTTTTTCTCAGCACATTTCCAACCAGTTGGAGGGCAAGGTCAAAAACAATCAGGTCACCATCACCGACGTCAATCAGGTCTTGGAAGACCAACGGATGAAAGATCTGTTACTGGCGATCGTGACTGGTGCCGCTGGTTTCACTGGTGCCTTTGCCCTCGGTCAATTTACCGCCAAGCAAATCAAGCGTTCTACCAATGATTTGCAAACGCAGTTCAATGCGCTCTCCCAGGGTAACTTTAATGCCCGGGCAACGGTTTACTCAGAAGATGAACTGGGACAATTGGCAACCAGCTTTAATCAGACCTCTCGAGTGATTCTGACCACCACCAGCGAAGCGCAACGGAAAGCGGAAGAGCAGGAGCAGGCGAAAGAGGATTTGCAGCGTCAGGTCATCCGATTACTGGATGATGTGGAAGGAGCGGCTCGAGGCGACTTGACGGTGCAGGCTGAGGTGACCGCCGATGTTCTGGGTGCGGTGGCGGATTCCTTCAACCTGACGATTCAAAACCTGCGGGAAATCGTCCAACAGGTGAAAATTGCCGCCCGCCAAGTGGCTAAGGGCTCAACGGACAATGAAATGTTTGCCCGTAGCCTCTCTTCGGACGCCCTGAGACAAGCTGAGGAACTGGCGGTTACCCTGAATTCGGTGCAGGCGATGACCGATTCGATTCAACGGGTGGCGGAAAGTGCGCGAGAAGCAGAGGAAGTGGCCCGCTCTGCCTCTGAGACAGCCCTCAAGGGTGGGGAGTCGGTGGAACGGACGGTTGCTGGCATCTTGCAAATCCGGGAGACGGTGGCGGAAACCACCCGTAAGGTGAAGCGGTTGGCCGAGTCCTCCCAGGAAATTTCCAAGATTGTGGCCCTGATTTCCCAGATTGCCTCTCGAACCAATCTGCTGGCCCTGAATGCCAGTATTGAGGCAGCCCGAGCCGGTGAAGCGGGTCGAGGGTTTGCCATTGTGGCCGATGAGGTGCGCCAACTGGCTGACCGGGCCGCCAAAGCATCGAAGGAAATTGAACAGATTGTGTTGCAAATCCAGAGTGAGACCAGTTCTGTGATGACGGCCATGGAAGAAGGGACCCAGCAGGTCATTGAGGGAACCCGGCTGGCCGAACAGGCGAAGCGATCGCTGGAGGATATTATTCAAGTGTCCAACCGGATTGATGTGCTGGTGCGTTCCATCACCTCTGATACGGTGGAACAAACCGAAACATCCCGTGCAGTTGCCCAGGTGATGCAATCGGTTGAATTGACGGCGCAGGAAACCTCCCAGGAAGCTCAACGAGTTTCGGGTTCTCTCCAGAATCTAGTGGGTGTGGCCCGCGATCTGTTGACGTCGGTGGAACGGTTCCGAGTGGAAACGTTGGAACAGAAATAAGGTTGGCAAGCCCTGCTGCTGCTGGCGCAGGCAACCAGCCAGGATATCCCATTCCCTAGTCCCAAGGTGCGATTTTATGACCAATTCGATACATTAGATCTATCCATGCAATCGGTTGACTGGCTGTTGTTGTTTTTCTTT
>Ga0272446_1002250_pt1 | contig 26629 bp, 21 predicted proteins | sample YNPCB0061_FD_194587 | JGI IMG/M metagenome (GOLD analysis project Ga0272446, IMG submission 194587) | Hot spring microbial mat communities from Yellowstone National Park, WY, United States - YNP-CB-006-1 | ecosystem: Environmental > Aquatic > Thermal springs > Hot (42-90C) > Sediment | place...
CGGCCTGACAGGGCGCCGATGTCACGCTGGGGCGATGACCTGCGATGGATGCCCCAGGTTGAAATACGCCTCGTCAATCGCCATTTTCCGGCGGTGGATTTCAGGCCAGTGCCCATGCCTTGTCGGCGCAACAAACAATGAAAGTAGCGAGCAGGCGTCGCCCCCCCCCGCAACTCGCCCCTCGCCCAGACAGACCACTGCTTACTGTCCAGTCAATCTGGCCCAGTCAATGACCTGGGGCGCCGAACTGAGATCGCGCACGGTGATGAGCAGCATCAAGCCCAGCAGCAGCATGAAGCCAATCATGTGGATCAACCCTTCGCGTTCTGGGCTGACGCGCCGGCCGCGGATCGTCTCGATCAAGATGAAGAGCAGACGCCCGCCATCCAACGCCGGCAAGGGCAACAGGTTCATGATCGCCAACGATGCGCTCAGCACCGCCGACAGATAGAGAATTGGGAATAGAATGCCGCCGCTCAACGAAGCCGACATGGCGCCGCCCACCATCTGCGCAATGCCGATTGGCCCGCTGAGTTGCGCCTCGTCCGGTGAGATCTGGCCCTGGAAGAGCAGCACTGGCAGGCTGAGCACGGTCAAGGCATAATCGCCGGTGCTGGTGACGCCGTACCACAGCGCAGGCGCCAGACCCATACTCGCCATCCGGTTGATCGAGCCGATGTTTACGCCCAGCGCGCCCTGTCCGGGCGGCGGTTCGGCGCGCGGCGTCGCTACGATCGGCGTCAGTTCGCCGTTGCGCAGCACGGTCATCGTGAGCTGCTGGCCGCGCCGCTCGTCCACCAACATGTTGAGTGTGACTTCCGGCGTGACCACGACGCCATCGACTGCATAGACAATATCTCCCGGCTTCAGCCCGGCAAGCTGCGCCGGACTGCCTTCGGCGACGCCTTGAACCTGTGTCATCAGCGCGGGTGTGATTGTGCTGGTGTCGAGCGCAGCTTTGACGGCGGCGGCGTCCGCGCCTGGCAACGTGATCAACGCACCGTCCCGAATCACGGTCAGACCGGGGGCGCTGTTCGGCGCCGCTTCCGCAGGCATGGTGAGGCTGGCGTCGGCGACTACCGGCACCTGCAGCAGCGCGCCGTCCACAGCCAGCAGGATGTCGCCTGCTTCCAGACCAAGCGCAACGGCGGCCGGGCTGACCGTAGCAAAGAGAGGCGATCCGGCTGATGCGGGCGTGCCCAACATGGCAGTGGCGGCAAAAAAGATGACAGCCAGGATAAAGTTCATCAGCGGCCCGGCGATCAGTGTCGCCGCGCGCCCGGCGCGGCTGGCGGCGTTGAAGGAGCCTGGCGACATGTCGCTGGCATCTTCGCCTTTCATGCGCGCAAAGCCGCCCAGGGGCAGCCAGTTTAGCGTGAAGTCGGTGCCGTCGTAGCGGAAAAGTTTGGCCGCGCGCGGTGGATAGCCGAGACCAAATTCCTCGACGATGATGCCGTTGCGGCGCGCCACCCAGTAGTGGCCCAACTCGTGAAAGAAGACGAGCACGCCGAGCACCACCACAAACGAAACGACATTCAGCAGAAAATCAAACATGTGTTACCATCCTTTGGCCGCCACTATGCTGCGACCAGTCGAAGCGACATTATAGTAGTAGCCTGGTTCAAGCCGAAACCGCGCGCGGCGCCGCCTGCGCCACGATGCGCGTGCCCACCGGCGCGCCTCGCAACGCCGCCTGCACGTGGCCCGCCTCCAACCCACTGCACACGACGACCTCCAGAACTGGATGCCGCCCCACCATGTCTAGCGCCTGCTGCACCTTAGCGCGCATCCCGCCTGTGACATCGACGCCGTGACTGCTCCCCAATCCAACGGCGATGGCGGTCAATGTCGCCGGTGTAACGACGTCGATGGGCTGGGCGGTGGGGTCGAGCTGCGGGTCGGCGGTGAAGATGCCGTCCACCTCACCAGCCAGCACAATGCGCACCGGCGCCAATGCATCGAGCAGCCTATCAAAGACTTCCTCGGTGCTGACGATCGTGCCGCCGCGCACTGTATCTAGCGCCACGTCGCCAAAGACGACCGGCGTCAACGCACGCGACAACGCCGCCGCCACCGTTGTCTCCGGCCCTTGCACAATGCGACCATCTGTGCAGCAGATCAAGGCGCCGGGCTGGATGCTCCACGCCGCGATGCCTGCGCGGAGCAGCGCGGCGATCACGATGCGGTTGAGGCGCGCCGCCGCATCAGCGACAGTTGCATAGCCATACCAGCCAGCTGCGTCGTGCACCCCGTCGCGCGTGCCGTACTTGCGCCCGTGGTGATGGCCAAAGCTGCCCGATCCATGTCCGATGACGAGCCGTAGCGTTGGGTCAGCCTGTTGCGCCGCAGCGATCTCTTGCGCCAGCCGGTCGATCACGGCGAGGCGTGGCGTTTCAGCCGCGCGCTTGTCCGTGATGAGTGAGCCACCCAGTTTCAAGAAAACGAGCATTTACGTTGCGTTGCACTCCCCCATCGATGATCTTGCTGTGCAGCCACAAGATTCGCCATTGCAGCGACGACAACTTTTGGCGATCAACCACGCCTTGCGTCGCCCTCACAGCTACTGTAGCAGCTTCTATAGTAACACAGTCGCCAATGCCTTCAGCAGGGTCTCTTCCTGTTCGGGCAACACGGTGCGCGGATCGAACAGCAACTGATCTTGCTGAATGCGGCCGATGACCGGCAGCGGTTGCCGCCGCAGCAGCGCCGTCACTGCATCGGGCGCGGGATGCGTGATCGCCAGCAAGACGGTGGGCAGTGTTTCGCCGGGGAGGCTGCCGCCGCCAATGGCGCTCTCGCCAGGCGTCACACTTGCCGCGATGCCGAGCGTCGCCAGGTGCGCCTGCCAGCCCGCTACGCGCGCCTGCAAGGTTGCCACCGGCGCGGCGATCATCCGCCAGACAGGAAGTTCGGTCACTGCGCGCCCGCGCCGATAGCTGTGCAACGTCGCTTCGAGCGCCGCCAGCGTCAGCTTGTCCACTCGCAACGCCCGCGCCATCGGATGACGCCGCAGCCGTTCGACAAGTTCCGCCCGCCCAACAATGATCCCTGCCTGTGGCCCGCCGAGGAGCTTATCGCCGCTGAAGGTGATGAGATCGGCGTCAGCAGCGACGCTCTGCTGCACCGTCGGCTCTGCCGCCAGTCCGTAGGCTGCCGTGTCGATCAGGGCGCCGCTGCCCAGGTCATCGATCAGCAACAAACCGCGGGCGTGGGCGGCGGCGCTCAGCTCAGCCAGAGAAGGCATGGTGACAAAGCCGATCTGCTTGAAGTTGCTGCTGTGGACGCGCATGATCGCAGCGCTCTCGGCGGTTGCCGCAAGGGTGAAGTCGCGCAGGTGCGTGCGATTGGTCGTGCCGACCTCAACGAGGCGCGCCCCACTCTGGCGCAACACATCTGGGATGCGAAACCCGCCGCCGATCTCGACGAGTTGGCTGCGGCTGATCAACACCTCGCGCCCCTGGCACAGCGCGCTCAGCGCCAGATAGATCGCTGCGGCGTTGTTGTTAACGACCAGCGCGTCCTCGGCGTTGGTGAGGTCGCAGAGCAGATGCCGGGCGTGATCGTGGCGGCTGCCGCGTGCGCCAGCGCTCAAGTCATATTCCAGCGCGCTGTAGCCGGCGGCCACGCGCCGCATGGCCTCCAGCGCGGCAGCCGATAACGGCGCGCGCCCCAGATTGGTGTGGATGATGACGCCGGTGGCGTTGATGACAGGGCGCAGCGAGGGCGTCGTAGTCTCCGCCAGATGCTGCATCACCAGGTGGGGCCAGGCTGCTGGCGGCGGTGCGTCGCCGCCAGCGCCAATCGCGGTGCGCGCCGCCGCCAGCGCCGCGCGCACCGCCGCCGTCACAACCTGCTCGCCCTGCTCCACCAGGAGCAACGCGATCTCCGGTGTGCGCAACAGCGCATCGACGGCGGGAAGTTTGCGGTATTCAGATTGGTGGCTGAGCTCAGCGCCAGAATGGGCGCTGGACACAGTGCTGGAATCAGTAGACATAGCATCCTGCGAATAGGCGTATCCTGAGAACATGCGCCGAATGACCTTACTGCAAGCATTCAGGTAGCCCTGGATTGTAAACATAGGTCGTGTAAATGGAAAGACGCGGCAGAGCGCGCACAGCCGTTTACTGGCTGAGGCGCCCTTGTTTCGGCGATTTGCGTCGCCAACTGATCTTGTGGTATTCCTTATAGGACTTACGCATTTAGCTCAGCAACCTTCCTGGAAGCTGAGCGCTTCCAGGAAGGTGACCCACTGGAATCTGCGTAAGCCCAACCTTACAAGCAATTCACGTCCATGCAATCGACCAACGCTTACCATCCGCTGCGATTGGTTTAGCAGAAAGCTGTCCGCAATGTACGAAGGCTTCGAAGTCATCGATTTCCATGCCCATTTCCCGACCGACCGTCCCTGGTTCCCCGACATGGGCGAAACAGTGGAGCGCTATGCCACCCAGGTGAGCGCCGAGCGACGCAAGCTCATTCAGCGACAGAGCCAGCCCTATCAGGAGCAGTGGCGGCGGATGTGGAACTTTCCCGAGGCGGAAAGCAAAGAGGCGCATCCAGGCGATCGCGAGCAGGCGCGGCGCTGGGTGGAGGAACTGGATAAGTACGGCATCCGCGCCATCGGGTTTGTGACCGGCGGCGGCAACGAGCATCTGGCAGAGGTGTGCAGCTGGCACCCCGATCGCTTCATCGGCTTTGCGCATCACACGCCGTTCCTGCCCGACGCGGTGGAAAGGCTGGAACGGGCAGTGAAGGAACTGGGGTTGCGCGCCTACAAATTGCTGGCGCCCAACATCGAAGAGCCAATCGAAGACCCGGCCGCGTATCCAGTGTGGGAAAAGTGCGCCGAACTGGGTATACCTGTGCTCATTCATTTTGGCATTCAGGGGGGCGCGGGCGGCATCGCCTGGCACGAGAACATCAATCCGCTCAAGCTGCACAACGTCGCCAAGTCGTTCCCCGAAGTGCCCTTTGTCATTCCGCACTTTGGCTGCGCCTGGGAGCGCGAGACCCTTCAGTTGTGCTGGGCCTGTCCCAACGTACACGTCGACACCAGCGGCAGCAATCAGTGGATTCGTTGGGTTCCGGGCGAGGTGACGGTCAAGTATCTCTTCCGCAAATACTATGAAACGATCGGGCCAGAGCGCATCATCTTTGGCAGCGATTCGAGCTGGTTCCCACGCGGCTTTGCTTTCCGTTATTTGCAGGATCAGGTGCGCGACTGCCTCGACCTGAACATGCCAGAGGAGCACATTCAATTGATCTTTGCGGGCAACGCGGCGCGGCTGCTCAAGATCAATCTACGCTAGTGCACGTGGGCGTAAATAAGCTGTGTGTTGCGTGCTGCGTGTTGCGTGTTACGTCTCATTACGCAACACGCAACACGAGCGCCACTGGCCTGTTTAAGCCCATGCACACTGGTCGAGAAGCCCTGGAGCATCCCAAATGCAACGCAACAGCAATCATTTTTGATAATCAAACTCAGGAGGAAACCATGCAACATCGCAAGTACACTGTTCTCGTCAGCTTGCTGGCGCTGCTGACGCTGTTGCTGTCGGCGTGCGCGCCGACGGCAATTCCTGCCCCGCCGGCGCCCGCTGCCGGTGACGCCGCGGCCACTGAGGCTGCCGCCGAAGCGGCGCCAGGCGAGGTGATCGAGATCGAATACTGGCAATACAACTTTGAGGCGCGCATCAAAGCCATGGATCAGCTCATCGCCCTGTTCGAGGAGCAGAACCCCGGCATCAAAGTGATCCACAACTCCGAAGTGCCCTACGACAACTATCGCGACAAGATCGCCGCCAGTGTCCCGGCGGGCGTGGGGCCCGACGTCGCCACCCTCTTCTATGGCTGGCAGCCGGTGTGGGTCAGCGAAGGCTACATTGTGCCGCTGCCTGAAGACGCCTTCCCGCCCGACCAGATCAGCGCCGAATTCAGCCCGATGGTGCAAGCCAGCTTCCAGGATGGCAAACTGTACACGCTGCCGACCGCAGTGCGCACGCTGGCGCTCTTCTACAACAAAGACCTGATGGCGCAGGCTGGTCTTGACCCGGAGAAGCCGCCGACAACGCTGGAGGAGTTGGAACAGCAGGCTGTGCAGTGCACCAGGCTGGATGCGCAGGGCAACTACGAGATCATGGGCTTCCCTGTCTCGATGACTGGACAGGCGCACCACTGGTTCCGCGAGGTGCTGCTGCGCCAGTTCGGTCAGCAACCCTACAGCGACGACTACACCCAGGTGCTGTGGAACGCCAGCCAGGGTGGCTACGACGCCTGGAACGAGCTGCTCAAGTTCCAAACCGAACTCAAGACCGGCGACGCCACGCTGTTTGACGGCGACCCCAACTTCTTCCTGAACGGCAAGGCGTGCTTCCACATCGACGGCTCCTTCCGTCTCGGCACGATCGCCAGCAGCGCGCCTGATTTGAACTTCGGCGTCGTCGAGTTGCCCGAGCACAACGGCGTCAAGAGCACCTTCGGCAGCTACTGGACGCACGGCATCACACAGAAGGCCGCGGCAGACCCGGCGCGCATGGCGGCCGCCGTGAAGTTCCTGCAGTTCATCACCACGCCGGAAGCCGGCGCGCTGTGGGTGAAGGCAACCGGCGAGCTGCCTGCGCAGTTGGCGGCGGCCTCCGATCCCGAACTGCTGGCCGATCCCAAACTGGGGGCGTTCGCCGCAGGCTTGCCCTACGCTCGCTCCACCTTCTTCGTCGACGAGAGCAAGGATCGCCAGGCGCTGATCGACGCCTACAACGCTGTGGTGCTCAACGGCGCCGACCCTGCCGCCGAGCTTGACTTCGCCGTGGAGACGGTGCAGGCATTGCTTGACGAATATTGGGCAAAGCAGTAGCGGGTGCGCTCATCACTTCTGCGCGGACCGTTGTGATTTGTCATCTTCCAGGAAGCGTCGCTGCTTCCTGGAAGATCGGCAACCAGACTGAAGTCAGCCTGCATGACTGTCCCCTTTGCAATCGCCGATCCTCATGAAACTAACGTTGCGACGTCGCCAAATCTTATGGGCTTACGCATTCCTGGCGGTCAGCCTGATCTTTTTTGTCGTAATCCGCTGGTATCCCACCCTTCTCGCCTTCAACATCAGCTTCCGCGATTGGAACGTCTTCCAGAACAACGGCCCCTGGGTTGGGCTGCAAAATTATCAGGACATCTGGAGCGACCTCTTCAAGCAACGCAGTGCAGTCCGCGCGGCCTTCTTCAACACATTGCGCTACGTCATCATCGGCGTGCCGATTCAGTTGGCGTTGGGGCTGATGATCGCCATGATGCTGAACAGCATCGGGCGTGCGGCGGGCTTCTTCCGCGCAGCCTATTTCATTCCCTACGTCACGTCGCTGGTGGCGGTGGCCTTTGTGTGGAATTGGCTCTACGCGCCGCAGACTGGTCTGATCAATCAGCTCTTGCTGGCGCTTGGCTTGCCAATGCAGGGCTTCACCAAGAGCCCGCAGCAGGCGCTCTACTCGATCACGGCGGTGGCGATCTGGGCCAGCCTGGGCTTCACTGTCATTATCTTTCTGGCTGGCTTGCAGCAGATTCCCGACGTGTACTACGAGGCAGCGCAGATCGACGGCGCCGGGCGCTGGCCGATCTTCTGGCGCATCACGTTGCCGCTGTTGAACCCGGTGATCGTCTACCTATCCGTGTTGCAGACAATCGGCTTCCTGCGCATGTTCGATCTGGTGCGCAACATGAGCGATCAAGGCCAGGGTGGGCCGCTCAACAGCACAACAACCGTCGTCTTGGAGGTTTACAAGGAAGGCTTTGGCAGCTACAACATGGGCTACGCCGCGGCGCTGACTGTGCTGCTCTTCTTTGTGATCCTGATCATCACGATTTTCCAATTGCGCGTTTTGCAGCGCCGTGTGGAGTACTAGCTGATGACCACCTCTGCTGAAAGCAACGCCGAACGTCTGCTGCGCATCTCCGAGCAGGTGGCTGCAAAGCCGCCGCGGCGGCGCACACGTTTTTCGTGGCTCACCGCGCTGATCTATCTGCTGCTCAGCCTGGGCGCAGTTGTGATGATCGCCCCCTTTGTGTGGATGATCCTGACCAGTTTCAAGCCTGGCGCCGAATTGATCGACTTTGCGTTCCTGCCCAGGAACCCGACGTTGGACAACTATCGCCTGGTGTTGACGACTAGCAGCTTTGGCCGCTGGTACTTCAACAGCCTTTTCATCGCCACAGTCAGCACGCTGAGCGTCGCCTTTTTCGATTCGTTGGTCGGCTACACTTTCAACAAATTCGAGTTCCCAGGCAAGACGCTCATCTTTCTCGGCATCCTCGCAACGCTGATGATTCCGACCGAAATGCTGATCATCCCCTGGTACAACATGAGCGTGCAACTGGGCTGGCATCAGGGCAATATGCAATATTGGGGCATTGTCTTTCCTGGTGTGATCACGGCGGTTGGCATCTTTCTCATGCGTCAATTCTTCGACAGCGTGCCCAACGAGTTGCTGGACGCCGCACGCATCGACGGCATGCACGAGTTTGGCATCTTTTGGCGCATCGCCATGCCGCTGGTCAGACCCGCTGTAGCGGCGCTGTGCATCTTCAATTTTATCGGCAACTGGAATGCGTATCTCTGGCCCCTGATCATTGCCAGCAGTCGCGAATTCTACACGCTGCCGGTGGGACTAAGCTTCTTTCGCGGCGAATCCACCACACAGTGGGAGAAGATCATGACCGGCGCCAGCCTGGCGACGATCCCGCTGCTGATCGTTTTCATCCTCTTCCAACGTCAGATCATCAAGGGGATTGCGCTGACCGGTCTGAAGGGGTGATGCGCTGCGCCGATGCCGTCACTTGCTCGCCACAAAAACAGGGAGCCTGCTTTGTCGCTGAACTTTCCACACCCAATCTATAGTCAGCACGTCCTGCAGCCAGCCTACGCCGACGCACAGGCGCTGCTGTTTGAGCCGATGCTGGCCGCACATGAAGCGCACGCAGTGATGTTGGCGGAGTGCGGGATTATCACGCAGGCGAATGCTGCGGCGCTTGTGAAGGCGGTCGCTGTGATCCGGGCGGAGGGCGTCGCCGCTTGCGCCTATCAGCCGGGGGTCGAAGACCTCTTCTTCCGGATTGAGGGGCGCATCATCGAGCTGGCGGGCGCTGACGATGGCGGCAACCTGCAACTGGCGCGCAGTCGCAACGATCTCGGCCACGCGTTGGCGCGCATGGCGCTGCGCACGCGCGTGCTCGCGATTCAGGAGGCATTGCTGCGTCTACGCGCGGCGGTCATGGCGCAGGCGCAGCGCCATCTCGACACGCTGATGCCTGGCTACACGCACACCCAGCCAGCGCAGCCTGTCACCTTCGCCCATTACCTGGCTGGCGTGCTCACCTTTCTGGCGCACGACCAGGCGAAGTTCGCCGCCGCCTACGCAACGGTCAACCAGTCGCCGCTCGGCGCCGCCGCGCTGACCGGCACAGGCTTTCCCATTGACCGGCGGCGCGTGGCGGCGCTGCTTGGCTTCGACGGCGTCGTCCTCAGCACACAGCACGCCATCGGCGGCGGCGAATATCTGACCGATGTTGCTTTCGCTGTGCAGGCGCTGGCGATCGATCTCAGCCGCATGACGCACGATCTACTTGTGCGCGCCACGCAGGAAGCCAACGCTCTGCGCATCGACGACAGCTTCATCCAGATCAGCTCGATCATGCCGCAGAAGCGCAACCCGGTTGTGTTGGAGCATCTGCGCGCCCGCCTCAGCCGCGCCCTCGGCTACGCCCAGACCGTGGTGATGCAGTGCCACAGCATCCCCTACGGCGACACGCAGGACATCGAGGATGAGATTTTACCGCCGCTCTTCAACGCATTGGCCGCGATCGCGGAGTGTCTGGCCCTCTACACCGCCGTCTTTGAGACGCTGACCCTCAACGAGGAGCATCTCCGTCGCCAGGCTGGCGAGGGCTTCACCACCGCCACGGAACTGGCGGATATGCTGGTGCGTGAGACCGGGCTGCCCTTTCGCCTGGCGCACAAGGTCGTGGCAGGCATGGTGCAAGATGCCGTCAAGGCGGGCGTTCCAGGTTCGCACCTGACGCTTGAGTTGCTGCAAGCTGCGGCGCAGCGCGTGCTGGGGCGCACCTTGCCCCTCGCCGCCGAGCAATTTGCACAGGCGCTCGACCCGCGCCATTTCGTTGCGGTGCGTACAGGCGAGGGTGGCGTGGCGCCCCGCGCCACCGCTGCCCTCCTCCACATGCAGCAAGCTGCGCTGGATGCTGATGCACAACAATTGGCGATGCAGCAGAGCCGGCTGACCGACGCTGAGCATCTGCGCCGCGCAGCCCTTGAACGGACACTCATGCAATGACGCCCCTCATTCTATTGACCAACGACGACGGCATCCATTCTTTCGGCCTTCACGCCGCGGTGGCTGCGTGCGAGCCGCTGGGCGACCTGCTGGTGGTGGCGCCGATTACGCAGCAGACAGCCGCCGGGCGCTCGAAACCGCCGCACAGCAGCGGACGGCTGACGCGCGTCGAGCTCCATGTGCACGGCAGGGTGATCCCGGCGTTTGGCGTCGATGCGTCACCGGCGCAGGCGGTCGAGCACGCTCTCTTCGAGTTGGCGCCGCGCCCGGTCAATCTGGTCGTCTCTGGCATCAACTACGGGGAGAATGTAGGCGAGGGATTGGCGGTTTCTGGCACGCTAGGCGCGGCCATCGAGGGCGCATCTTTCGGCATCCCGGCGCTGGCGGTCTCCCGTCAGACCGATCCAGCCCACTTTCTCAACCATCGCGCCGAGTTGGATTTCAGCGTCGCTGCGCATTTTCTGCGCCACTGGGCGCAACACGTACTGGCGCATGGACTGCCTGCCGGCGTCGATGTGCTCAAGATCGACGTGCCGGACAACGCCACCGCCGCCACACCCCACCGCTGGACGCGCCAGAGTCGGCGTCGTTACTTTGTCCCCGTGCCGCCGCAGCGCACCAATGACCACGACCCGGCGCCGATGGGCTTCGTCCTGCGCGCCGACCCGGCAGAGTTGGAGCCAGACAGCGACGTGCGCGCGGTGATCCTGGATCGGGTGGTCTCGATTACGCCGATCACTGGCGACATGACGGCGGCAGTGACGGGCGACGCCCTGGCGCAATGGGAGCGCAGCACCGTCTGAAGCGGACCAATGCAACTTTTTTGCGCGCTGATTACCTACCTGGGCGCGTCGAGACTATAATCACGGTGTCTTGGTGGATTGCAGAAGAGCGCGCGTGGGCGGCGCTTCTTGCTTGATAGGCGCAAAGGAGCGACAGCAATGGCAACGTCTCCCTGGTTCTGGATTCTGTTCAACCTGTTTGTGATCGGGATGCTGGCGATCGATCTGGGCATCTTCAACCGCAAGGCGCATCGCATCGGCGTCAAGGAGGCGACGATCTGGAGCCTGGTCTGGATCAGCCTGGCGCTCATCTTCAATGCGGGTCTCTACTTCTTCGAAGGGCCGGAGATTGCGATGCAGTTTCTGGGCGGCTATTTGCTGGAAAAATCTCTCAGCGTCGACAATATCTTTGTCTTCGTGATGATCTTCACCTATTTTGCCACGCCCGCCGAGTACCAGCATCGCGTGCTGTACTGGGGCATTCTCACAGCGATGGTGTTGCGCGGTGCAATGATTCTCACCGGCGCAGCGTTGATCTCGCGCTTCGATTTTCTGATTGCTGGTTTTGGCGTGCTGCTGATTGTCACCGCCATTCGCATGTTCCGCAGCGGCGATGAAGAAGGCGACCTGAGCGACAATTTCGTGGTGCGGCTGACGCAGCGGTTCCTGCCCGTGAGCAGCGATTATCACGGCGCGCGCTTCACGATCATTGAGCAGGGCAAGCGCATGTTCACGCCACTGCTTGTCGTGCTGCTGGTGGTGGAGACTAGCGACGTGATCTTTGCCGTCGATTCGATCCCCGCCGTCTTTGGGATCACCACCGACTCATTCATCGTCTACACGTCCAATGTCTTTGCGATTTTAGGCTTGCGTTCGCTCTACTTTCTGCTGGCGGGCGTCGTGGATACCTTCCACTACCTCAAGCTAGGGTTGTCGTTGGTGCTGGGGTTTGTCGGGGTCAAGATGGTGGTGGAAACGATCAGCGACTACACGATGGCGCATCCGCTGCATGTCCCAATCCAGTGGTCGCTGCTGGTGATTGCTGTCGTGCTTGGCGCCTCGGTTGGGGCGTCTCTCCTCTTCCCGCGCCGTGAACTGGCGCTGGCTGAAGCCACCGAACCGACTGCTGAGGAACTACCCCGCAGCGTAACAGAACTTCCTGGGTGATGAGCAACGCTCGGGTGTATTTCGAGTTAGGGGCAACCGTCGCAGGTCATCGCCCCCAATATGAAATAGATCCCGACGCTCTGCAGCAGCGCCGTAGCACGCAACTCGCACCACGATCACCATCGGTCTATTGAAGCCCATTGTACTAGTTGTTCTGCCCCATCGTGTCGTCTGCGCGTTGGGTCAGGCGGTGTGCATAGAGAATCGGCAACGCCATCACCAACACCACCAGAATCGCCACGACGTTGGTCACCGGGCGCTCGCGCGGGCGGAAGAGCTGGCTGAAGATCCAGATCGGCAGCGTCTGCTGCTGACCCGCCGTGAAGGTCGTCACGATGATCTCGTCGAAGGAAAGCGCGAAAGCCAGCACACCGCCCGCCAGCATGGCTGTGCCGAGATAGGGCAACAGGATGTAGCGGAAGGTCTGGAAGCCATTGGCGCCCAAATCCATCGACGCCTCCACCTGCGACCAGGCTGTGCGCCGGAAGCGCGCCAGCACATTGTTGTAAACCGTCACCACGCAGAAGGTGGCGTGACCGATCACGATCGTCCAGTACGAGAAGGGAATCTCAAACATCCCCATCGTCGAACGCAGGGCAATGCCGGTGACGATGCCCGGCAGGGCGATCGGCAACAGCAGCGCCAGCGAGATCACCTCACGGCCAAAGAAACGGCTGCGATGCACCGCCGCCGCCGCCAGCGTCCCCAACACCAGCGCCGTCCCAGTCGCCAGCGTCGCCACGCGCACCGACAGCCACAGCGCATCCCAAAAGTCTGTGCGCTGCAGCGCAACGCCGAACCATTTGAGCGTCAAACCGGGCAGCGGGAAGGTGTAGCCACCCTCATCGGTGGTGAAAGCGTAGAGAAAGATGATGAGAATGGGAATATGTAAGAAGAGCAACACCAGCAGGGCGGAGAGACTCACACCCCAGGGCGCCTTTTCAGTCGTGGTGGTTGATTTTGTCGCCATCGGTTACAGCGCCTCGAAAGCGCCCAGTTTGCGCGCCGCCAGCAGATAAAGCACCATGATGACCATCGGGACGACGGTCATCGCCGCCGCCAGCGGTAGATTGCCCGCCGTGCCCTGATAAGCCAGCACCGCCTGCCCGATGAAGAAGGCTGAGTTGCCCAGCACTTGCGGCACGATGAAGTCGCCCAGGGTCAGCGAAAAGGTAAAGATCGACCCTGCCACCACGCCGGGAAAACTCAGCGGCAGGATGACGCTGCGAAAGGTTTCACCGGGTCTGGCGCCCAGGTCGGCCGACGCCTCCAGATACGATTTCGGCACCTTCTCCAGCGCAGCCTGGATCGGCAACACCATGTACGGCAGCCAGACGTAAACAAAGGCGATAAACATGCCCAACATCGACACCGATAACGACGGCCCGCCGATCACCGGCGTCGCCAGCACGCCATCGAGCAGCCACTGCGCCCCGATCTGGTTGGCAGTCCAGGCGACGATGCCCTCGCGCGCCAGGATCAACTTCCACGCATAGACGCGCACGATGTAGCTTGACCAGAGCGGCAACAACACCCCCAGGTAGAGCAGACCTTTCAGGCGCGGCGACGCATAGCGCGCCATGTAATACGCCAGCGGAAACGCCAGCAGCGCGCACATCACCGTAACCGCCGCCGCCATGCTGACCGTGCGCAGGATGATCGACAGGTTGGCAGGCTGGAAGAGCGCCACATAGTTCTTGAGCGAGAGGTCGCGCACGATCTTGCCACTGAAGTCGTCGAGCTGGTAGAAGCTGTTGATCATCAGCGCCACCAACGAGCCGAGATAGATGACGCCCATGTAGAGCGCGGGCAGCAAGAAAAGCAACCCGGTGAGCAGCCAGGGGCGCGTGTAGAGCGCCGTCGAGATGCGCGACAGCAGCGAGCGAGGCCGGGTGGGTGAAGCGAGCGTTGTCATGCGACTATCCCTGCAATTCCAGCATGTGTTCTCGTTGCCAGTGAAGCCGCACGCGCTCACCGTCGCGTGCGGCGACATCGGTGGCGCTCTTGAGTAGATTCTGCTGGACGACCGTCAACTCTTCACCACTGTCCAGCCGCACGCGGTAGCGCGTGAACAGCCCCAGATAGTCAACATCGAAAACGACGCCATCCACAGCCAGTGAACCAGGCGGCGATGCGGCGCCCGGTTCACTGAGATGAATCTTCTCCGGGCGCAGTGCATAAGTGCGATCGGCGCCAGCGAGTTGCCGCGCCAACGCGCCAGCGATCATGTTCGAGGTGCCCACAAAGGTGGCGACGAAGGCGGTCTGCGGTCGTTCGTAGATTTCGGCGGGCGACCCGACCTGCTCGACCCGGCCGTGGTTGAAGACGGCGATGCGGTCGCTCATGCTCAGCGCCTCTTCCTGGTCGTGCGTCACAAAGATGAAGGTGATGCCAAGCCGTTGTTGCAGGCTCTTCAACTCGACCTGCATCTGCTGACGCAGCTTGAGGTCGAGCGCGCCGAGAGGTTCGTCGAGGAGCAGCACGCGCGGCTGGTTGATCAGCGCGCGCGCCAGGGCGACCCGCTGCCGTTGCCCGCCCGAAAGCTGCGACGGCTTGCGCGCTGCATAGCCCGGCAACTGCACCAGTTCGAGCATCTCTTCCACGCGGCGCTGGCGTTCGGGCTTCTTCACTTGACGAATCTTGAGACCGTAGGCGATGTTGTCGCCGACCGTCATGTGCGGAAAGAGCGCGTAATCCTGGAAAACGGTGTTGACATCGCGTTCGTAAGGCGGCAGGTTGGTGACATTGGCGCCGTGCAGATAGACCACACCGCTGGTCGGTCGGTCGAAGCCAGCGATCATGCGCAGGCAGGTCGTCTTGCCAGAGCCAGAAGGCCCCAGCATTGTGAAGAACTCGCCAGCGCGAATCTTCAGATCGACCGCGTCCACCGCCTTGACCTCGCCAAAGGCGCGAGTCACTTGCTCAAAAACGACGGCGTACTCGTAAGTGGGTGTACTCATAGCCTGGTGGTGGAATCCGATGCTCTCATCTCCCATCGTTCGGTCGTCACGTCATCCAGAAAATCCTCATCGACGATGGCGCCGTGTCCGACACCGGTTGGCACGGTAAGCGTGCTGTCGGCGTTGAGCGTGAAGGGATTCTTGACAATGTCGCGCTTGAAGTAACGGTCGTTGGCGCTGATGTCGCCAGGGAGGGTGAAGTTGGGCAGACTCGCCAGCGCCACGTTGATGGCGCGCCCGATGCCCGTCTCCAACATGCCGCCGTGCCAGACCGGCATCCCGGCTGCCTGCGCCATATCGTGGATGCGTTTGGCGTCCCCCAATCCACCGATGCGGCTCGGCTTGATGTTGATGATGTCACAGGCGTTCAGCTCGATGGCCCAGCGTGCGTGTTCGGGCGAGACGATGCTTTCGTCCAGGCAGAGGGGCGACTTGAGAGACTTTTTGAGCCTGGCATGGTCGAAGATGTCGTCGTGCGCCAGCGGCTGTTCGATCAATAGCAAGTTGAACGGGTCGAGTTCAGCCAGATGCGCGGCGTCCTCCAGCCTGTAGATGCTGTTGGCGTCCACCTGTAGACGCAGATTCGGCCATGTCTCGCGCACGGCGCGCGTCGGCTCAACATCCCAACCAGGCTTGATCTTGAGCTTGATGCGCGTGTAGCCTTCGTCGAGATAGCCGCCAACGACCTTGAGCAGCGTGGGAATGTCCTTCTGGATGCCGACGCTGACGCCGACTTCGACGCGCGCACGCGTACCGCCAAGCAAGCGAGACAGGCTGCACCCCTCCCGTCGCGCAAAGAGGTCCCAGACGGCGAACTCTAACCCGGCTTTTGCGATCCGGTTGCCGCGCACGCGGGCAAGCGCTGGCGTCGCATCCCATGGGCTCGACAAATCGGCCTGCAGCAACATCGGCGCCAGGTAATCCTGCAAGATCACCCAGCCGGTCTTCTGGTTTTCCTCATTGTAGAAGGGGCTTTCGCCCGTTGGCGCCTCACCCCAGGCAACAATGCCCTCTGCCTCCATGCGTACAATGATGGCATGGCTGCCAGATTCGCGCCAGCCGCTTGTCTCAAAGGGCGTCAGATACGGAAGATGAATTTTGCGAAGCTCGATTCGTTCGATGCGCATGATAAGCCTGTCCGTGGTTTGCGGCGAGTGTAACTCATGTGGCGAGTCAGAATGATGTTTCGCATTCTCGCACGACTCGCAAAGGTATGTCAACGCCAGCCAGATAGCAGACAACATGACAGAATCCCCATCCAGGCACTATAATGTGCTCAACTCCATTGATTTTTGCGTCGTCTCCGATCAAGAGACCCAAACCATCACGCTACAAGGAGCGTTTCTCATGACTATGCGCGCTGACTTTATCTGGATGAACGGCAAGATCATTCCCTGGGACGAGGCGCAGGTGCACGTCTTCACCCACGCCCTGCATTACGGCAGCAGCGTCTTCGAGGGCATCCGCGTCTACGAGACAACCAGGGGGCCGGCAATCTTCCGTGGGCGCGAGCATTATGAACGGCTGCTCTTCAGCGCCAAAGTCGCCCACATCCCTTCGCCCTACACCATCGATGAGTATATGCAGGCCACCATCGATGTAGTGCGCGCCAACAACCAGCGCAGCGCGTATGTGCGGCCGCTGATCTTCCGCGGCTACAACACTCTGGGCGTTGATGGTCGCGGCTGTCCGGTGGAAGTCATCGTCGCATCAGTGCCGTGGGGCGCTTATCTGGGCAAAGAAGGGCTGGAGCAGGGCGTCGATGTACAGGTCAGCTCCTGGCGGCGCATGGCGCCCGACACGACGAGCGCACTGGCAAAGATCGGCGGTCAATATGTCAACAGCCAGAATGTCGTGATGGAAGCGCGCGACAATGGCTTCGCTGAAGGGATTGCGCTTGACGTGCACGGTTATGTCTCCGAAGGCAGCGGCGAGAACATCTTCGTGATCATCAAAGGCAAAATCTACACGCCGCCGCTTTCCAACAGCATTCTCGGCGGCATCACGCGCGATTGCGCCACTCGCATTGCCGAGGAGCTGGGCTACACCGTCATCGAATCGGTCATCCCGCGCGAAATGCTCTACATGGCGGATGAAATCTTCTTCACCGGCACCGCCGCTGAGATTACACCCGTGCGCTCGGTGGATCGCATGCCGGTGGGTGCGGGCAAACGCGGCCCGATCACAGAGCAGATTCAGGCGCGTTTCTTCGGCATCGTTGAGGGCGAATTGCCCGACACACATCATTGGTTGACGTTGGTGGCGTAGTGGTTTGCGCCCCAGGGTCTCCACAGCAACCTGGGGCGTCTCGACCTTCCCACTCCACGCGGAGGCGGCATGAATGTACTGGTCACCGGGGCAACCGGATATGTCGGCGGGCGATTGATTCCCCGCTTGCTTGAACGAGGTCACCGGGTGCGCGTGTTGGTGCGCGACCCGCGCCGGATTGGCGGGCGACTGTGGGCCGAGCAGGTCGAAGTGATCACCGGTGACCTGCTCGACGCCGCAGCGGTTGCGCGCGCCGTGGCGGGAATGGACGCAGCCTACTACCTTGTGCATTCGATGGGCGCCAACAACGATTTTGCCAGCGTCGATCGCCGTGCGGCGGCCATCTTTGGCAACGCAGCCAGCGGCCTGGCTCATGTCATCTACCTGGGCGGCTTGTTGCCTGCTACATCCCACATATCGATGCATCTGCGTTCGCGCGCCGAGGTCGGCGCGATCTTACACGCCTACTGTCGCACCACCGAGTTCCGCGCCGGCCCGATTATCGGCTCCGGCTCAGCATCGTTCGAGATGGTGCGGTACCTGACTGAACGGTTGCCGATCATGGTGGCGCCACGCTGGATTCTCAACGATGTGCAGCCGGTCGCAATTCGCGATGTGCTCAGCTACTTAATTGCGGCGCTCGACCGCAAGCCGCTCGGCATCGTCGATATCGGCGCCGAACGCATGACCTTCAAGGAGATGATGCTGGAGTATGCAGCTGTGCGCAACCTGAAGCGCATCATCATCCCGTTGCCGGTGCCCTTTCCGATGGCGTTCGCCGGCGCCAGTTGGGTGGGGCTGGTTACGCCCATCCCGAACAATCTTGCCATCCCTCTGGTGGAAGGCGTCGTCGATCCAATCGTCGGTGACACGCGCCGGGCGCGCCAGGAGTTTCCAGAGATCACGCCGATCACCTATCGCCGCGCCGTGGAGTTAGCGCTCAAGCGCATCGAACGCGGTGATGTCGAGACGCGCTGGAGCGGCGCACTGGGCGATGCAGTCACCTATGAAATGACGGAAGCCGAAGGAATGGTGCGCGAGGTGCGCAGCATCTACACCGAATTGCCAGCGCACGCGCTCTTCAAGAGTTTCAGCTCGATTGGCGGCGAACGCGGCTGGTTGACCTGGGAGTGGGCATGGGAAGTGCGTGGCGCCATCGACAGGCTTTTCGGCGGCCCCGGTCTACGCCGCGGTCGTCGCGACCCCATCGAACTGCTGCCGGGTGAAGCGCTCGACTTCTGGCGCGTCGAGGTTGTCGAGCCGCCGCGTCTGTTGCGCCTGCGCGCGGAAATGAAGGTGCCGGGGCGCGCCTGGCTCCAGTGGGAGACCGTGCCCGAAGGCAGCGGCACGCGCCTGGTGCAGACGGCCTTGTTCGCTCCGACCGGTTTGTGGGGGACGCTCTACTGGTATTCACTCTATCCGGTGCACAAGGTGATCTTCAGTGACCTGATCGACGCAGTTGTACGCGATGCCGTCTATATGGATGACCGACGACCGACAGTCGCCGCCGCGTGACCCGGCCGTGGCGCGGTTGCTCGCCAGCCGCGCCACGGAGCAAGCGGGTTTCATCGTGCGTTTTGCGCGGAAGGAGGGATAAGCACCATGACGAATCTGGATCGCATCCGCACCGCTCACGCCGACCCCGAAGCGCTCGAACAGGCCTATCGCGCCGCTCTGCACAGCGGCGAACGCGCAACTTTCATCAGCGCCATCGAAGAAGCCTACGCAGCAATGCCGGACAATCTGCTGTTCGGCGCCTGGCATTATCGCCTTGCCTATGAGTTGACCGCCCCGGCGCGCCGCGTCATCCCCTGGTTGGCCGCTATCGTGCTGGCGGCGATCAATGGGTTGATCTTCTGGCTGCTGTCGGATGACCGCTTCATGCTCGAAGTGCAAGGGCAGGAACGCCTGCCGCTGCTGTTGATCGTGTGGGCGCCGACCTGCGCCGCCTTTGTGCTGGCGCTGCTGGTTGCTGGCGGAGATCGCCGTCTGCCGCTGGCGGCGCTGCTGGCCGGGGTGATTCTGGCGCTGGGAGTGGTTCCGCTCTGGGCGCACACGTTGATCAGCGACGCCACCCTGGCGCGCCACTATCTTGAACAGGCCGTCTTTCACCTGGCGCTGCTGGCATGGGCCGCAGTGGGCATTTTTGTGTTGAGCCGCCGCGACAACACGCTCAACCGCTTCACCTTCCTGATCAAATCGCTGGAAATCTTCATCATGGCGGGGCTGTTTGCCATCGCTGGCGTCATCTTCACGGGGATCACGGCCAGCCTGTTCGAGGCGCTGGCTATCACCCTGCCCGACGTGGTGATGCGACTGTTCTTGCTGGGCGGCGCCGGCTTGATTCCGGTGCTGGCGGTGACAGTCATCTATGACGCCGCCGCGCCGCCCGCGGCGCAATCCTTCGACGAAGGGCTCAGCAAGGTCATCGCCACATTGATGCGCGTGCTGCTGCCGCTGACGTTGGGGGTGCTCCTCGTCTATCTTGGCTTCATCCCCTTTCGCTTCTGGGAGCCGTTCCAGCAGCGTGACGTGCTGATCATCTACAACGCCATGCTTTTTGCTGTGATCGCCTTGCTGGTGGGTGCCACGCCGCTCCAGCCGGCGACGCTGACGCCAGGTCTGCGCGTCTGGCTGCGGCGTGGCTTGATCGCAGTGGCGCTGCTGGCGGTCGTGGTCAGCCTCTACGCATTGGCGGCGATTGGCTACCGCACCTGGGAGGGCGGCCTCACGCTCAACCGGCTGACGATCATCGGCTGGAACGTGATCAATATTGGCGTCCTGACGCTGTTGCTGGTGCGCCAGCGCCGCGCCAACGATCACACCTGGGCGCAGGCGATGCACGCCGCATTTGGCGCCGGCATGCCCGTTTACGTGGCGTGGGCGCTCTTTGTGCTGCTGGCGACGCCATGGATTTTCCGCTAGGGATGCAACTTGCCCCACCCCCCACCGCCCGGCGTCTCGATGCGCAGCCGCTCGCCAGGATGCAGCCACCGCGTGAATTTGGAGGGCAACACCTCCTCTGTCCCGTCGGTGTGAATGAGTAAGTTGCATCCTGGCTGACCTGCGTCGCCGCCCGCGCTGCCCCATGGCGCCACGGCGCGCCGTTCGCTAATCATGGTGACGGTCGCTGGCGCCAGTAGTTCGTACTCGCGCACGATGCCGTCTCCGCCGCGATGCCGCCCTGCGCCGCCGCTGCCGTTGCGCAGGCTGTAGCGCCGCACGCGGAAGGGAAAGGCAAGCTCCAGCGCCTCGACCGGCGTGTTGAGCGTGTTGGTCATGTGCACCTGCACGCCGCTCAACCCATCGCCGGCTGCGCTGGCTCCCATGCCGCCGCCGATCGTTTCATAGTAGGCGAAGGGTTTGCCGTCGCTGCGCAGGCCGCCGATGGTGAGGTTGTTCATTGTACCCTGGCTGGCGGCTGGAATCTGGGCGGGCAGCGCCTGCGCCAGCGCCCCCAGCACGACGTCGGTGATACGCTGCGAGGTCTCGACATTGCCGGCGGCGACGGCGGCAGGCGGGCCGGCGTTGACGAGCGAGTTTGTCGGCGCCACCACGCGCACCGGCGCGAAACAGCCAGCATTCATGGGCACGTCGTCATCAATCAGGCAACGGACAACGTAGTAACACGCCGACTGCGTGATCGCCAGCACGGCGTTCAGCGAGCCGTGCACGACTGGCGCCGTCCCGGCAAAGTCGAAAGTCACGGCGTCGCCCGCGATCGTGGCCGTGACGCGGATCGGCGTCAACGTCAGACGGTCGCCGTCAATCAGCTCGATCACATCCTCGCAGGTGTAGACGCCATCCGGCCAGCGGGCGATCGTGGCGCGGGTGATGCGTTCGCTGTATGCCTGAAGGTGCTGACAGTAAGCCAGCACCTCTGCTGCTCCGTGGGTGGCGACAAGTTCGCGCAAGCGGCGCGTGCCAACTGCGGCCGCGGCGCGCTGTGCTGCCAGATCGCCGCGGCGTTCCTCTGGGGTGCGCACGTTGCGCAGGATCAGGTCGAGCACATCTTGATTGAGCACACCGGCGCGATAGAGCTTGAGCGGCGGAATGATGATCCCTTCCTGGAAAATCTCGGTCGAAAGGGGCAGCGAACCAGGCGTCATGCCGCCGACGTCAGCATGGTGCGCCCGGCTGGCGACGAAGAAGGCCGGGGTCGCAGCGCCGACGAACACGGGGGCAATCATCGTGATGTCCGGCAGATGATTGCCCCCGGCGAACGGATCGTTGACGATAACCACATCTCCCTCCGCCCACGTGGGAAAGCGGTCGAGAATCGTGTAGACGCTGGCAGGCATGGCGCCGAGGTGGGCGGGGATGTGCGCCGCCTGCGCCACCAGCCTGCCCTCGCCATCGAAGAGCGCACAAGAAAAGTCGAGCCGCTCCTTGATGTTGGGTGAATAGGCTGTGCGGCGCAGCGTGACGCCCATCTCTTCAGCGACGCCTGCAAAACGATGCCGGTAGAGTTGGAGCGTGATTGGATCCATAGGTGTGCTACAGTGATGTCCCGGACATGATCCTGAGAGTAAATTGCCCGCGCTTTTCCCGGACACGCGGCTTGCGCCCTATGGCGCCGCCAGTGTTGGCGTTGGGGTGGCGGGATAGATGTCAGGCGCCGATGCCGCGCCGGAAACATAGGCGGCTGACAGGTTCAGCAGCCCGCCACTCCGTACACCATTCGACGCCCCAAGTTTCGTAGCTTGCGGCCACGTTGAACCGGCGGAAACGCTGGAGTGATAGCTCGCCACCTCGATATGATAGGTTGCGCCCATTGTTGCGGCAAATGTCGTCTGCGACTGCAAACCATTGAAGTCATCGTTGCATGCCAGCTGTTGAAGCGCGCCGCGTTCGCCCGAATACACTGCCAGCACAGTGTCGTAGGCGCTGCCAAAAGTGTTGAGCTGAATCTGGCCCGTCGTTGGCGCCACCAGGCGATACCAGACCGTCGCTCCGCCTCGGCTGCCGATGCACAAGAATGGGTCATCGGCCGCAGTGGTGGCGTGGCTCGTGTCCATGGTGTGGGTGAAAGGCAGCGGTGTCACCGCGACCGGCTGGTCAAAGTCGTCGTTGGCTGGCGGCGGGACAGGCGTCGGCGTTGGCGTTGCCTCTGGCCCAATGATCACCGGCATGTAAGAATGTTGGAGCGCACTGATCGTCAGCCAATAGCGCGTGGCGGCGCCGTAGGTCTGCTCGAATTGCGTTGGCAACAGTTCGACACTGACATAGATTGGGCCAGTGCGATCCGCCGTCCAGAGTATGCGCGCCGATTGCTCAAATGTGAAATTCTCCCAAGGCTGCCACTCAGCTTCAGTGCTCTCGGTGTAGGTGATCGGTGTGCGACCGTCAGCATCAAATAGCCAGAGAACCGTCTTGAGCAGTGGAACGGTTGTGGTGATGCGCCCAGTCAAGAACAGGTATTCCTCCCCTTTCTCCACCTCCAGGCGCACCCAATCCTGGTCGCCCATTTCATGGAAAGTGTGCATTTGCTCGGTGATCGGCCCGGTCAATTGCTGCGCATCAGCGGGATAGTTGTCTGGCTCGAAGGCGTCGCCGCCGCGACAGTGCAATGCGTTGGGGTCGCTCATACAGGCCTCGATCCAGTCGGTGAAGTGCGAGACGCGCGTAAATACATCGTACATGCCGGTCGCTATACAGCCAGGCGGCCCCCAACTGACAATACCGATCTGTTTCCATGCGGCGTCGGGCATTTGCACCATCAAGGGGCCACCGCTGTCGCCGTAACAGGCGCCCATCGTCAAGGTTTCGTAGCCAGCGCACAACATGGCGTCAGTGATGGTTGTAAAGTACACGTTGCGCCCGCAGCGCGCGTTATCGACCAACGGCAGCGACACCTCGCGCAAGGCGTCGGGAAAAACATAATTCCATCCTGTCGAGCTCTTAGCGCCCCAGCCAATTACTGTGGCGCGCAGATAGTCCAGTTCCGATGTTCCAGAAATCGCCTGATATAGCGAGATCGGTGTATAGGTGACCGGCGTCGAGAGGCGAATCAGCGCCAGATCGTTGTTCAGCAAGGTGGGGTCATAATCCGGGTGCGGGATGATCTGCGCGCCCGCGATGCGCGCGCCGCCATCAGAAAGACGGTGCGCGCCGACGAGCACATCGATCATCGAGGCTTCCGCCCCTTCCGTGCAGTGAGCGGCGGTCAACACCCAATCTTCAGCGATCAGCGAACCACCGCAGAATTGTCCTAGAAAGGCGTTGGGTTGAAAGCGCGAGACCAGCGCGACCTGCCATGGATAGGCGCCAAGCTGCGCCTCGCGCCCGCCAAGGATGTCCGGCGCATTGACAGAAGTCTGCGCTGCCACGCTGCCGACAAGCAGCACGGCACCACCCGCCGCCAGCACGAGCAACAGCGCGATCAAGGCAGGTTTCCAGGAAGAGGCATATTTAGTTGTCATAAAAAACCTCCAATGCAATGAAACTACACAGACTTCATTGATAGTGCGCAAGTTGTCATCCCCAGAAATGTGCGGATTTTGCGCAAAAAGAGAAGACCTGGTCGGGTCCAGTGTGCCGGGGGAGGCGTCCCATTGCGTCAGATAGAGCGGAAACGGACGGGGTTATCTGAAGCGCCAGCAGGCTGGAGACACTGTTCAGCATCGAATCGCAACGCTGTAGTTGATAGCGTAGCACACATTGTCACATTCCACAATGCATGTTTGCAACCCTGCAACCCGTTCCACAAAACGAAGGCAGGCTGATGAGGAGCGTGGGGGCTCAGGGCGCAGCGTTTGGCCCCCGGTATTGGCGAATGAGCCAGACCAACATGCCAATGATAGCGACGCCGCCCACCATCACGCCAACCCAAAGCAACACATCGCCAGGTGTGCGACCAAACCAAAGGGGTGCGGCGGGTGTGGCAGGCGCTGTCTGTGCGCTGCGCGCCACAACGCTTTCGACCACAGGATCACCTTGATTGAGCAGGATGGCATTAGGATCGCTCGTTGCGGGTGCGCTGCTGTCCATGGCCGTTGCCATGGGCGGCGGCGTATCTGTCGCCGTGATCGTCGGGGTGGGTGTGGCGGTGGGCGGCGAGGTCGGCGTCGGGATCGGTGTGGGCGGGTAGCAGAGCGTCAGGTTGACATCGTCGATGAACTGCCAGGTGCGCAGGTTGTTGCCGTCGTTGAGCACGTTGAAGTAGAGGAACAACGGACGCCCGCGAAAATTAGTCAAGTCCACGGTCGTTTGCACCCATGCGCCGCCGTTGAGCCGCGCGCTGTAGAGCACCGCCGCAGTCGACAGGTCCATGTTGAGGAGCACCATTTCCTGGCGATCCACCAGGATCATGCGCGGCGCCTCCGCAAGCACGCCCTCCTCGGTGCGGTCGAAATGCCACCAACTGATCTTGGCGACATTTGCGGTTGTCGGCAGATTGATTGCCTGGCGGATGGATGAGAAGCTCTCTTTTCCAGAGACGCCGGGCGTTGTGGCAGGATCGATCCCGAGCCGCACAGAACGCACGCCACTGCGCACGAAGCTGCTCACGTATGAGGCGGGCACTGGATCGTCGCCAAAGATCCAGGCGGTGTCATTCTCGAAACCGCCGTTGGGGAGCTCGCTGGTCACGCAGCCTTCCGGCAGCGGTGTTGGCAGTGGCGTGGGCGTCGGCGTCACGGTGATGGTTGGCGTCGGCGTGGCGGTCGCTGGCGTCGGGCAGGCGATGATCGACACATCGTCTACATACATCCAGGTTTTGCTGCCCACGCCATCGTTGTTGACGCCGAAGATCAGCGTGATCTGCTGCCCGGCCAGACTGTTCAGCGGGAAATTCACGGCTTGCCAGGTGATGCTGTTTTGTTTCGTAGACGGGAGCACCTGGATGATCGAGCCGTCACCGGTCTGAATGTTGACAAACTGAATGTCGGCGTCGCTTATGTCGAGATCAAACTTGGGAAACCACTGAAAAGAGAGGCTGACATTGACGCCAGCGGGCAGGTTGATCGTCTGGCGGATCGAACTCGCCACGTTCTGATTGGCGTCGGTGGCTGTCAGCCCGACGCGCGCCGAAAAGGTGCCGCCCACTTTGACCGACGAATCAGCAACGACAAATCCTTGTGGCGCCCAATTCAAGAAAATCGGCGATTCAAAGTTGCCATTCGTGACCAGCTCAAAACAGCCAACAGGTGGCGTTGGATAGGCCGCCGGAAGCGGCGCTGGCGCAGCCGTCAACTTTGCACTGACAGCAAACCACAGCAAACACGTCGTGACGATGAGTTGCACCGCTGCTGGCACGCGCCGTGCTGACGCATGGCGCCTCAGGTTTGAGGCTGTTCTACGCTGTGGGTGAGGCAATTCCCTGCCTCCTGTGGGCTGGGCAAAGTCAACGGATGGGTGATCGCCAGGACTTTTTTGCAAAAAGGTTCCGTCTGTGGCAGATTCTACCACAGTGGTTGCCGGGTGGCAACGTCTGTAGGCAGGAGTTGGAACAGCTCCTGCTGACCGGGATAGGCGGGCTGGATAAAACTGAGGTGCTGCGTCTGGTAATGTTCGGTGAGGCGCCCTTGTCATGTCTGACAATTCGATCCGATATTTTATCGTTGAGGCGAAACTACACCAGCCACGTAGCGCCGGCCAGCTGGTGCAGTTGCTGCGTGTCCAGGAGCGCCTGACGCAGAATGTAGATCGCCCATTCACATTGGTCGCAGCGCCGGCTGGCTTCGGCAAAACGACGTTGCTATGCGAGTGGCTGCGCACCACGCCGCGCCCCAGCGCCTGGCTCTCCCTGGACGAACATGATAACGAGCTGCCCACATTTCTGGCCTATCTGAATTGCCGCCATCCGCACTGTGCGCCCCGACGCCTGCCCTGCACGCCATGGATTGCTGCACGATGAGCTGCTGCGCCATCCGCCGCTCTCCATCCTGGGCTTGCCGCCCGTGCCCTTCATGCTGCTGCCCGGCGTCGTGTTGGGGCAGGCAGTTTTTGCGTGGTCGGAGCAGCGCGGTCTACCGTAGCGGCGGTTCGCAACCGCTGGCGCATCATTGACGCATGAAGTGGGATTGGCGAGGATGTGCGGCTGCGAGCCGCACCTACGACATCTTCACGTCACGGTGGAGGCAGTGACCTACCGTAGCGGCGGTTCGCAACCGCCGGC
>Ga0272446_1002251_pt1 | contig 26628 bp, 25 predicted proteins | sample YNPCB0061_FD_194587 | JGI IMG/M metagenome (GOLD analysis project Ga0272446, IMG submission 194587) | Hot spring microbial mat communities from Yellowstone National Park, WY, United States - YNP-CB-006-1 | ecosystem: Environmental > Aquatic > Thermal springs > Hot (42-90C) > Sediment | place...
TTCACGAGGCCGTCGCAGTTGCGCTCACGATCCAGGGCGGCGACCAAGACCTCCTCAGGGGCTTCTTTCGACACGCCGGCTTGTTCCTTTGACCGTCTGTAACGTCAATAGGGTTCCGACGACAATCAGTACGCGACGCCGATCGACTTGGCCTGCGAGCGGATGGTGTCCTCGACGCGGGCGTCGAAGGCGTCGGCCTTGCGGCGCTCCTTCAGGTACTTCGTGCGCTCGGTGTTCAGCTTGTTGATCTCGGCCTGGATCGTCTCGCGCTCGGCCTTCTTCTTGGCGACCCACTCCTTGCGCCCGTCGGCGTCGAGCGACCCGAGCTCGGCCGGCAGCGCCGCCGCCGGAGCCGCCGCGACGTCGAGGCGACCCTCCTCGGCATCCTTCAGCACGTCGCCCGCGCCGCTCACCGCGCCGCCCTTCAGGCCGAAGAAGCCCGCGCGATCCGCCGCCGACGCCTTCGGCATCGCGCGCGACGCGCTCACCTTCTCGGCGACCTCGCCGCGGTAGCGCCCCCAGCCGATCGCTGTCCCGACGAGCTTCCCGTTCAGGTCGGCGAGCTTGTCGTCGTAGGGCGTGGCGACGGTGATCACGCCGCCCGACTGATCGATCGACGCGTACTCGCCCGAAGCCATGTTGGAGATCTCGTTCCACACGAGCTGCGTCTGGCGGTCGCCGCCGCAGCGGATGGTGTTGATGTGGATCCCGGCCTCCTGCGCCTCCTTTGAGATCTTCCGGTAATCGTAGCCGTCGTTGTAGTCGGTGTGCGGGGGCGCGTCTCCGACGAGATAGATCTGCTTGAGGACCGCCTGCTCCTTCGACCACGAGGTCTTGTGGACCGCCTCGCCGAGGGCGCGCGAGACGTGCTCCGGCGTGTCGCCGCCGCCCGCCGCCTCGAAGCTCTGCAGGCGCTCGAACACCTTGTCGAGATCGTCGGAGAGATCGTAGAAGCGCGTCACGTAGGCGTCGCCCTTGTCGCGGTAGGCGATGAGGCCGATGCGGAGGTCGGGCTTGGGATCGCCCTGGGCGATGAAGTTGGCGATCGACCAGATCTTGCGCTTGGCGCCGTCGATGAGGCCGCTCATCGAGCCGGTGGTGTCGAGGGCGAACATGACCTCGATCTTCGGGCGCGCCTTCGGGATGTTCACGACGGGCGGCTCGGGCTTGGGCGGGACCGGCGGCGTGGGATCCACCGTCGGGATGATCTTCGGGGTGGCGGCGCGCGGCATCGCCGAGGCCGCCCAGGCGGCCAGGCACAGGGTGCCGGCGACGAGGCCGTAGGTGATGCGAACCCTCTTCTTGTCCATGTTCCTCCTCCGGCGGTTCCAAACGCACGGAGGGGGCGCGCGATCTACGGAGGCGTTCCCCCGTCGCTGTCGCAGCTCGAGGTGAGCCGACAGCGGAACCCGGTGGGACAGACGTCGTCGTCCGGGTAGGCCAGGGCGCAGTCGCCCGGTCGATAGCAGAGCGTCGTGCAGGGGACGTACACGCTCCCACCGCCGAGGTCGCCTGTCGCGCCGGCGGGGCCACCACCGTCGGTGATGACCACGCCGCCACGGCACGCGGAGGCATAGAGGAGCAGGCCGAGGAGGCCGATCCATCCGAGCAATCGGACGAGGGGCACCACTCGACGATACGACACAAACCACCCCCACGCGTCCTCTCCACCAGGAGGATCGCTACACTCGTTTAGGCTGTCGGGATGAGGGGGAACTTCTCCCCCCAAAGTGCCGTCGCGACCGACGGCTGACAGTGAGCTGCGCGACTCCGACGGAGCGACGCGCGGGGGTGATCCGAAGGGCGAGCTACTTCTTCTTGCCCTTCTTGGCCGGCTTCTTGGCGGCGGCCTTCTTCGCCGGCTTCTTGGCGGCCTTCTTCGGCGCGGCCTTCTTGGCGGCCTTCTTCGGCGCGGCTTTCTTGCGCTTCTGGCCACCGACGGCGCGCTTCGCACGCGACACGTCGCCGTTCTTGTCGAGGAAGTAGAGGTAGCCCTCCTCGCGGGTGAAGCTGCCACCGGCAACCTTCTCCGCCTTCCCCGCCGCCGACGGACCACCCGCGCGCTTCATCGGCGTCTTCCAGACGTCGCTGCCACGCAGGAAGTACAGGTACCCCGGCTCACGCTTCACACCCAGCTTCGCGACCTTCTCAGCCATCCCGATCCTCCTTGATGGGGAGTCAGATGAGAACCACCGTAAAGCGTCTCCGACGGGGTGTCAATTATTTTGCGACGCACCATTAATTTTTTCTCGACGGGGAGGGGATCGGAGGGGTCGCGCTCACCGTCGGGAACGCTCCCCGAAAGCGGTTTTCCGTCGAGAAATCCTCGGGAAATCGGGATTTTCCGTCGAGCGAAAACAGGGTGTGGTAGGGTCCCTGGCCGTGGGGACTTCTGGCTTGACGGGAAAGCAACGGCGCCATCTTCGGGCCCTCGGACACCACCTCCAGCCCATCGTTCACGTCGGGAAGGAGGGGATCTCGGAGGCGCTCGTGAAGGCGCTCGACCAGGCGCTCAGCGATCACGAGCTCGTGAAGGTGCGGCTCGGAGAGAACGCCGACGGCGATCGACACGCCCTCGCGGAGGCGCTCGCCTCGTCGGTGAAGGCGGAGCTCGGCGGGGTGCTCGGGCGCACGCTGCTGCTCTACCGGCGCCACCCCAAGGAGCCGAAGATCGTCCTGCCGAAGGGGAAGTGAGCGCCCCCACCCCGAGGTGAGATCTCACCTGCGCGCGCGGGCGCGGATGATCTGATACTCGGAGCCCGGCTCGAGCGGGCCTCCGTCGAAGTCACCGACGACGGACTCGATGGCGAAGCCGTTGTAGTGGAGCAGCGCCTCCAGCTCCTTCGGGAAGAAGTAGCGGTGGGTGAGGCGGACGACGCGCGTGCGCCCCTTCCCGTCGGCGGGCTCGTAGAAGATGCGCATGAAGGCGATCTGCAGCGGCCCGTCGTAGGTGAGGCTCGTCGAGTAGATCATCGGGCGCCCGGTGCGCGGGTGGCGGAAGCGGGTGCGCGACCAGCGCTTGTCGGGGTCGCGGCTCAGCCAGCGCAGATCGGGGTGCATGACGTCGAAGGCGAACAGGCCGCTGGGGGCGAGGTGGCGGCGCACGCCGTCGAGGAAGCGCTCGACGTCGCTGCGATCATAGAGGTGCATCATCGCGTTGAAGGGGGAGATCACCACCGGGGCGCGCACTCCGAGGCGCAGCGCGCGGAAGTCGGCGTCGACGGTGCGGACGCGCGCGCGGACGGCGGTTGGGGCCTTGGCGAGGTGCTCGTCGAGCCGGTCGAGCATCGGGCGGGAGGCGTCGACCCCGAGGACCGACCAGCCGTCGCGCGCCAGCGGGAGGAGGAGGCGGCCCGTGCCGCAGCCGAGCTCGATGACGTCGGGGCGGCGGCGGCCGGAGCGGCCGGAGGGCGATTTTCCGTCGAGCTCCTCGATGACGAGGGATCGATAGAAGGCGACGTCGGCGCGGCGGCGGCGGTACTCGTGATCATAGAGGGCGGCGTCCTCGTAGTGCTCGCGCGTCCCGGCGGCGGTGGCGGCGGCGAGGCGGAGGGCGAGGTCGTCGTCGGCGGAAGGCATCTCGCCAGTATACTTTCTGCGTGAACGGTGACCCGGCAGTTGTCCTTCTCTCTGGTGGGCTCGATTCGGCGACGGTGCTGGCGATCGCGCGCGCGCGCGGCTTCCGCCCCTACGCGCTCAGCTTCCGCTACGGCCAGCGCCACGCCGTCGAGCTCGAGGCCGCGGCGCGCGTCGCGTTGGCCGGCGGCGCGATCGAGCACCGCGTCGCGCACGTCGATCTCGGCTGGATCGGCGGATCGGCGCTCACCTCGACGGAGATCGCCGTCCCGAAGGATCGCCCGCCGGACGCGATGGGGCACGACATCCCGGTGACCTACGTCCCGGCGCGCAACGCGCTCTTCCTCTGCTACGCGCTCGCCTGGGCGGAGGTCCTGGGCGCGCGCGATCTCTTCGCCGGGATGAACGCGCTCGACTACTCGGGGTATCCGGACTGTCGCCCCGAGTTCCTCGTCGCCTTCGAGGAGATGGCCAACCGCGGGACGCGCGCGGGGGCCGAGGGGCAGCGCTTCCGCGTGCACGCGCCGCTCATCCAGATGACCAAGGCGCAGATCATCGCGGAGGGCGTGCGCCTCGGCGTGGACTACGCGCTCACGCACTCCTGCTACGACCCGGTGGGGGCGCTGGCGTGCGGGCGGTGCGACAGCTGCCTCTTGCGGAAGAAGGGCTTCGCCGAGGCGGGCGTGCCCGATCCGACACGCTACTCGAGCGAGTAGTCGTCGCCTGTCGTGCCGCCGGCGGCGACCTCGACGCCATCGGCGGCGAGCGTGTCGCCGTCGGGCTCGTCGTCGCCGTCGTCACCGTCGGTGTCGCCGTCGCTGGCGCTGGCCGGCGGCGTGGTGACGTCTTCCGGGGTCGTCGGGTCATCCGGGAGCGGCGACAGGCTGGGGACGCCCCCCAGCTCGCCCTGGGCGGTGCGCAGGGCGCCCTCGCGGCGGCGGCGGCCTCCGCGGCGGCGACGGCGGCGGCGCTGGCCCTCGGGGCCCTCGGGGCGACCAGCGCCAGGCGCGGCGGCGGCGGCGGTCCCCGGGGCGGGCGCGCGCCCCTCCGGCGACTCGTCGGGCGTGGTGCCGGCGACGAGCTGGGCGGTCGAGGCCTCGTGCGGAAGCGGCGCCGCGGGCGCGACGAACGGATCGATCGCCGACTCCGGGCGGTGGCCCATCGCCTCGGCCATCACGCGGCGCCAGCGCGCGATCTCGGCGTGCGCCTCGGTGCCCGGCTCGACGGCGTCGGGGTGCACCATCTCGTAGAGCGCGAGCGCCTCGGCGAACCAGTCGCGCCGCGCGAGGTTGTGGGCCCGCCCGCGACGGGAGCCGCCGGGGCCGCGCTTGGAGGGGCCGATGCGGCGCTGGGCGACGAGGAGCTGGCGGACGATCTCGGCGTCGCGGCGCGAGGCGCGCACCGCCGTGAGGATGTCCTGGACGCGATCGAGGAGCGGCTGCGTCGGGTCGCGTCCGTCGTCGGGCACGTAGAGGATGTCGGCGGCGAGCGGCGCGGTGAGGACGCCGAGGAGGAGCGCGTTCGACGGCGTGTTCCCGCGCGCGACGTAGACGTCGAGCATCGTCGCCGCGCGGTACAGCTCCGAGCGCGCCTCCTCGTCCCACGTCAGGCGGTGGGCGAGCGGCGGCGCGAGCACCTCGAGGACGCCCGTCGCCTCGAGGAACTCGATCGAGCGGCGCGCCTCGCCCCCGCGCATGAGGCGGTAGATCTCCTCGACGACGCGCGCCGGAGCGCACTTGGCGATCTCCCCGCGGTGGCGGAGGACCATCTGCCACGCCTCCTCCTCGATGGTGAAGTCGAGGCGCGCGGCGAACTTGATCGCGCGGAGGATGCGGACCGGGTCCTCACGGAAGCGGATGTCGGGGTCGCCGATCGTGCGCACCGTGCGGCGCTCGAGATCGGGGAGCCCCTCGACGTAGTCGATCACCCGGTCGGTCTCGACGTCGTAGAAGAGGCCGTTGATGGTGAAGTCGCGCCGGCGCGCGTCCTCTTCGGCGCTGCCGAAGACGTTGTCGCGCCGGATGTAGATCTCCTCGTCGGAGACGCCGCCGCCCGTCGGTGGCGCCTCGGCCTCGCCTTCGCCCTCGACCTCGCGCGGGTTGGCGCGGAAGGTCGAGGTCTCGATGATTTTCTGTCCAAAGAAAATGTGCGCGAGGCGGAAGCGGCGCCCGATGATGCGGCAGTTGCGGAAGGTCGCGCGGATCTCGTTCGGCGTGGCGCTGGTCGCGACGTCGAAGTCCTTCGGCCGGCGCCCGAGGAGGAGGTCGCGCACGCAGCCGCCCACCAGATAGGCGTCGAAGCCGCTCCGGGTGAGGCGCCGGACGACCTTCAGCGCGTCCGGGTCAATTTGGTCGTGCGGGATCGCCATCGGCGACAAGGGTTAACATATCGGATCAGCTGGGGCAATTTGCCCCTTACTGGCCGGCGTCGGCGGCGCCGTTGCAGCGGCCGAGCGTGTAGTTCGCCTGGCAGGTGCAGATGCACTCGGCGCGCTGGGCGGCGTTGGCCTGGACGCAGGTCGGCGTCACGCGCTGGGTGACCGTCGCGACGCGGCCGCTCCCGTCGCTGACGCGGATGACGAGGTCGTAGGGCGTGGCGTGGACGTCGCGCGGGCCGTAGGCGGGGCAGGCGTTGACGTTGGAGACGTTGGCGAGGTTGCGCGCGTCGGGTTCGCCCCAGCCGTCGGCCGCGCGCGCCAGCGTCGTCGAGCGCGAGTCGAAGCCGACCTCGTTGCCGGTCGTGGGGTCGCGGAGGCTGCCGGCGATCTCGACGCAGGCGTCGAGGTTGCGGACGCGCGCGCCGACGTACATGACGAAGCCGCCCTGCGGCGGGAACTCGAGCGGGATGACGGTGCCGTCGGTGGCCGGGCGCAGCGTCGGGGAGACGCCGTCGGTGAAGACCATCTGCGCCTCGGGCGCCGCCCCCGCCTCGCCGATGAAGCCGGCCGGACAGCGCGTCGGAGACGGGCAGCCGGCGACGAGGGCGAGGAGGGCGACGGCCGAGGCGAGGCGCATCAGAAGCAGTTGAAGTCGCGCGTCGCCGGCCAGAAGTAGACGAAGGCGTTGCAGTGCTCCTGCGTCTCGACGACGCCGCCGAACGTGAAGCAGCACTGCTTGTTGGGGTCGCCGCAACCGCCCTGCGGGAAGTCGAAGGTGCAGCGCCACTTCACGCCGCCCCCCTCGGGGATCGCGACGGAGAAGTCGCGCGACATCGGCGGATCATCCCACGACTGCGAGTCGTAGAAGCGACTCCCCACCTCGTTGCCGGCGGCGTCGACGACGAACATCTCGAAGTTCGTCCCGCGCGAGTGGAAGTGGCCGTTGGCGGCGATGACGTTGACGTTGCCGGTCCCGATGCGGCAGGTCTTCGAGAAGGATTTGCCCACGTCGCCGGGGCAGATGCTGATGTTCTGGTTGGTCGCGAACATCGTCCCGAGCTCGTGCGCGGGCGGCGCCGCCATCGTCCAGAAGTTGACGCTGACCTCCGCCTTCTCGGGCGTCTTCTGCGTCGACGCGTTCACCCAGTGCGTCTGCAGCATGAGCTTCTCGCCCGCCTGGAACTTCGCGCCGACGCCGTCGGGGAGCTTCCAATCGGTCAGGCTGCCCTGCTGCGTATTCGTGACGAGCGGCCAGTCGCTCCAGTTCGACGAGACGAAGCACTCGCCCTGGCCGTTGTAGCTCACGACTTTTTCACCAGGGTTCCCATTCAGATTTTTGATGGTCTTCACCCGGAAGATGTTCATGTGGTGCGACCCGACGGCCTGGGCCATCTCGTAGCGCGAGACCCAGACGTCGGTGCCCGGCTCGCCCGGCACCTCGAAGAAGTAGCAGGCCTGGACCTCGTCGCCCGCAGCGACGGGGAATGGCTCGACGTGGAGCTGGAAGCCCTGGCCTGCGGGAGGCGGTGCGAGCTGGGTAATCGGCTTCGGATCGGGGCACCCCGCCAACGCGATCACGCCCAGCAGGAACGACGGAACGACCACACGCCTCATCGACGCCTCCTCGAGATTGGTAGCAAGCTCGACCGTCGTCTTCAAGGATCGTGCCCGTCGTGTATGATCGCGGCGCGTGCCTCCATCGCAGCAGCGCATCGGGCGATATCACCTGACCAGCCGGATCGCGTCGGGTGGGATGGGGGAGGTCTGGCGCGGCGTCGATGTCGGGTGGGGCGGCGTCGAGCGCCCGGTGGCGGTGAAGGTGATCGCCCCCGAGCTGGCGCAGCACGCGGAGTTCGTGAAGACGTTCATCGACGAGGCGCGGCTGTCATACCTCCTGTCGCACGCGAACGTCGTCCACGTGCGCGACATCGGCCAGACCGAGGATGGCGCCTGCTTCATCGCGATGGAGTGGGTGGATGGCGTCGATCTCGGGTCGCTGCTGCGCGCGGTGCGGGCGACGCGGCAGCCGTTTCCGACGCGGTTCGCGGCGCTGATCGCGATCGAGATCGCGCGCGGGCTCGACTACGCCCATCGGCTGCGCGACGAGAACGGGCCGGTGGGGCTGGTCCATCGCGACGTGAGCCCGGCGAACGTGCTGATCTCGTACGAGGGCGAGGTGAAGATCTCGGACTTCGGGATCGCGCGCTCGAGGCTGCGCGAGGCGATCTCGCTCCCGGGCGCGGTGAAGGGGAAGTACGGCTACATGGCCCCGGAACAGGCGCGCGCCGAGGAGGTGGACGCGCGCGTCGACGTGTTCGCGCTCGGCGTGGTGCTGTACGAGATGGTGACGGGGCAGAACCCGTACGTCGTCGAGACGGGGCGGCGCGATGGGGCGCTCGTCGAGCGGGTGCGCAAGGGTGTCTTCCGCGCGCCCGGCGAGGTGGCGCCGGTGGCGCCGGGGCTGGAGACCATCATCCTGCGCGCGATGGCGCCGGTGCGCGACGAGCGCTACGTGACGTGCGCGGCGCTGCGCGACGATCTGGAGGCGTTCGCGCGGCGCGAGGGGTGGGCGTTGTCGACGGCGCAGCTGGGGGCGTGGGTGCGCGGGGTGGTGGCGGCGCAGGCCGAGGCACAGGCGGCGGCGACGGGGGAGACGCCGCCCGCGGCGGCACCGAGTGCGTCGGCGTCGGCGGTGACGGCGCCGGGGCGGATCGTGCGGCGCGACACGCCGGAGCCGGACGTGGCGAAGGGGTTCGACGCCGTGCTCGGGGCGGGGCTGGCGGCGCTGAGCGGCGAGCCCGACGAGTCGCCAGCGTCGACGGAGGCGCCACCCGCGCCGCCTCCGACGCCGCCGCGCACGGTGGCCCTGCATCCCGTGATCGCGGCGCCGAGCGCGACGGCGACGGCGCCCACGCCGCCGGTGGCGCCCGCGCCGAGCGGCCCGCGCACGTCGGACTTCGAGCTGGTGCCGGCGCGTCGTCGCCGCTGGCCGGCGGTGCTGGCGCTCGGGCTCCTCGCCGTCGGTGCCAGCGTGGCGATCTCGATCGTCGCGGCGCGCGACGATGGGCCCGCGCCGACCGATCCGGCGGCGACCGCGCCGACGCCGACGCCGTCGAACGCCCCTGCGGCGGTCGCGCAGCCCGCCGCGCCTGCGCCCGCGTCTTCCACCGTCGCGGCGCGCGACGCGCACCGCCCATCGCGCGACCTCGCCGACGAACGCGCGCGCGACCGCCGCCGCGCCGCGCTCGCCACGCTGACCATCACCACCGACGCCGAGGCGAACGTCTTCGTCGACGGCCGCTTCGTCGACGAGGCGCCCGCGACCATCGCCCTCCCGCCCGGCCGCCACACCATCCGCGTCGAGGGCACGGTGCAGGGCTTGCGCCTAATGCCGAAAGAGGAGACCGTTGAGCTCGCCGGCGGTGAGATCCGCCGCCTCCAGCTGGACCTGCGATGAGCGATCCGCGCGGACCCGACGTTCGCACCCGAGCGCTGCGACCCGACGAGCGTCCGCTGGTCCGCCACGCCGAGCGCTGCCGCCTGACCATCGCCTCCGGCGACGCGACCGGCCAGTCCGTCGACGGCGCGGGCGAGATCATCCGCGTCGGCACCAAAGAGGGGAACACCCTTCGCCTCGGCAACGAGACGGTGTCGCGCTACCACTTCGAGATCGAGTCGACGCCGCTCGGCTTCTTGCTGCGCGATCTCGGCTCCACCAACGGCACGTTCGTCGACGGCTATCGGGTGCGCGAGCTGTGGCTGCCGCGGCGCGCGCAGATCAAAGCGGGCGAGGTGGCGCTGACCTTCGAGGCGCTCGGCGAGAGCCAGCCCATCGAGCTGTCGCGCGACGATCGCTTCGGTGACGCGCTCGGGCGCTCGGCGGCGATGCGCGAGGTCTTCAGCCTCCTCGGGAAGATCGCGCCGAAGGATCTCACCATCCTCCTCGAGGGCGAGAGCGGCACCGGCAAGGAGCGCCTCGCCGAGGGCATCCACCAGGCCTCGACGCGGCGCGCGCGGCGCTTCGTCGTTTTCGACTGCGCGGCGGTCCCGGCGCAGCTCATGGAGTCCGAGCTCCTCGGGCACGAGCGCGGCGCCTTCACCGGCGCGGCGACGAGGCGCGTGGGGCGCTTCGAGGAGGCCGACGGCGGGACGCTGTTCCTCGACGAGATCGGCGAGCTGCCGCTCGAGCTCCAGCCCAAGCTCCTGCGCGTCCTCGAGCGTCGCGAGGTGCGGCGCGTGGGCGGCACCGGCGTCATCCCCGTCGACGTGCGGGTGGTCGCCGCCACCAACCGCGACCTCGCGCGCGAGGTGAACCGCGGCGCCTTCCGCGAGGATCTCTATTATCGTCTAGCAGTCGTGCGCGTGCGGGTGCCGCCGCTGCGCGAGCGGCGCGACGACATCCCGCTGCTCGTCGAGCACTTCGTGCGCGAGGCGCTCGACGGCGACGAGGCGCGGGCGCGCGAGATCGTGGCGTCGATCTCCGAGGCCAACTGGCAGGGCCTCCTTCAGCACCCGTGGCCGGGGAACGTGCGCGAGCTGCGCAACTTCATCGAGCGGACCATCGCCGTGACCGGCGCGGTCTCGGGCGGCGTCGGCCCGGCAGCGCCCACGTCGTCGTCGCCCGTCGGCCCCGCGCCTGCCGCGCCTGCGGCCGCGTCCTCGGGCGCCTCCGTCGGTGAGATCGCCGCGCCGATCGATCTCGGGCGCCCCTTCATCGAGGCGCGCGAGGAGCTCCTGGCGCGCTTCGAGCGCGCCTACCTCGAGGCGATGTTGGCGCGCCACGGCGGCAACATCTCTCGCGCCGCGCGCGCCGCCGGCCTCGACCGCATGCACTTCAAGCGGCTCCTGTCCCGCCACGAGCGGACGGAGTAGGGCGGCGAGACATGCGCCTCTTCTCGTCGCTGTGCCTGCTCGCCGTCGCCGCCGTCGCGCTCGCGTTCGTCGCCGCCTGCCCCCCGCCCGGGACGCTGCCCGGCTGCGGCAAGGACGTCGACTGCAAGGGGGCGCGCATCTGCGTCGCGGGGGCGTGCGTCGATCCGGCGCCCCGTCCGATGGCGGCCCTCTCCGTCGACGGCGGCGAGGCGCCGGCGAGCGCCACGTCGTCCGATGGCGCCGGCGGCGCCCCCGCGTCGATCGTCGCCGGCGCCGCCGATCTCGGCGTCAACCTCACCGCCGCGCTCGGCCCGGCGCCGATGTTCCACGTCGACGCGCAGCACGCCGGCCGCAGCGCAGCGCGCGCCCCGGCGGCGCTCCCGCACGAGGTGATGCACGTCGCCACCGGCGGCGTCGTCGTCTCGCAGCCGGCGATCGCCACCACCCCCGATGGGCCGCTCATCGTCTTCGGCTCGCACGACAAGTCGGTCTACGCCGTCGCCGCCGACGGCACCATCAAGTGGCGCCGCGCCACCGGCGACCTCGTCTGGTGCGCGCCCGCGCTGGGCCCCGACGGCGTCGTCTACGTCGGCTCCGACGACGACAAGCTGTACGCCTTCGACCTCAAGGACGGCACGACCAAGTGGGCGTTCCAGGCGGGGCCCTGCCGCGTCGCCGTCGGCTCCGGCCCCGAGGCGGCGCGCTGCGACGTCGACGGCGTCACCGTGGCGCCCGACGGCGCGATCTACGCCACCGCCGACGGCCTCTACGCGCTCCGCCCCGACGGCACGCTCCGCTGGAAGTTCCAGCCCGGCCCGCGCGTCCACTGCGCCGCCCCGCCGGCCATCTCCCCCGACGCTGCGACCGTGTACGTCGGCTGCCAGGACGACGGCCTCTACGCCGTCGACGCCGCCACCGGCCTCAAGCGCTGGGAGATCCGCGCCGGCGCCGATCTCGACAGCGCCCCCGCCGTCGGCACCGACGGCACCGTCTACGTCGGCAGCGACGACAAGAAGCTCTACGCCGTCGCCCCCGGCGGCGCGGTGCGCTGGGCGGTGATCACCGGTGGCGCCATCCGCAGCTCGCCGGCGATCGGCGCGGACGGCACCGTCTACGTCGGCGCGGGCGACGGGAACCTCTACGCCGTGCGCCCGGGCGGCGTGGTCGCCTGGACCTTCCGCGCCGCCGACCGCATCCTCGGCTCGCCCGTCGTCGACGCCGGCGGGACGATCCTCATCGGCTCGCAGGACGACCGTCTGTACGCGCTCTCCTCCGACGGGAAGCTCTCCTGGTCGGTGCTGCTCGACGGCGACGTCGACGGCACGCCGGCGCTCGGCAGCGACGGGACCATCTACGTCGGCACCGACGATCGTGCGCTCCACGCCTTGCGCTGAGCCGCGCGCGTGCTTAGCCTATGGCCAGCAGTTCAATCCACGTAGTTGCAGTTCCCTCCTGATTCGCAGAAAGATTTCCGACAGACATGAATTCCGATGACACCTCCGGCTCGCCGACCGCGGCGACGCCGACGGAGGCCAAGCCGATCGCGATCGACCGCGACCGGATCCTCGCCGCGCTGCGCGGCGCCCCCGCGCAGGGCCTGCGCGCCGACGAGCTCGTGACGCTCCTCGCCGCCGACGCCAAGGGCAAGCACCGCGTCCGGCGGATCCTCTCCGAGCTGCTCGACGACAACTCCGTCGAGAAGGGGCCGGGTGGCCGCTACCGCCTCGCCGGCGCCGCCGCGCCCGAGCCGGCCGCTCCCACCGACGGCGGCGATGCACCCGCCACCCCGACGCTGCGCCCCGGCCAGATCCCCGGCCGCCTGCGCGTCCACCCCGCCGGCTACGGCTTCGTCGTGCGCGACGACGGCGAGGACGACGTCTTCGTCCCGGCCCGCTTCCGCGGCCACGCGATGGACGGCGACCGCGTCGCCCTCTCGACGTGGCTCGGCTACAAGGGCACCGAGGGGCGCGTCGAGGCCGTCCTCGAGCGCGGCCGCGCCAAGCTGACCGGCATCGTCCGCGAGGTCGGCCCGCGCGGCCGCCGCGCGCAGGAGCTCGAGCCCGACGATCCGCGTGTCGCCGCCACCTCCGGCACCGTGATCCTCGAGGACGGCGGCCCGCCCGCACGCCCCGGCGACGCCCTCGTCGCCGAGATCACCCGCTACCCGCAGCGCGCCGACGAGCCGATCGTCGCCCGCGTGCTCCGCGTCCTCGGCGACCCCGACGACCCGCGCACCGAGATCGAGAAGTCGCTCATCTGCGGCGACATCCCCGTCGAGTTCCCCGACGACGTCCTCCAGGCCGCGGCCCGAGCCCCGACGGAGGTACGCCCCGAGGATCTCGTCGATCGCGCCGATCTGCGCGACCGCGTCTTTCTCACCATCGACCCCGAGACCGCGCGCGACTTCGACGACGCCATCTGCGTCGAGCCGAGCCCGCGCCCCGGCTGCACCCGCCTCTGGGTCGCCGTCGCCGACGTCTCGCACTACGTCCGCACGCACGAGGCGCTCGACCGCGAGGCGCGCGTCCGCGGCTGCAGCGTCTATCTCCCCGATCGCGCGATCCCCATGCTCCCCAAGGAGCTCTCGTCGCACATCTGTTCGCTCAACCCCGAGGTCGATCGCCTCGCGATGGTCGTGCGGATGGAGATCGACGGGCACGGCGCAGTCGTCGACCCGTCGTTCTGCGCGGCGGTGATCCGCTCGCGCGCGCGCCTCGACTACGCCGGCGTCGCCGCCGCGCTCGCCGGGGACCTGCGCGGCCCACGCGCCCGCTACCGCGAGCACCTCCCCGTCCTCGAGGAGATCCGCGAGGTCGCCCGCCGCATCCGCGCGCTCCGCATCAGCCGCGGCGCGCTCGACTTCGAGCTCCCCGAGGCCAAGGTCGTGCTCGACGAGGACGATCCGCGCCGCGTGCGCGACGTCGTCCAGTCGCGCGCCAACCCCGAGGTGAAGGGCGCCTACCAGATCGTCGAGGACTGCATGCTCGCCGCCAACGAGGCGGTGGCGCGCTTCTTCGGCGAGCGCGGGCTCGACACCCTGTGGCGCATCCACGACGTGCCCACCGACGAGCGCCTCGAGCAGTTCGCCGAGCTGGCCAACTCGTTCGGCCTCCGCTTCGACGCCGCCGACGGGCGCGACCCCAAGCGGGTGCGCGACTTCATGGGCGCGCTCGACGGGCGCGGGGTCACGCCGGGGGTGAAGCGCTCGCTGCACTTCCTCCTCCTGCGCGCGCTCAAGCAGGCGCAGTACGACGTCGTCAACGTCGGCCACTTCGGCCTCGGCGCGCGCGACTACCTGCACTTCACGTCGCCGATCCGCCGCTACCCCGACCTCGTCGTCCACCGCCTGCTCAAGCACGCGCTCCACCGCGACGGGCTCCCGGCCGGCGGCCCGCCGCCCAAGCCGCCGACGCGCGTCGAGCTCGCCCGCACCGCCGCCGACTCGTCGGCGTTCGAGCGGCGCGCGATGGAGGTCGAGCGCGAGATCGTCGACATGTACCGCGCCTTCCTCATGCGCGAGCACGTCGGCGAGGACTACGAGGGCACCGTCGCTGGCGTGGCCTCGTTCGGCCTCTTCGTGCAGATCGAGTCGCCCTTCGTCGAGGGGCTCATCAAGCTCGAGAACATCGACGGCGACAGCTGGGAGTACGACGAGGAGCGCATGCGCCTCGTCGGGCGGCGCAGCGGCCGGGCGTTCTCGCTCGGCGACACGGTTCGCGTCGAGATCACCAGCGTGTCGGTGCCGCGGCGGAAGATCGACCTGCGCCTCGTCGAGCACCTGACGGCGCAGGCCGAGCACGCGGCCCCGGCGTCGCGCGCGCCGCGACGGCAGCCCAAGCTGCGCGACCGCCTCCCCTCCAAGGCCGGCGACGGCAAGCGCGGCGAGCGGCGCCACTTCGGCAAGCCGAACCGCTCCGACGGAGGCCGCGACGGGGGACGCGACGGTCGGGGCGGCCGCGGCGGGTCCCGGGGCTCGAAGCCGGGCGGTCGCCGCGGTCGCTGACCTTGAGCGGCGGACGCGTCCTGCGATAACATCCCAGGCTCGACGACTGTTCGTCTGAGCCGAGGGGGTCCCGTGGTGCGCATCGCCGTGGTGAGTGTGGCGTTCCTGTTGGTGTCATTCGGCGCGGCGCGCGCGCAGATGACGCCGGAGCAGCAGTCGACGATGGCCAAGCAGCGCTACGAGGCGGGCATGGCGCGCTTCCGGCTCGACGAGTACGAGCCGGCCATCGCCGAGTGGAAGGAGGGCTTCCGCATCAAGCCGGTGCCCGAGTTCCTCTACAACATCGCGCAGGCCTACCGCCTCTCGAAGCAGTACGAGCAGGCCCTCTCGTTCTATCGCAAGTACCTCAGCCTCGATCCCAAGGCGGCGAACCGCGCCGAGGTCGATCGCCACATCGTGACGCTCTCGAAGCTCGTCGAGGATCAGAAGCGCGTCTCCACCGCGCCGCCGATCGCGCCGCTGCCGACCGAGCGCCGCGGCGCGACGCCGCCGACGACGACGCGTCCCGAGCCGGTGGTCGCGACGACGACCACGCCGACGCCGACGACCCTCGAGCCTCGCGTCGAGCCACGCCCGACGCCGACGCCGCCCCCGACGACGACTCCGACGCCGACGCCGGCGTCGAACGCCATCGTCGCGCAGCCCCCGGCGAAGAAGCCGATCACCAAGCAGCCCTGGTTCTGGGGCGTCATCGGCGGCGCCGCGGTCGTCGTCGTTGCCGCCGTCGTGGTCGGCGTCGTCGTCGGCACGCAGGACGGCACCCGCACGCTCCCCGGGGTGTCGTTCTGATGCGCGCCCTCACCCTCGCCCTCGTCACCACCCTCGCCACGCTCTCCGGCTGCTCGAGCGATCCCTGCGACGGCAAGAGCGGCACCTGCATCTCCGCTCGCGTCGAAGGCGCGATCCCGTCGCTGACGCAGCTCCGCATCAACGTCGACGGCCTCGGCGCGAAGAGCTCGCCCGACCCCGCCGGCTCGGCCTTCTCGCTGCCGGTGAAGGTCGCCATCGTGCTCCCGCCGACGGCGACCAGCCCGGCGCGCGTCACCATCGAGGCGCTCGACGGCGCGCGCGTCGTCGGCTCCTCGGCGACGGTCGCCGTCACCTTCACGCCCGGCCAGAAGCAGTCGCAGACCTTTACCCTGAGCCCCGGCGCCGGCCCCGATCTGGGCGGCGGCACCGACGACATGGGCCCCGGCGACATGCAGCCGCCGCCCGGCCAGATCTCCCTCAGCGCGACGATGTTCACCTTCCCCGCGACGGAGCGCGGCAAGATCTCTTCGCCGCAGATGCTCCGCGTGACGAACCGGACCTCGATGGAGCAGACCATCACCGTCGCCGACGTCGACGCGAACTTCGGGATGGGTGAGGACTTCGACGTGAAGTTCGATCAGACGTGCCAGGACCAGGCGCTGATGGGCATCCGGATCGCGGCCGGCGGCAACTGCGACGGCATGATCACCTTCAAGCCGGGCGCGGGCGGCACGCGGCGGGCCATGATTCCGCTCGTCGCGTCGAACGGACAGACCTTCACCCTCATGTTCCAGGGGCAGGGGCTGCGCGGCTGGACGTCGATCACCATCCCCGGCGGGCCGTCGCTCGAGGCCGTCTCCGGCTTCGTCAACCCGCTCGAGTTCATCGTCGTCGGGCACGACTTCAGCGGCACGCCGATCTGGATCTACGACGAGCGCAACGGCACCTGGGCGCGTGATCCAGCCCAGCGGATGCCGAGCAAGAACCTCTTCTCCGTCGAGACGGTCGACGACGGCACCTCGCGCCGGCTGTATGTCGGCGGCGACGACAACACGCTCTATCTCTCGACCGACGGCGCCGACTTCGTCTCGTTCCCCGCGCCCTTCACCGGCTCGTCGGTGTTCCTCCGATCGATCGCCGTGAACCAGAGCAAGACGAAGCTCTACGTCTCCACGGACAACGGCACCTGGGCGCGCTTCGACATCGCGCTGAAGACCTGGGATGGCCCATACGCCTGGCCGACGAAACTCGTCCGCTTCGTGTCCGGAACGCAGGGCGTCGAGGTCCTCGGGGTCGGCTTCAGCTCCGTCGCCGCGCTCTACAGCCCGACGGACACGGCGCCGGGCGAGATCAGCGGCGGCCCGATCGGTCCCCTGATGGGGATGACGAACGCGTGGATGGGCGCGGACGGGAGCAATCGACCGCGCGTCTGGGGCGTCGGGGACCCGCGGAACATCCTGGTGTGGCCGAACACGGGGATGATGCCGATGGCCGAGTCGTTCATGAACTCCGCACTCATGAACCCGAGAGCGATCGCGGGGCGCTGGAACGGCAACGCGAACGACTTCGACCTGTACATCGTCGGAGCGTTCGGTCCGGTGATCGCCAAGCGGGGGCAGAACGGTGTCTGGGGTGACATCTCCGTCCCCGGCGGCAACGCGCGCACCGCCATCTGGGTGAGCCCGGCCGGCGACGTCGCCACCGTCGGCTTCAACTCCGAGACCACGCTCTTTTACTGACAGACAGAAAATGGCGCTTGTCATACGCCTCGGCTAGCCTTGGCGTATGGCCACCATCCGCGAGCGCCTCGAGGCCGACGAGCGCAAGGTCCTCTCGCCGTACGCGGCGTTTTCGTCCAGCAGCAAAGGCCGCGCCCGCCCCGAGCCGGAGTGCGACCTCCGCCCCGTCTACCAGCGCGATCGCGATCGCATCATCCACTCGAAGGCCTTCCGCCGCCTCGCCGGCAAGACCCAGGTCTTCCTCGCCCCCGAGGGCGACCACTACCGCACGCGCATCACCCACACGCTCGAGGTCGCGCAGTTCGCGCGCTCGGTGACCCGCTTTCTGTCGCTGAACGAGACGCTCACCGAAGCGATCGTGATGGGCCACGACCTCGGGCATACGCCCTTCGGCCACGCCGGGGAGAAGGTCCTCGCGCACCTCATGCCCGACGGCTTCCACCACGTGAAGCAGTCGCTGCGCGTCGTCGACCAGCTCGAGCGCGACGGCGCGGGGCTCAACCTCACGCAGGAGGTCCGCGACGGCATCCTCAAGCACTCGAAGGGCAAGGGGGCGATCTTCAGCGACAACCCCAACCTGACGGCGATGACGCTCGAGGGGCAGATCGTGCGCATCGCCGACATCGCCGCCTACGTGAACCACGACCTCGACGACGCCATGCGCGCGGGTCTGGTGCGCGCGGCCGACATCCCCGACAAGGTGGTGACCGTCCTCGGCGCGACGACCGGTGCGCGCATCGACACGATGGTGCGCGATCTCGTCGAGACCTCGCGCGCCACGTTCGAGACGCCGCGCCGGATGATCCGAATGACCGACGGCGTCCTCGAGGCGCTCTACGCGCTCCGCGACTTCCTCTACGAACGCGTCTACGAATCGAAGAGCATCCGCGACGAGTTCGGCAAAGCGCAGCGCATCCTCGAGGAGCTCTGGACCTACTTCCACGAGCACGCCGACGAGTTCCGCGCCAAGCACTGGCTCGCCGGCACGCACGAATCGGAGGGCCTCGATCGAGCGATCGGCGACTTCCTCTGCGGCATGACCGATCGCTACGCGATGCGCCTCTATCAGGAGCTGCGCCTCCCCAAGCCCTGGACGGTGTACTGAGCGACCGCCGCGCGCTTGACGTGTACCCGGCGGCGCCGAGATTCCCCGGCATGGCTCCCCGCGATCACCGCGACACCCTCGGTCCCGACGCTGCCAACCCCTCGGGTGCTCCCGACGCGGGCGGCGCCACCACGCGGCACTCCGCGTTCGGGGGGCGCTCGCTGATCGCCTCCGCGCTCCGCTTCCTCGCCCGCGTCGCGCGCAACCTCGAGGCGACCGCCTATCGCCGCCTCCGCGAAATGGAGACGAAGCGCAACTTCGGCCGCGCCTCCACCGAGCCAGGTGCCCCGCGGCGCACCCGCGAGGCGGCCCGGACCACCCGCGCCACCGACGAAGAGAAGTCGACTCCGCCGAACGGCCAGCCCGCGATCTGACCGAGCGCTCGCCCGCTCCTTTACGGAGCGCGAGCCATCGGGCATGGTTGGGCATGTCCGAGGTCGTCCATCCCACCGTCGAGAAGGACGCACCCGCTCCCGCGCCTTCGTCGCACCTCGTCGCGCCGCCGGTCCTCGACGCGCGTCAGAAGCTGTACCTCTACCTGACCGGGATCTTCCTCACCGCGCTCCTCATCGGCGACACCATCGGCTCGAAGCTCTTCGAGGTCGACATCCCGACGCCGTTCGGCGCGCTCCCGGCCACGCTCTCCGTCGGTGCGATGTGGTTCCCGATCACCTTTCTCCTCACCGACGTGATCAACGAGTTCTACGGCGCACGAGGCGCGCGCTTCGTCACCTTCCTGGGCTTCTGGATGGCGCTCGCCGCCTTCGGCGTCATCTACGTCGCGCGCGTCATCCCCGCCGCGAGCTTCTCGCCGATCCCGCACGACACCTTCAACACCGTGTTCGGCGGCGCGAACCGCATCTTCGCCGCCTCGATCGTCGCCTACCTCGTCGGGCAGCTCATCGACATCGCCATCTTCCAGACGCTCAAGCGTCGCACCGGCGAGCGCTTCATCTGGCTGCGCTCGACGGGCTCGACGCTCTTTTCGCAGCTGGTCGACACGGTGCTGGTGACCTGGATCGCCTTCGCGGGGCAGCTCACGGAGACGCAGCTCCGTCGCGCCGCCCTCACGAGCTACACGGTGAAGGTCCTCGTCGCCGTCGCGCTGACGCCGGTGATCTACGCGCTGCACGCGGTCATCGCGCGCGTCGTGCTGCGCGGCGAGATCACTTCTGGGCGAACTTCGCCGGGTCCTTCTTGAAGTCGGGGAGGCAGTCGGCGCAGCAGAAGGCGTAGCGCTTGCCGGCGTAGATGACCTGCATCGTCGCCGGCTTGACGACGAAGTCTTCGCCGCTCACCGGGCACTTCATCTTGGTGCCGTTCGGGATCGCGGGCGGCTCGTTGGCGGCGCCCGTCGGCATCGTGACCGCCTCGGCGGTCGGCGCCGCGGCCGGTGCGGCAGGCGCGGGCGCAGTCGCAGCCGCGGGCGCAGGCGTCGGCGCGGCCTTCTTCTCGTCGCAGGCGGCGATGGAGAGGAGCAGCGATGCAGCGAGCAGGGTGCGTGTCATGGCGAGCACGCTAGCACAGCGAGAGGCGCAATGCCCCATCGCGCCACACAGAAATGCCTCAGTAACCCGCTAGAATCGCTGGTTTTTTCTCGTGAATAAATTCCGATGAGCGCAGCGCGCGCGCACATCGCGACCTGGTATTCGGGGTGCAATTGGGGTCGTGCGAACCGCAAACGACAACGCCAACCAGGAGACACACCATGCGTCGCACGATTCTCGCGCTCACGATCTCGACCCTGTTCGCCGTCCCCGCCTTCGCGAAGACCACGAGCCACCACGTCGCCAAGGGCAAGACCGCGGTGACCGAGAAGGCCCCCGAGGCGAAGCCGGCCGACACCGCGGCGCCGGCGGGCGAGGCCAAGCCGGCCGAGGCTCCGAAGTCGGAGAAGCCGGCCAAGAAGAAGAAGGCCGCCAAGAAGACCGAGGCGGGCAGCGAGGCGAAGCCGGCCGAGGGCGCGGCGAAGTAACTCCCGCCTCGCACAGCGTTCGCTCCACGAACAAAAGGCGATGACCTGGCTGGGCCGGGTCATCGCCTTTTTTGTCTAGCAGCAGGTTTTACGTCTAGCGGAAACCGAGGCGGCTAGTAGTCGTCGTTGCCGTCCCAGCGCCACTTCCCGCGCTCACGATCCTCCTCCTTCGGACGACCCTCGCTCTTGCGCGGACGGTCGCGGGCCTTGTCGGGCCGCGCCGTGCGACGGCGCTGGTCCTCCTTGTTGACCTCGGCCGACGCCACCGGATAGCGCGGGCCCGAGCGGAAACCGCCGGGACCCCCGCCGGGACGCGGGCCGCCGAAGCCGCCGGGACGCGGGCCGCCGTAGCCGCCCCCACCCCCGCCTGGGCCGCCGGGCCCCCCGGGACCGCCCATCGGCCGCGGACGCGGCGCCGGACGGGGCGCGCCAGGAGCGCGCTCCTGCGCCTTCTCGACGAAGACGCTGCGGCCGGCGAGCATCTGGCCGTTCATCTCGTTGATCGCGCCATCAGCGTCTTGGTCGGTCGCCATCTCGACGAACGCGAAGCCACGCGGGCGCTGCGTCTCTCGATCGACTGCGATGCGAACGCTCTGGACCGTTCGCCCATTGTTCCCAAACGCCGCCCGAAGCTCCTGCTCCGTGATGCTGTACGACAGATTCCCCACGAACAGCTTGGTACCCATCAGCTCCTACTCGCGCTCCTCTCGTTCTTCTCGTTCAGTGAAATCATTCCGCACGGGTGCACCATGCTCCCCGTCGCGGACGGTTGCCTCGGCGTCGCTCTCGTTGTCGTCGGGAGTGTCTCGCTGCGGCGTGCTCGATCTGACTCTGGATGTGGGCTTGCCAACACGTCCACCGTCACCAACCCTTCCATGCTAAGCGCCGACGCTGTGGGTGGCAAGCAAGAAACGCTTCGCTCGCGTGGGGTTGCGAGACGCTGAATAATGAGACCGGAGCCCGCGTACTGTTCGTATCAAAGGGTACTCAAGGTGACGACCATGCGCCGCTCGACCCTCGGACCAGCCGCCCTCTTCGTCGGGCTCGGCATCTTCTCCCTCGCGCGAACCGCGAGCGCCCAGCCCTATCCCTGGCCCGCGGAGCAGGCGCCGCCGCCCGCGCCCCGGGTCGTCGCCGTCGAGAACCCCGACGGCGGCGTCCCGCCGCCCGCGCCTCAGGCGGGCCCGAACGAGTACATCCCCGACGGTGACTACGATCCCGACATCGACGGCTACACCGTCGAGCGCGAGGTCGTCTACGACAACACCGTCGCCGACTCCTACGACGACGGCTACGACCCCAACGCCTACGTCCAGTTCCAGGAGGCGCTCTCGCCCTACGGCGAGTGGGTGATGGACCAGAGCTACGGCTACATCTGGTCGCCGTCGGTGTCGGTGGTCGGCATGGACTTCTTCCCGTATGCGTCGGGCGGCCACTGGGTGCTGAGCGACTTCGGCTGGACCTGGGTCTCCGACTGGGATTGGGGCTGGGCGCCGTTCCACTACGGGCGCTGGGTGACCGTCGTCGGGCGCGGCTGGTGCTGGGTGCCGGGGACGCACTGGGGCCCGGCGTGGGTCGCGTGGCGCTCGGGCGGTGGGTACGTCGGGTACGCCCCGCTGCCGCCGCGTGGCGGCCGTCTCCCGCCGCCGGTGGGGCCGCGCTCGCCGTGGCGCTTCGTCGTCGCGGGCAACCTCGCGGCGCGCCACCCGGCGTTCCTCCCGGCGCACGTCGTCCCGTCGGTGTTCTCGCGCACGGCGGTGATCTCGAACACGCGCGCCATCAGCGTCGGGACGGGGACGGTGCGCGTGAACTTCGGGCCGACCGGGATCGCGCCGGCGGGAGCGGGCGTCGGCATCTCGACGCCGGTGTCGCTGCGCACCTATGCGCCCGCGACGCTGCCGCGGCCATCGATCGCGCCGCGCCCGGGGCTGAGCATGACGCAGCGGCCGTGGGCGACGTACGGCGCGGGGCCGCACGTCACCTCGTCGCGGCCCATCTACGGCGTCGGGCCCTCGACGTCGATCCCGATCGGGACGCGGCCCTATGCGCCGTCGCCGTCGGTGCCGAGCTACGCGCGGCCGCTGCCTGCGTCGCCTGGCCCGTCGGTGATGCCGCCGCGCCCGCAGCCCGCCTACAACGCGCCGGTCTACACGCGGCCGGCGTACGCGCCTCCGGCGTACGCACCCTCGCGCGCGGCGCCCACCTACGCGCCGTCGCCAGCGCCCTCCTATGCGCCGTCGCGGCCGGTCTATTCGCCGCCGGCGTACAGCCCGCGCCCGTACGCCCCGAGCTACTCGGCGCCGACCTACGCGCCCGCTCCGCGACCGGCACCGAGCTACTCCGCACCGACGTACCACGCGCCGGCGCCGGTGTATCACGCGCCCGCCCCGTCGCACTCGTTCTCGCCGGCGCCGAGCTACTCGCGCCCGTCGCCACCGCCGGCGGCGTCGCACCCGACACCGTCGCGCTCGGCCCCCGCCTTCATCCGCCGCTGACGATCGTCGCGCGCCGCGCAGCGACGCGGCGGACCGTTGCGCCAGCGCACACCGCGCCCACAACCTCCCTCATGCACAAAGGCACTCGCCCGGCCTCCGAAGGGCCGGCGCGAATCCTCATCGTCGACGACGATGCGCGCGACGCCGAGGCTCTGAAGCTGCTCCTCGCGGAGGACTCGCACGAGGTCGACGTCGCGGCGTCGGCGGAGGAGGCCGTGCAGCGCTTCCGCGGCGGCACGTACCACATCGTGCTTGCCGATCTGCAGCTGCCCGGCGAGAGCGGCGTCGACCTCGTGCGCACGCTGCGCGCCGAGGCGCCGGCGACGGCGGTGGTGGTGCTGACTGGGCATGCCTCGGTGTCGTCGGCGGTGCAGGCGCTGAAGCTCGGTGCGGTGGACTACCTGAAGAAGCCGGTGAACCCGGCGCAGCTGAAAAAGCTCGTCGAGCAGCTGGTTTCCGAGCGCCCGGCGTACCTGCCGAACACGCTGCTCGCGGCGGAGGCCGTCGGCGAGCAGGTGTTCGAGTCGATGCTGGCGCGGTCGCAGGCGATGCAGGAGGTGTTCGAGCGCATCGGGCTCGTCGCGCAGACCGACGCGACCGTGCTCATCGTCGGCGAGACGGGGACCGGCAAGGAGCTCGTCGCGCGCGCCATCCACAATCGCTCGAAGCGCAGCGAGGGGCCGTTCGTGCCGGTGCACACCGGCGCGATCCCGAAGGACCTCATCGAGTCGGAGCTGTTCGGGCACGAGAAGGGCGCCTTCACCGGCGCGGTGTCGGCGGCCGAGGGGAAGTTCGGCGCGGCCAAGGGCGGGACCATCTTCCTCGACGAGGTCTCGACGATGGGCGAGCGTGCGCAGGTCGACCTCCTGCGCGTCCTCGAGACCTTCCGCTACACGCGCGTCGGCGGGAAGGTCGAGCACATCGCCGACGTGCGCGTGGTCTGCGCGACGAACAGCGACCTCCTGGCGATGGCGCTCGAGGGGAAGTTCCGCGAGGACCTGTACTACCGGATCAACATCTTCCCGATTCACCTGCCGCCGCTGCGAGAGCGCATGGGCGACGTGGGGCTGCTCGCCGATCGCTTCATGCGCGCGGCGGCGTCGCGCTTCGGCAAGAGCCTGCGGTCACTACCGGCGCAGACCGTCGACGTGCTGACCGCCTATCCGTGGCCGGGGAACGTGCGCGAGCTCCGCAACTTCGTCGAGCAGGCGGTGCTGCTGGCGAAGGGCGATCGGCTCGAGCCCGAGCTCGTGACCGGGCTGCTCGCGCAGCGACAGACGCGGAAGACGCCGCTGCCGTCGGCGGCGGCGGTGCCGTCGCCGTCGGTGGTGCCGATCGCCGTCGGGACGAAGGTCGCCGAGGCCGAGCGCCAGCTGGCCGCGCGCACGCTCGAGGCCTACGCGGGCGATCGCGCGGCGACGGCGGCCGCGCTCGGCGTCGATCTGCTGCGGCTCGCGCAGCTCCTCGGCGAGGTCGAGCCCGAGCCCGCCGCGTCGCACTGACGGCGCGGACCGCACTGGCCGTCTCCCGGAACGCACCTCCTCGCACCCATCGCAGCTCGAGTGGAAGCGCGCTGTCCCGTCGGCGGAAGCGGCGCTCCTCGCGCGCGTGTCGTCGGAGCGGCACGCGCCTCGCAGGTGAGCCCGCCCGGGAGCTGGACGACGGAGGGACCGATGCGCATCGACGACGGCAACCGGCGCTTCGAGCCGGGCGAGGTGATCAAGCACTACGGCGTCTACCGCTGCGGCTGCGGCGCCGGTGAGTTCTTTGGCGTGTCGGGACGCGTCTTCCCGCGCGAGCACTGCGAGCAGGGCTGGACGCTGGTCCTGAAGGCGCGCGAAGAGAAGCACTTCTGATGCGCGTCGAGACGCTGCGGCCGGTGCGCCTCGCGATCGTCGCGGTGGCGCATGTCGCCGACGGGGCGGAGGGCGCGGCGCCGCATCCCGGGCCGATCGTCGACGGGATCGAGGCGCTCGTCGACGAGGTGGAGCGGCAGGGCGGGGCGCTGACCATCGGCCTCACCGCGGGGGCGCTGGCGGCGCTCGCGCGGCACGGCGGCGGGGCGGTGGCGACGCTCGAGCGGGCCGTCGCCGAGGGGCGGGTGGCGCCGATCCTGGTGCCGGCGCACGGGGCGGACGCGCGCCGGCTCGACGCCGACGAGCACGGCGACGAGCTGCGGCTCGATCGCGAGGCGCTGACGGCGCTGGTGGGCGAAGGGGCGATGGCGACGGCGCGGCGCGGGACGCTGGTCGGCGCGGCGGCGCTCGACGACGCGCGGGCGGCGCGGCTGGCGGCGTGGGGGCTCGATTACGCGGTGACGCCGTCGACGGAGCGCGGTCCGTCGCGGCGCGGCGAGCGGCTGGTGGTCTTCGGGGCGGCGCCATTTCCCGTCGGAGAGCCGGAGGCGCTGCGGGCGATCGTGGCCGAGGCGCCGGACGGGGCGGCGGTGCCGCTCGTGGTGTGGCTCGACGAGGGGGAGGCGGTGGCGGCGACGCTCGCGGCGGCACGGGTCGCCGATGACCCGCGGGTCAGCTTGCGGTCGCTCGACGACGTGCTCGCGCAGGATGGGGTCGCGCCGGGGTGGCTGGCCGCGGCGGCGCCGTCGGGGACGACGGTCGCACGCGGCGCCGGCGAGGGGCGCGGGGCGGCGCCGCTCGTCGAGGCAGCGCGCTGGCTGGCGGCGGCGTGCGGGATGCCGCGGCTGGTGCCCGTCGACGGCGAGGCGCTGGTCGCGCTCGACGACGCGCCGGCGGTGCTGCCGCCGCGGGCCGCGGTGCCGCTGCTCCTCCGGCGGGCGCAGGCGGCGGGGATCGAGGGGGCGGCGCGCGCGTATGGGGCGGTGGCGCGCGCCTGCCGGCTGCTGGCGGCGGAGTGCCTGCTGACCGACGCGCGGCCGCGGGCGACCGGGGCGCTGCCTCCGTCGCTGATGGCGGAACTGGCGGCGCTGCTCGGGCGCGCCGTGGGGGACGCGCTCGAGGCCGCGCGCGTCGAGGCGACGCTGCGCGCCCAGGATGACGGCGGCGCGCTGGCGACGGCGGAGGAGGCGCGGCGACGCGCCGGCGAGGCGCTGGTGGCGTTCGCGCGGGCGGAGGAGGCGCTGCGCGCCGGGTTCCTCCTCGCCGGGCGGACGCGCTTCGGCGAGGCGGCGCGGTGCCTCGGCGAGCACGCGATGTGGGCGGCGTGCGCGCTCGAGGCGCTCGCCGAGGCGGATCAGCGCGGCTGGCCGGGCTCCATCGAGAGCTGGAGGATGCGGCCGGTCGCCTCGGGGTAGGGGGATCGGCGCTGGCGGTGGCGCTCGGCGGAGGCGGCGGCGCGGTAGTAGAGGCTGAGCGCGCGCGGGCGATCGGTGCGCTCGAGCGTGCGGGCGAGGAGGTAGAGCGCGGGCTCGCTCTCGCCCGGGACCTCGGGGGCGATCGCCGCCTCGAGCCGCTCGCGCGCCGCGCGCTCGTCGCCGCGGGCGAGGGCGAGCTCGGCGCCGCGGGTGAGGGCGCGAACCTTGGTCGTGCTCCCCGTCGGTGACGACGCCGCCACGCGGTCGAAGGCGCGCGCCGCGTCCTGCGCGCGGCCGGTCGTCGCCAGGCGCTCGGCGTCGGCCAGCGTCGGCGCGCAGCCGACTCCGCCGGCGAACAGGACGATGACGACGGCGACGACCGAGGGGAGCGGAGCGCGCACGCCGCGATACTATCGCGCAGCCCCGACGATCCGAACGCGATCGGATTTTCCGTCGGCGAAACAG
>Ga0272446_1002252_pt1 | contig 26622 bp, 21 predicted proteins | sample YNPCB0061_FD_194587 | JGI IMG/M metagenome (GOLD analysis project Ga0272446, IMG submission 194587) | Hot spring microbial mat communities from Yellowstone National Park, WY, United States - YNP-CB-006-1 | ecosystem: Environmental > Aquatic > Thermal springs > Hot (42-90C) > Sediment | place...
TGGGGAAACCCGGTTTCCCCACACCCCTGCTCCAGCAGCCTATGTTCACGTTAGTTTGAACCAAAATCTTACAACCTGGGCCGGCGCGTGTTCTGGCTGCGGGTCAGGATATCCTGGTACACCTTATTCTGGCCGAAGTTCTCCACCATTTTCCCGGCGCCGCGGGCGACGCACGACAGGGGATCTTCGGCGATATGCACCGGCATCTTCGTTTCGGCGGCGATGCGCTTATCGAGGCCGTGCAACAGCGAGCCGCCCCCGGCCAGGGTAATACCGTGCTCCATCACATCGGCGACCAGTTCGGGAGGGGTCTCCTCCAGCGCCAGACGCACCTCCTGGACAATTGCGTTCACCGGCCCGGCAATGCCCTCGCGGATCTCCACCGAACTGACCTCGACGGCCTTGGGCAAGCCGGTAAGCAGGTCGCGTCCGCGCAGCACAACCTTGATTTCTTCCTCGAGCGGATAGGCCGAGCCGGCGGCAATTTTGGCTCGTTCGGCCATGCGCTCGCCGATCAGCAGGTTATACTCCCGGCGGGCAAACTGGATGATCGCCTCGTCAATCTCATCGCCGGCGGTGCGAATCGAGTGGTTGATCACGATCCCACCCAGAGAGATCACCGCCACCTCGGTGGTGCCGCCGCCGATATCAACGATCATGCTGCCAATCGGCTCATCCACCGGCAACCCGGCGCCAATCGCCGCCGCCATCGGCTCCTCGACCACATAGGCCTCGCGGGCCTTCGCGTTGAGCGTCGCATCGCGGGCGGCCCGTTTCTCGACCTCGGTGACGCCTGAGGGCACGCCCACCACCACGCGCGGGCGCGGGTCCATCAAACGGACCGCCGAGTAGGCGTGGGCCTTCTTGATGAAGTAGGCCAGCATCTTCTCGACCACGTCGAAGTCGGCGATGACGCCATCTTTCAGCGGGCGCACGGCAATGATATTGGCGGGCGTCTTGCCCACCATAGCCTTGGCCTCGGCGCCCACCGCATGAACCTGCTTGGTCTTGGCGTCAATCGCCACGACCGAAGGTTCACTGATGACGATCCCCTTACCGCGGACGTGGACAAGCGTATTCGCCGTGCCCAGGTCGATCCCCAGGTCGCGGCTGAACGCTCCAAACAGCGAATTGATCGGATTGAAACCCACAGAACTTCTCCGGCGGCGCTCCGTTGCTTCGGCCCGACATACCAACCGCATTATAGCACGAGCGCAACCGGGGGGTGACGTAGCGTCTCGCGCGCCAGGGCTACGTCAACGTCCGGTTGATCGTCCGCGCCGTGGGCGTCATGGTCTTTGAAAAATTCATCCGGTATGCCGGGCTGGCCGTGGGGCTGAAGCCCTCGGCTAGGGGATGCGAAGGCCGCCTGCGCGGCCTGGAGCGGATGATGTCTTCAAAGACCATAACGCCCTGGCTCCTGGTGCGAAGGCCACCTGCGTGGCCTGTCGAGCCCGCGCCGGCGGGCTTCGCAGAGGCTAGCCCGCGGCTTCGGTCGTCGGGCGGACGACGGTGACCTGGCCCTACTCGCGCGCTGCCCCGCTCGCGCCGCGCGCCCCGCCCCCTCCCTGACCATCCCCCGGCGGGGGGAGGTTGGGAGGGGGGGCATACCACCGCCGTCGGTTCCCGTACCCCCGGTGGAGGAGTGCCGGGAGGCTTCGCCTCTCCCTGTCGCAAGGCGACCGCGTACCTCTTGCACAATGATACGCACCTGATAGCTGATTTGACTTTTACTCTGCCTTGTGCGACAATACGCTACGTCGCAGGCCTGGGGCAGCGTGACGCGCGCGGGTGGTCAAGTGTCTGGTCAGCCTGGTTCAGTCACCTCGTGGTGTGGCCGTTTCCGCATAACAGAGCGTCGTCGCTAGAGCTTCTGGCTCGTCCCCGGGCTGGAAGATTTTTATTGCCGTGACAGTTTCCTCCCAACGTCCAATCTACCCGTTCACCGCGATTGTCGGCCAGGAGCGGCTCAAGCGCGGGTTGATCCTGAACGCGATCAACTCGCGCATCGGCGGCGTGCTGATCCGTGGCGAAAAAGGCACCGCCAAGTCCACCGCCGTGCGCGCCCTGGCCCGGCTCCTTCCGCCGATCACGGTGGTCGAAGGCTGTCCCTACTCCTGCCCGCCCGACCGCCCGGTTGGGCTGTGCCCGGTCTGCCAGAATCATGCCGCCGCGGGCGAGCCGTTGCCGGCGCTGGTGCGCCCTACGCGCCTGGTCGAACTGCCGGTCTCGGCGTCGGAAGACCGCGTGGTCGGCGCGCTGGATCTGGAGCACGCCATTACCGAGGGGCAGCGGCGCTTCGAGCCGGGTCTGCTGGCGCAGGTGAACCGCGGGTTGCTGTATGTGGATGAGGTGAACCTGCTCGACGATCATCTGGTCGATCTGCTGCTCGACGCCGCCGCGATGGGCGTCAATACAGTTGAACGTGAAGGGGTGAGCATTTCGCATCCCGCCCGCTTTATTCTCGTGGGGACGATGAACCCCGAGGAGGGCGAGTTGCGCCCCCAGTTGCTCGATCGCTTCGGCCTCGCGGTGGAAGTGACCGGGCTGACCGATGTCGCCTCCCGCGTGGCGGTGATCGAGCGGCGCATGGCCTACGAGGCCGACCCGCAGGGCTTCATCGCCCAGTGGCAGCGGGAAGAGGATGAACTGGCCGCCCAGGTGGTGGCGGCCCGCGAGCTGTTGCCTGCCGTGCAGGTCGACCGCGGCGATATGGCCGCGGTTGCCGGTCTGTGTCTGGAACTGGGCGTGGACGGCCATCGCGCCGATCTGACCATTCTCGAGACTGCCCGCACCCACGCCGCCTGGCGCGGCCGCACCTGGGTGACGGTCGAAGACATCCGCATCGCCGCCGAGCTGGCCCTCCCCCACCGCATGCGTCGCCAGCCGTTCTCAGAGATCCAGCTCGATGAACAGCGCATCAGCCAGATCCTCGAGCGCAACGGCAAGGCCGCGAATGGCAATGCCGCCGATGAGCTAAAAAAAAAGGCTGAAGGCGGCGAACCGGTTGACCGTGGCGAGCGCGGCGATGATCCCGGCCAGGGTGATGGCGCCGTCGCTCCTGTGGGCAACGCCGCCGGCAGCGATGTGAACCCGGCCTCCTCGCAGACCGGCGGTGGCAGGTTGTACGAAGCCGCCACCCTCTTCCGCGCTCGCCGGCTCGAAGGGGCCAGCGACAGGCAGTTGCGGCGGGCCGGGGGCAAGCGCTCGCGCACCCGCACCACCCGCAAGCAGGGGCGCTACATCAAGAGCCGGCGTGTCGATCGGGTCACCGACCTGGCCCTCGACGCCACGCTCCGCGAGGCGGCCATCTACCAGCGCAAGCGCCGCGATGAGTTGAGCCACACCGTCGCTTTACCCCACCAGCGCCGGCCCAGGCTGCTCATTCGGAAAGCTGATTTGCGCCAGAAGGTGCGCGTGCGCCGGACGCGGAACGCCGTCTGTTTTGTGGTGGATGCCAGTTGGAGCATGGCCGCCGAAGAACGGATGCAGGCTACCAAGGCCGCCGTCCTGTCCTTGCTGCGCGATGCCTATCAGCGCCGCGACCGGGTCGGGCTGGTCAGCTTCCAGCGCGATTACGCCCGGGTGCTGTTGCCGCTCACGAATAGCGTGGAACTGGCCCAAAAACGCCTCCAGACCATGCCCACCGGCGGCAAAACGCCCCTGGCGCGCGGGATGTTGACCGCCTTTGAACTGTTGGAGCGGGCGCGGCGCCAGGATGAAGAGATCCTCCCGCTGATGGTGCTGCTCACCGACGGGCAGGCCAATGTTGCGATCGGCAATTTGCCTCCGCAGCAGGAGGCCTACAAGATCGCCGATATGATCGCCGCCCACGCGATCCGCGCCATTGTCATTGATACCGAGCACCCCAATTTCGAGCGTGGTCTCTCGCGACGACTGGCTCAACATCTGAAGGGCGCCTACTACCGGTTAGAAGATCTGCGCGATGGAGGGCTGGTGCAGGCCGTTCGCCGCCAGATGCAGTTGTAACATGGTTCCATACACCAGGAGGAAGGGAGCAGATGACCGATCAGGTACGTAGGGAAGAGTCCGCCGAGAGCGAGCTGCAACACCCGCTGCTCGACGCAGCGGACGCTCCGGCCGCTCAGAGCGAGGCTGCCACGCCGGAGCAGACGGCCGGGGCCGCCGCGCAGCCTACCCCTGAGACCACGGCCGGGGCGCCTGAGGCGGTGATGGTCGAGCCATCGGCAAGCACACCGGTTGCCGCGGAGACGCCGGAATCGCCCGTTACCCCGGCGACGCCGGCCGAAGATGTCACTGTGGTTGCCGGGGCGTCTGGCGAGGCCGATACGGAACTGGCGACGGCAACTTCTCCGGATGGGGCGGCGGCGGCGACGTCCCTGGAGGGCGCAGCGGAACAGGGCGCAGCCATCGCGGCTGCAACGTCCCCGGATGGTGGGGAGACGGGCGCGGCAGCGGCGGAGGCTCCGGCGGCATCGGCGGGGGCCAGTTTCGTGCCCGTGGCCGAGCAAGAAACGCGCCCGCGCAAGTTGAAGGATCTTCAGCCCGGCATGGAACTGGAGGGCCGGGTGACCTCCATCGCCCTCTACGGCATCTTTGTGGATATCGGCGTCGGGCGCGACGGGCTGGTGCACATCTCCGAGATGAGCGATACGCGCATCGATACCCCCTCGGATCTGGTGCAGATCGGCGATACCGTCAGGGTTCGGGTCAAGAGCGTTGATCTGGACGCCAAGCGTATCAGCCTGACTATGCGCACGGGCGCGGGCGAGAAGGGCGAAGGCGCTCGCGGCGGACGCGGACGCCCCAGGCGCGCCGAGGTTGACAAGGAGCGCCTCGCGTCGCTCAAGGTCGGGGATGTGGTTGAAGGGGTCATCACCGGCTATGCGCCCTTTGGCGCCTTTGCCGATATTGGTGTGGGCAAAGATGGCCTGATCCACGTGAGCGAACTGGCCGAGGGCAGGGTCGAAAAGCCTGAGGACGCGGTAAAGGTCGGGGATCGCCTGCAGTTCAAGGTGCTCGAGGTCGACCCCGAAGGCGCCCGCATCAGTCTCAGCCTGCGCCGCGCCCAGCGCAGCCAGAAAATGCAGGGCCTGGAGGTCGGCCAGATCCTCGACGGCACGGTAAGCGGGATCGCTCCCTTCGGCGCCTTCGTTGATATCGGCGTCGGGCGCGATGGGCTGGTGCATATCTCCGCCCTCTCCAACACGCGGGTAAACCGCGTGGAGGATGTGGTCAAGGTTGGCGACAAGGTCAAGGTCAAGGTGCTCGAGGTCGACCCGCAGAGCAAGCGCATCAGTCTGACCATGCGTCTGGAGGAGGCGCCGCCCCCCGCCGAAGTCGAGGCCGAAGAAGCGCCGCCCAGGGCGCAGCCCGCCGCGCCGCGCCCCGCGGCGCCCCCCTCCTCGGCGGCCGCGCGCTTTGCCTCGGCCGCCGAGGCCCGCGCCGGTCGCGATCGCGACCGTGAGCGCCGCGAGCGCCGCGAGCGGGAACGGCGCAATGTCGCGGCCCAGCCGGAAACCTACGCCTCCGAGGATTTTGAGGAAGAGTTCGTCGGTGATGCGACCCTGGAAGATCTGCTGACCAAGTTCGGCGGTCCGTCTACGGCGCGCCGTGACCGGCGGGGCAGCCGGCGCGACGACGATTTTGAAGACGAAGGCGTCGAGGAACGTCACGAGCGCCGGCAGCGCGATGCCATCCGGCGAACGTTGCAGCAGGTCGGGCGCGACGAGTAGCAGTGAACTGCTCCAGGCGCGTAGCGCGGCCCGTACAGGCCGTTGCTACGCGTTGCCATTTGACACTGCTTCAACCCGACGGGTATAATAATCGGAGTCTGCTCGCGAAGGTTCGGCGAGACGATTCGTTGTACTTCATCACCCCCCTTCCTTTCCGGCAGGGGTGGGGAGAAATCTGGTTTCCTCCACCTTCATTACTCTTCTGAGGAGCTCATCAATGCCAAAGCGTACGTGGCAGCCCAAGCGCATTCCGCGCCGGCGTAAACACGGCTTCCTGGCCCGTATGAAGACCAAAGATGGGCGCGCTGTGCTGCGCCGCCGGCGCATCAAGGGCCGCTGGAAGTTGACGGTGAGCGATGAGCGGCGCCATGGGGCACGCCGTGGGCATCGCTAGGGCGATGCTGGATCTGGGCGCGGCGCATCTCTATGAAGCGCGTGTATCGGCTGCGCCGCCCGGATCAGTTCCGGCGCGTCAGGCGCGAAGGTCGAACGTACACCTCGCCACACCTGACGCTGAACGTTGCGGCCGGCCGTCGCCAGCGCACCCGCTGCGGTTTCGTGGTCAGCAAGCAGTTTGGCGCGGCGGTGCGGCGCAATCGGGCCAGGCGACGGGTGCGTGAGGCGGTGCGTCTCCTCCTGCCCTCTATCGTTCCAGGCTATGATCTCGTCTTCATCGTTCGAGGCGCCGGAGCGCTGACCGTGCCCTTCTCGTCGCTCCAGCGCGAAATTGAACAGTTGCTGCGCCGGGCGCGCCTCTGGTCCGAAACTGCCGGCGCGCGTCCCCCTGAGCATGCTTCACCGGGGGAGGGAGTGAGTCCCGATCCCGCACTATAAAGGATCGTACGTATGGGCGCCATCTGGTCCTCGTTCGTCGGCTTGCTTGAACTGGCCCTGATCTGGTTTTCGTCTATCACGGGCAATGTGGCCCTGGGCATTGTGCTGTTCACCATCGCGGCGCGCCTGGTGATCCTGCCGCTGACGCTCAGTTCCATTCGTTCGAGCCGGCGGATGCAGGAACTGCAACCGCTGATCAAAGAGTTGCAGCGCAAGTATGGCAAGGATCCCCAGAAACTCAACGAAGAGACCCTCAAGCTCTATAAGGAATACAAGATCAACCCCGTCGGCGGGTGTTTGCCCCTGTTGCTGCAATTGCCGATCTTCTTCGGCGTCTACCAGGCAGTCTATCACCTCTTCGGCGGTGAGGCGGGACGCCAGTTCCTCAGTGAACGCGCCGCCGCGCGCCTGTCCGACCCGGCAGTCGCCGAGATTTTTTCCCAGAAGTTGTTCGGGGTGATCGAGGTCGGCGGCGTGACGTTCGGGCCGAATGGCTTCGCGGGCATGGTCTATGTGGTGTTGCCCCTGCTGTCGATCTTGCTGCAACTGGTGCAGACGGTGATGGCCACGCCGCGGGTCCAGGATCCGCAACAGAAGGCCATGACCCAGATGATGATGTTTATGCCCCTGGTGTTTGGCTATATCGCCTTCACCTTCCCGCAGGGGGCGGTGCTCTACTGGGTGGTGAGCAGTGTGGTGGGCATCGTGCAGCAGTATTTCACGTCGGGCTGGGGCTCGTTGGCCAACTACCTGAAGTTCCTGCCGCCGGATGGCAAGCCGTCAACGCTGACGCCCGCGCTGGCCCCGGCGGCGGTGAGCGCCGAGGCGTCCGCCGTGGCGGCGCCACGCGCCGATTTCTGGAGCGTGATGCGCCCGCTGACCGAGGCGCCGGAAGCGCCCCCTGAGACGCCTGCGCCCGAACCGGCACAGCCTGATGCCGAGGAGGCGCCCCACGCCGCGCGCCCGGCCGCGCCGGTAACCAATCCGCGCAAGCCGCGCCGGCGCAAGTGAGAGCGTAACCGGTCGGGAATGGGCTATGGTGGACGCCGGGGAGGGGGCCTGCGAGGCGCAACCCTCCCCATAACGATCCGTTCATCATAACCAGGTTGTCAGGCCGCTGGCCTGCACACGAGGAGCACTATGAAGAGCATCGAGATCAGCGCGCGCACCGTCGCCGAGGCTGTCGAGCTGGCTCTGGCCCAACTCGGTAAGGATCGCGATGAGGTTGCGATCGCGGTGCTGGACGCGGGCGAGTCGGGCGATGAGGCCCTGGTGCGCGTGACCGTGGTTGACGACGATGAAGAGACGTCGCCGGCCCCGGTCACCACCACTGCGGCTTCTGGTGGAACTGAGGTGCAGGAGATCGCGCGCACCATCCTCGAGGACCTGCTGGAGCGCATGGATATCCATGCCTATGTCACCCCCGTGGTCACGCGCGTCCCCGGGCAGAAGGGCGATGTCGAGGAAACGATCACCCTTCACGTTGAGGGCGCCGATGAGGAGGCTATGGGGCTGCTCATCGGCCGGCGCGGCGATACCTTGCGCTCGCTCCAGTTCTTGCTCAACCTCCTGGTGAGCCGGCGCGTGCAGAAGTGGCCCCAGCTTGTGGTTGATGTGGGCAATTATCGCCAGCGCCGCCAGGAGTCGCTCGAGGGCCTCGCTCGCCGGATGGCCGAGCGTGTGCGCCAGACCGGTCGCCCGATCATGCTCGAGCCGATGGCAGCCTATGAGCGGCGCATCGTCCATCTGGCGCTCCGCGAAGATAAGACGATCTATACCGAGAGCACCGGCGAGGGCGAAAATCGCAAGATCGTGATCTACCCCGCGAAACAGTGAGCGTCTGACCTCTGAGCGCCTTGCAGTATCGGGAAACCGGGTTTCCCCATACCCCACCCGGTGGGAGGGTTTGGGAGGGCGTAGCCCTCCCAAGAAGGATGGTCATCCCGTCGGTGTGGGGCGGAGCCGCATGGACGACTGAAAGAAACAGGCAAAGGGGTTGGGGGCCGCGGCTCCCAACCCCTCGCTTGCCGTCGAACACCCGCGAGCTGACAACGGAGAGCTCTGTGGCGGGTGAACGGTCCTGGCGCCAATACCTTTCAGATAAGCGCATGCGGCGCTTCAGCCCCCCCAACCTCCCCCCGCTGGGAGGATGAGCCGCGCGCTCATCCCCAGCGGGAGAGGGCTGGAGAGCAGTCATCTTATTTGAAACGTACTGGTCCTAGCGCTCCAGCCGGTAAGGCACGCTGGTCACCACCGTACCCTTCTCATACATCAGCGCTGTCTTGATCAGCCAGCCGGTCTGGTTGTGCAACAGGTGCTCCCACCAGCGGGCAGGCACGAACTCGGGCAGGATCACCGTGACCATGCCGTCCTTGTAGTGCGACTGCACCTCGGCGATGTAGCTGCGCAGCGGCCTGAGCAAGGAGCGGAAGGGCGACTCCAGCACCACCAGCGGCACATCGCACCCCCACTCGCGCCAGCGCACCCGCAGCCGCTCGGTCTGCTCGGGATCGAGGTTGACGTACACGGCCGTCACGTTGTCGGGGGCGATGGAGCGAGCGTACTGTAGCGCGGGGAGCACGCCCTTGTGGATGCCGCTGACCAGGATGATGGCCGTGTGGCGGCGCAGATCGGGCAGCTTGACCGCCGTGGAGAGGGAGAGTTGCTCGGCCACGCGCAGGTAATGCCGGTGAATGGCCTGGAAGACCAGCACGAGTAAGGGGATGAGCATCAGCACGATCCAGGCGCCGTGGGTGAACTTCGTGACTGCCAGGATCACCAGGACGATCGCCGTAAGCACCGCCCCCACCGCGCTGATCAGCGCCCCTCGTTGCCAGCCTGGCTCGCGCATGCGCATCTGGCGCCGCACCATGCCCGCCTGCGACAGGGTAAAGGAGATGAACACCCCTACGGCGTAGAGCGGCAGCATGGCAATCTCATTGGCCTGGAAGATCACCACCAGCAACGCCGAGAAGAAGCCCAGGGCCAGAATGCCGTTCGAGAACACCAGGCGGTCGCCGCGCGAGGCGAACTGCCGGGGCATGAACCGGTCGCGCGAGAGAAACGACGCCAGGCGCGGAAAGTCGGCGAAGGCGGTGTTGGCCGCCAGCACCAGAATGAGCGCCGTCGCCGCCTGGATGCCAAAATAGGCCGGGCCGGGGCCAACCACGGTGCGCGCGATCTGCGAGACCACCGTCTCGTGGGTGATCTCGTTCGGCACCGCGTGGTGCACATACGCCAGCCAGGTGATCCCCACGAACATGGAGATCAGCAGGGCAACCATAATCGTCAGGGTGGCGGCGGCGTTTTTCGCTTCCGGCGGCTTGAAGGCCTGCACCCCATCGCTGATCGCCTCGATGCCGGTGAGCGCGGTGCAGCCGGCGGCGAAGGCGCGCAGGATCAGCCAGAGACCCAGGGCCTCGCCGACTTCGGGAACCGGCGGCGGCACGGGGTGGACCACAGGGGTCGCGCCGTAGAGCGCGTCTTTGACCAGGGCGAACGCGATCAGGCTGAGGATGCTGACGACGAAGGCATAGGTGGGCACGGCAAAGATCGCTCCACTCTCCTTGACGCCCCGCAGGTTCGCCAGCGTCACCAGGGCGATACACAACAGGGCAATCTCCACGGCGACGTGCCTCAGCCCGGGGTAGCCCCAGGTGCTGGCCAGCGAGGTGATGGCCGCCACCCCGGCAGAGATGCTGACCGCCACCGTCAGCACGTAGTCAATCAGCAGCGCCGCCGCGGCGACCAGGCCGGCCGTGTCGCCCAGGTTGTCACGGCTGACGATGTAGCCGCCCCCGCCCCGGGAGTAGGCGCGAATGGTCTGCCGGTACGAAAAGGCGACGATCGCCAGCAGGGCGGCAATCGCTCCGCCGATCGGCAGCACCAACCCCAGGGCATGCGTGCCCGCAAGGATCAGTACGGTTAAAATGGCCTCGGTAGCGTAGGCCACGGAGGAGAGCGCGTCAGAAGAAAACACGGCCAGCGCCGTGGCGCGCGTGAGCCGTTCTTGATGCTGTTGTTCAGTGGCAATCGGCTTGCCGACCAGAAACCGCTTGATCTGCGATGCCATACGGTTCAGCCCTTCAAGCCGGGAACCGGCAACCGGTTGTGAACGGAGCACAATGAAAAAACCTGACTACCGTGGCAGTCGGGTTCTCCCTGTCGGACCGCGCGAGGGGGAATGGTCCTTGTCCATTGGTCAAAGCCCGGCGTGCCAGCACTATAGCAAAATCGTGGCCCTTGCACGTCAATGTTTCTCGCCAGTGCGTGATGATCCTTCAACTCAGGTGACCATCGTTCGCAGGGTTCAGCCCCCCTCCCAGCCTCCCCCCGCCGGGGGGAGGCGCCGGGTGCCCGCCCCCGGTGGGGGAGGGTCAGGGAAGGGGCGGTCACCGTGCTCGCGGAGGCGCGATGCGGGCGGGACGCCCGCGCTCCCAGGGCATGTGCATCGCGGCGGTGTGCGCCATACGCATGACCGTCTCACGTGACCATGGGGGGACCTGGTTCCCCTATGCCCCCGCTCCGCAGGGGTCTGGGGGAACCGGGTTTCCCCAGACCCCCTACCCGCGGGAGGGTTTAGGAGGGCTTTGCCCTCCCAGGAACAACCTGTTTTCATCCCGTCGGTGCGCTGCGGCTGCGCCGCAGCGATAACTGGTGTAGAATATCACACGTCCGTTTCCAGAGGGTAGCTCTGAGACAAACCATGGCAGATCCGGCAATTATCGCCCGCGGGTTGCGCAAGCAGTACGGCACGGTGATCGCGGTTGATGGGATCGACCTGACAGTCCCCGCCGGGACGATCTATGCCCTGCTGGGGCCGAACGGGGCGGGCAAAACAACGACGATCAATATCCTCACCACCCTGGCCGTGCCCACAGCGGGCGAGGCGTCCGTGTGCGGCTACGACATCATCCGGCAGGCCGATCAGGTGCGCGCGTGCATCGGGGTGACGTTTCAAGATATTGTGCTCGATACCGATCTGACGGGCCGGGAAGTGCTCGACATCCACGGCCGGCTCTATCGCCAGCCCGCCGCCGTGCGCCGCCAGCGTATCGCGGACCTCGTGGAGCTGGTGCAACTGGGTGAGGCGATCGACCGGCGCGTGCGCACCTACTCGGGCGGGATGAAGCGCCGCCTGGAACTGGCCCGCGGGCTGATGACCGATCCCCAGGTGCTCTTTCTCGACGAGCCGACGCAGGGCCTCGATCCGCAGAATCGGGTGGGAATCTGGAGCTACCTCCGGGCCTTGAACCGTGAGCGCGGCCTGACGTTGCTGCTCACCACCCACTACATGGACGAGGCGGAAGCCCTCGCCGGCCGGGTGGGCATCGTTGACCGGGGGCGCCTGGTGGCCGAAGGGGCGCCGCATGAACTGGCGGCGACGCTGGGGGCCGATGTGATCCGCGTGCGCGGCTCCGGGAACCAGGCCCATTTCGTGTCGCAGGTCGCGGCGCTCCCCTTCGTCGCGCGCGTCGAGACCGATCCGGAAGCGGCGATGGTGCTGGTGTACGTGGATAGCGGCAGCCGGCGCCTGGTCGAGGTGGTGGGGCTGGCCAGCGGCAACGGCTTCCTGGTCGAAGACGTTACTGTGGCGCGCCCGAGCCTGGGGGATGTGTTTCTGCACCATACCGGGCGGGCGCTCCGTGATTGACAGGACACAGGCGGTGGAGGGGTGCGGGGAAGGACTGCGGCCCTCCATCCCTGAATTGAGGCATGGGGAAACCAGGTTTCCCCAGCCCCTGCGAGATGGGTTGAAAGGAAAGGTCCATCCCTATGGATGCCACCCTGGTCATCTGGAACAAACACATGACCAAGTTCCTCCGCAGCACCGAAGAACTGCTGGGGCTGTTGCTGCAATCGGTGCTGTGGGTGGTGCTCTTCGGCGTGGGTATGCGCGGCATGATCGGGGAGGTGGACGGCAGCGACTATATGTCGTACATCCTGCCGGGGATCATCGCCCTGAGCGCCCTGGGTGGCGCGGTGGGCGGCGGCATGGTGCTGCTCGACGAGCGCCTGCGCGGCATTCTGAAGGAGTATCTGGCCGCGCCCATCCCCCGTTTGAGCATTCTCCTGGGCAGCGCCACCAGCACCGCGACCAAGGCGTTGTTCCAGGCCCTGATCATGCTGGTGGTGGGCGTGCTGATGGGCGCCCGGCTCGCCCCCAACCCGCTCGGATGGCTGGCCTCCCTGCTCTTGCTGGCGCTCTTCGCGGTGGGCTTCAGCGGGATGGCCCTGGCCGTGGCCGCCGTCTCGCGCTCGATCGCCGGCTATCACGGCATGATCTTCCTCTTCAACCTGCCGCTGCTCTTCGCTTCGAACGCTCTCTATCCGCTCGCCGTGCTACCGGGATGGATGCTGACCATCGTCTTGCTCAATCCAACCACCTATCTGATCGACGCGGTGCGCGGGTTGGCCTTCGGCGCGCCCTTTACTATTCCACTCCCGCTCAGCGTGGCAGTGGTGGCGCTGTTTGCCGTCATCTGCACCTGGCTGGCGCTGGCCGTGTTTCGGCGTTCGATCCGTGGCTGAGGGAAACGGCGCCCGCGCGCGGATGCGGGCCGGAGGCCCGCGCACCCGGCCCACCGCCCGCGGGAGGATTTGGGAGAGCTACGCCCTCCCAGCAACAACTTTTTCTCATCCCGTCGGTGTGCGGCGCAGCCGCGTGGACGGCTGCAAGGTGAAGTTTTCTGCAATCACCTGTCCCATCTCCCATATTTTCCCTTTCGGCAAGGGCTGAGGCAAGCGTATGCGCACAGAGCTTGGGCGAGCGATTGAACTGGCAGCGGCGGCGCAACGGGTGGTGGTGCTCACCGGCGCCGGTTTCAGCCGGCCCTCCGGCATCCCCGACTTTCGCAGCCCGGACGGCCTCTGGGCCCGCAGCGACCCCTCCGAGGTGGCGTCGCTGCGAGCGTTCCGGCGCGATCCCGACGGCTTCTACCGCTGGCTCAACGACCTGATCGACCCGATCCTGGCGGCGCGCCCGAACCCGGCGCATCTGGCCGTCGCCGCGTTCGAGGCCGCCGGGCGGGTGACGGGGGTGATTACCCAGAACATCGACGGCTTGCACCAGCAGGCCGGATCGCGCCGCGTCTACGAACTGCACGGCCACCTGCGGACGGCGACCTGCTTTGCGTGTGAACGGCAGGCGCCCGGCGAGAAACTGCTGCCGGTGATCCGGCAGGGACGCGCCCCCCGCTGCTCGTGCGGCGGGGTCTTCAAGCCCGATGTCGTGCTCTTCGACGAGGGGTTGCCGCGGGGGTTGCTCTGGCTGGCCCACGCGCTGCTCGAACAGTGCGACCTGCTGCTGGTAGCCGGCACGTCGCTCGAAGTGGCCCCCGTTTGCGACCTGCCGCTCATCGCCGTGCGCCGCGGCGCCCGGGTGATCATCGTTAACCTGGAGGAGACCTATCTGGACGAACAGGCCGATGTGGTCATCCGCGATGATGTGGCGACGGCCATCCCGGCGATCATCGCCGGGGCGCTGGAGCGGGCCGGGCAGCAGTAGCGAGCCGATCTTCGATGCGCTTTCCTGGGCGGGCTGTGCCCGCCCACCCCCCCGGGTGGGAGTATGGGGAACCCCGGGTTCCCCATGCCCCTGCGGGCGGGCGCAGCCCGCTCCTCACCCTTCCCCCGGGTGAGAGGTGAGAGGCTGGGGAACCCCGGGTTCCCCATGCCCCTGCGGGCGGGCGCAGCCCGCTCCAACCTTCCCCCCGGGTGGGAGTATGGGGAACCCCGGGTTCCCCATGCCCCTGTGGGCGGGCGCAGCCCGCTCCAACCTTCCCCCCGGGTGGGAGTATGGGGAACCCCGGGTTCCCCATGCCCCTGCGCGCGGGCGCAGCCCGCCCCTCACCCTTTCCCCGGGTGGGAGTATGGGGAACCCCGGGTTCCCCATGCCCCTGCGCGCGGGCGCAGCCCGCCCCTCACCCTTCCCCCGGGTGGGAGTACGGGGAACCCCGGGTTCCCCATGCCCCTGCGCGCGGGCGCAGCCCGCCCACACCCTCCCGCGCGGGGGAAAGGAGAGCCGAGGGCTTGCTGATGCCCCGGACGGTCAATCCAATGCCAGGACGCGCCAGAGAAAGCACGGGTATGGTCTTTGAGAAATTCATCCGCTATGCCGGGCTAGCCGTGGGGCTAAAGTCCTCGGCTACGGAATGCGAAGCCCGCCTGCGCGGGCTATAGCGGATGATGTATTCAAAGACCATATCCAAAGCGTGGCATGAGGGGCAGCCCCCTCAGCGCTTGAGCCGTGCCGCGATCTCGGCGACACGGCGCCCCAGCGCGCGGCCCTGGGCGCGATCCTCGTCGGTGAGGCCGCCGATGGCCGTGGCGCCGTAGTAGGAGCCGGAACGCTCCATCGTCGGCGTCCACGGCAAGCCGACGATGATCATCCCGCTGCCGAGTTGCCAGTGCAGCACGTTGAGCAGGGTAAACTCGGTGCCCGAGTGCCGCCCGGCGCTGGTGGTGAAAGCCGCGCCGACCTTGCCCGCCAGCAGGCCCTCCTCCCACATGTCCCCGGTCGTATCCAGCCAGCGTTTGAGCGAGCCTTTGATGCCCGTCCAGTTCGGTGTGCCGATGATGATCGCGTCGGCCTCGAGCAGATCCTCGCGCGAGGCGTCGGGGAGCTTGAGGAGCGACACGCTCGCGCCAGATACTTCGTGCGCGCCGGCAGCCACTTCTTGCGCCAGCGCGGCGAGCAGATCGCCGTGATCGTAGAGCACCAGCACCCGGCAGGAATCGCCCATGAGCGCACCTCCTTTACGTGCCCGGCGACCCGGGCAGCAATGCCGGGACCGGGTTTCGGGTTTTCTCTGGGTTGCGATCGAGAGTGGATAATAGTGTGTATTATAGCAAACCCGGTCGGATAGTGTGGTAGGATTCCGTGGGGAGGCAGGGGCTGATGCAACCAGGAGGATGACACCATGCAGAATCTGAAGGAGCAGGTCCACATTGAAGCAACAACGCTCACGGTCGAAGGGTTCCGCCTGCGGGTGCTGACGGCCGGTGAAGGGCCGGCGGTGCTGCTGTTGCACGGCTTCCTGGTGAACGCCGACGACTGGCGCCCCACCATCGCCTGTCTGGCCGAGGCGGGGTACCGGGCAATCGCCCCCGACGCCCTGGGCTTCGGCCACTCGGATAAGCCGGGAGGCGCGGCCTACAGCCTCCAGCGGTATGCCGATCTCAATGCCGGCGTGCTCGACGCCCTGGGGGTGAACGCGGCCACCGTGGTCGGGCACTCGATGGGGGGCAAGCACGCCCTGGCGACGACGGTGCTGCACCCTGCCCGCGTCTCGCGGCTGCTCATCGCCGACAGCGAGGGCTTTATGCAGTTGCCGCTGTTTATGCGCAAAGGCGGCGCCCTGCCCTTCCTCGGCGAGGCGCTCCTCTCGCTCTCCGCGCTCCCGGCGGTGATCCGCATGCAACTTGGCGCCGCCTTCGCCGACCCGGCGCGCTACGTCACCCCCGAACTGGTCGCCCGCGGGCGCGAGACCCTCGGCGATCCGCAGGTGCGCCACACCATGCTCTCCCTGAGCCGCCACTACGAGGCCAACGACCTCAAGGGCAGCGGCCTCTGGCCGCGCCTCGCCGCGATCCGCTGCCCGACGCTGATCGTCTGGGGGGCGGAGGATCGCCTGTTCCCGGCGCGCTACGCCAAGGACGCCCAGGCCGCCATCCCCGGCGCCCAGCTCGTGATCATCCCGCGCTGCGGCCATTTCCCCCAGATTGAGGCGCAGGAGCGGTTTCACGGGTTGCTGCTTGGTTTTCTGGCCGGCCAGGACACCAGCCAGGCTGCCTGACCGGAGAGGCAGGGTGGCCCCGCTTCCCCGCCGGGGGCGCATCAGCCCGCAAAGGCCCGGTCAATCACCTCCTGCATGCGCTGCACGTGGGAGCCGCGCCAGTAGATCTGGCCACACGCCTGGCAGCGCCAGAACTCGTCGTAGTAGCGGCGGGTCTTCGGCTGGAGTTGATCGAGGATCGCCGCCTTCGCCACCGGCGCCGTGAGGCCGTTGCAGCGGATGCAGCGCCGGAAAGGCCGCGCGCCGGCCCGCAGGTCGTAGCGTCGCGCCACCTCGCGCACCTGCGCCTCGGGGTCGGTGGCGCGGACGAACGCGCCATAGACGACCGCGCGGCGCATCAGCAGCCGGATATCGCGGGTGAGCAGCACGCGCTCCTCGGCGCGGGCAAGAGCCACAAGTTCGGCGTCGCTCTGGTCGTTGCGATAGAGGGTATCGAAGCCGAGCATGCGCAGGTAGGCGGCGAGGCGCCCCAGGTGCACGTCGCAGGCGAAGCATGGCTCTGCGAGCGGCGGGCGCAACGGAAGCCCGCCCGGCGGGATCTCCTCGGGCGGGTAGATATCAATCACCGCGCCGGGCGCTAGCCGCGCGTCGAAGCTCGCCGGCGCGCCGTTGACGCTCAGCGCCGCGATCTCCGGGTGGGGCACGCCGGCGACCTCGACCAGGTGCTTGACCGTTTCGTGGGCCGACCAGGGCAGCGTCACGGGCCGGCCACGCTGCGCGCGGGGCAGAAAGTCGTTCAGCGCGCCGTGGCAACGCACGGTGACGAGGGGAACGGTGGCCGCGAGCGGTTGGGAGGGGGAGGCCCTGGCAGACAGATCGTTTTGCATACCATTGGACGGCTACGGATTTTAGATTTTGGATTTTGGATTTTGGATTTTGGATTTTCGGGTGGTGGTTTGTCCGCATCCTTCCCGGTGGCAAGAACGTGGGGTTCCCGGGAGGGCACAGCCCTCTCAGGAACCCCACGCCCACGCAACGGCTTGCCGGGGGTTACCTGGCCATCAACTCAGCAGCGCCCAGCAGCCTGCGATGAGCGGGGATGGCGCGCAGAAAGGCGTCACGCCGCTCGGGGCGCATCAGGGCGGCGCGCCACGTGAACTCGCCGCGCGCCCGGGCGTAGAGTTGCGCGCCACGGGGGTCGTCGGCCGCCCCCAGCACCTCGGCGGCGCTCAGGAGCGTGCGCACCGGCTCCTCGGCGCCGGTGAGCGCGCCGTCGAGCAGCAGCGGCACGTAGGGCTCCAGGCACTGCCGGGCCGCGCGCGGGTCGCCCTGGAGGTAGAGCGACTGGGCCTCGGCGGCGGCGGCCTCGGCGGCCAGCACAGAGTGGCCAACGGCCTCGTCGGCGGCCCGCGCCTGGGCGAAGGCCGCGGCGGCCTCGGCATGGCGCCCGAGGCCCGCCAGGCTGCGCCCGAGGAGCAGGCGGGCTTTCCGCTCGAGGCGCTGATAACCCTCGTCGCAGGCGATCTGCAGCGCATCGCCGGCAAACGCGTGGGCGCGGGCCGCGTCGCCGCGCAACTCAGCGCCGCGGGAGCGGCCAAGCAGCCCCACGCAGCGCGGGCGCGGCATGTCCAGCTTCGTGGCGCCGTTCAGCCCCTCGACATAGGTCGCATCGGCCTCATCAAGCGCGCCCTGCGCGAGCAAGGCGTCGCCCAACAGGACCGTGGTATGCACACTGATGAAGCCGTGGACCGTCGCATCGGCGTAGCGCGTAGCTTGCTGTATCAGTTCCTCGGCAGCGCCCAGACGCCCTTCAGCCGTAGCGACGAAGAACTGGAGCGACCAGTGCCAGAAGCGCAACTGGAAGTGTTCGGGCGCTTGCGAGCGAACCGAGCGCCGCTCAAGTAGCGTCCGGGCCGGCGTCAGATCGCCGACCTCCACCGCGAGATGAGCCTCGGCGTACCAGAGCAGGATCAGGTCGAGGGAGGGCTCGCGGTCGTCAAAGTGTTGCCTGGCGGCGGCGAGCGTCGCGCGCATCAACGCAAGATCGCCCGCCCGCCAGGCCAGGCGGGCGAGCAGGCTGAGGATCGCCAGTTCGCCCCCCCGGTCCCCGCGCCGGAGCACGGCGGCCAGGGCGCGCTCCAGGAGCGGGCGAGCGGCCCGGTAGCGGGTCTGCAGATACAACTGGTTACCCTGGAGTTGATCAATGCGCGCCGGCAGCAGGTCATCGTCCACGGGGGCCAGGGCGCGGGCCTGCTCCATCGCCGCGCGCGCCAGGGAGCCATCGCCCTGATGCACATAGAGCCAGGCCGCGACCAGCAACAGTTCAATGCTCTCCAAGCCATCGGCGGGGCTCAGTGTATGCGGCGCATCCGTCCCGCCCAGGGCCGCCACCGCCCGCCAGCACTGCGCGGCGCCCTCCCGGAAGACGCCCAGGGCGTACCACAACTGAGCCATGCCAGGGCGTAGCCGCGGGATGTACTCGCGATTGCGCCGGGCGACGGCCCAGCCCCAGGCCAGGTTCAGATCGCTCCAGTGGTCAATCAATTCGTAAATGGCGTTAGCATTACGGGCAACGTGCTCGCTCACCGAGGCGACGAAGCGGGTGAAATGGCCGACGTGGCGTAACGCGGCCTGCGCCTGCTCATCGGGATAGCGCGCCAGTTCCTCGGCGACGAGGTAACGCACCAGCGGATGCAGGCCATAGGCGCGCTCACCAGAGCGGGTAAGCAACCCGTACTCAATCAGGGTCTCCAGCACCTGCGGCGCGCAGCCGCCCACCGCCCGGGCCGCCGGGCGATCAAAGGCGTTGGGGAACATGGACAGGCGCCGCAGGACCATGGCCTCCTCGGGGGAGAGGCGATCCCAGGACCAGCGGATCACGGCGTCGAGGCGGCGCTGCCGCGCCGGCACATCGGCCTCGTCGCTCACCAGCAGATCCAGACCATGGGCAAGCTCATCGGCGATCGCGGCGCAGTCGAGCGCCCGTAGCCGCCCGGCGGCGAGCACAATGGCCAGGGGCAGCCCGTTGACCAGCCGGCAGATGCGGACGATGTGCGGATAGTCGTCGAGACCCGGCGGACTCTGCAGGCGCGCCGCCCGCGCCCGCTCGAGGAAGAGCTGGCCCGCGCCGCTGCCTGGCAGATCCTCGGGGCCGGTGGGCAGGCTCAGGCCGTCCAGGTCGAAGACGCACTCCGCGGCGAGTTGCAGGCGCACCCGCGAGGTGACCAGCACGCGCGCGTCGGGCGCGGCAGCGAGGATGGCGCTGACCAGCGCGGCCACCGCGGGTTCCACCTCGGCGTTGTCAATGATCAGCAGCAGCCGGCGCGTGGCCACCCAGCGCAGCAGAACCGTCTGCGCATCGGCGCCCGGCTCGACCATGAGCTTGAGACTGCGCAGGACCTTCTGCACAAGCTGGCGCGTCTCGCCGGAGACGGATCGCTCGGACTCATCGCAGGTCACCAGGAAGACGCCATCGGGGAAGGCAAGCTCGTCGGGCAGGGCGGGCCGGGTGAAGGTCGCGGCGAGCTCCAGGGCGAGGCGCGTCTTGCCAGTGCCACCGATACCGACGATGGTGACCAGGCGGCAGCCGGGCTGCTGCAACTGAGCGGTGAGCAGGGCGCGTTCAACCGGACGATCCACGAAGGTCGTGGCGCGCGCCGGCAGATTGTGGGGCGGGGCGACCGGCCCGGCCTGCAACTGCTCGTAGAGGCGCAAGGTTTCGGGTTGCGGCTCGGCCCCGAACTCGCGCCGGAGCGTGTCGCGACACTGGGCGAACTGGCGCAACGCGGCGGCGCGCTGGCCATCGCGGGCCAGCAGGCGCATCAAGCTACGGTGAGCCTCCTCGCGCCAGGGCTCCTCAGCCAGCAGGCGGCGCGTGGTCGCGATCGCGGCCCGCACAGCGCCGGCTTGCTCCTCGGCGCCGGCCAGGTGTTCGAGCAGGCGAACGTACAGGTCGCGCAGCCGCTCGCGCTCGTAGTGCAACCAGTCGTCGAAGGCGGGCGCGTCGCGGAGGTGGAAGCCACGGGCGAACTCGCCGCCGTAGGCGGCGGCAGCCGCGCGCAGGGCCTCCAGATCATTCTGCTGGAGCGCCAGGCGGGTCGCAGCCTCGAAGTCGGCCACGTCGAGCGCGAGCGTGAGGCTCGGGGCAAGCGTGACGGCCTGCTTGTCAGCCTGCAAGGCGTCGCCGAGCACGGCGCGCAGATCACGCAGCGCATTGCTCACTGCCATGGCCGCCTTCGACTCATCGCTCTCGCCAGCGATCAGACTGGCGAGAACGGTGCGCGCCTGGGGGCGCCCGGTGCAGGCCAGGTAGATCACCAGCGCCAGCCCGGCACGGCGCGAAAAGTGCAGCGGCCGGCCGTCCAGCTCAACGGCGACGGCGCCAAGCAGTTTGAGCGTCAGCGATGCCATAGCGTCGTCATGATACCCGTTTGACAAGATCTTGACAAGGTCGATGGGTATCCTATTTCCGCTAGATGGTTCGGCAAGCAAGAGGGAGACAACCGTGAAGGTTGAGATTGAGTATCAACCGTCCTATTCCCTGGCCCTGGTCACCCTGGAGGCGGGCGAGGCCATCCAGGCTGAAAGTGGCGCCATGGTCGGCATGTCGGCCGGGATGGAGATGAAGACTGAAGCGTCGGGGGGCTTTTTGAAGTCGCTCGGGCGAAAGCTCTTCGGCGGCGAGAGCTTCTTCATCAATACGTTCGTCGCCACCAATGCCGGGCAAACGATCGCCCTCGCGCCCCCGCTGCCGGGCGATGTCGCGGTGGTTGAGCTACAGGGGGAGCCGCTGCTCGTGCAGTCGGGCGCCTACCTGGCCGCCTCGGCCGGGGTCCAGGTTGACACGAAATGGACCGGCGCGAAGACGTTCTTCGGCAGCGAGGGCCTGGTGATGCTGCGCGTCACCGGCACCGGCACCCTGATCCTTTCGAGCTACGGCGCAATCCGGCCGGTCGAACTGGCCGCCGGCGAGCAGTACATCGTTGATACCGGCCACCTGGTGACGTTTGAGGAGCGGCTGGGCTACGAGATTAAGAAAGTGGCCGGCTGGAAGAGCACGCTCTTCAGCGGTGAGGGCCTGGTGGCGGAACTGACCGGGCCGGGCCGCTTTACGTTACAGACCCGCAGCCAGGATGCCTTCCTGTCCTGGTTGATCCCCCATCTTCCCCGGTCAACGTCTACTCCGTCGAGTTCGTCGTAAGGAGGCAGTCTCAATGAACGAGTATCTGCTTCCTAGCGTCGTGATGATGATCGCTGGTCTGGTCAACTTGCTGTTTGGCCGGCGTCTCTTCTGGCTCTTTGTTGGTCTGGGTGGCTTCCTGTTGGGCATCCTCATCACGATCACCCTGTTCAACGATTGGAATCCGATCGTGACCTTTCTGCTGTCGCTGGTGATCGGCGCCGCCATGGCGGTCCTGGCGATCTTCGCCAGGCGCCCGCTCGCCGCGCTGGGCAGCTTCTTCGGCCTGGGCTTCATGACGCTGTTCGTGGCCTCGCTGTTCAACGTCGGAAGCCCCTGGAACTTCATCGTGGCCGTGATCGTCGGAGCGATCGCGGCGGTGGTAACCTACATGATCTTCGAGTGGGCGCTTGTCGTTAACTCGTCGCTGTCCGGGGCCAGTGCGATCACCGCCGGCGTGACGGCGCTCCTGCCGTTCTTCAACGAATGGGGCGGCTGGCCGGCGAGCGTGCTGGCGGCGCTGCTTGCCACGGCTGGCATCTTCTTCCAGTCGCGCGAGTTGATTGGCGAACCACTCGCGCAGGAGCCAGTGTCATCGGGCGGGACGGCCAGTCGCTCCGGCCAGATCCGCAGCTAGTACGGCTGTCGGTGCGTGTGCACACGTCTCCTAACGTGAACATAAGCCCTGGGCGAGGGGGGTGGGGAAACCGGGTTCCCCACGCCCCCGCCCGTGGGAGGGCCTGGCCCTCATGCAGGGGGATGGGGAAACCGGGTTTCCCCATCCCCCTGCCCACGGAAGGGTCTGGGAGGGCAAAGCCCTCCCAGGAGAACCCTGTTATCCCCTTGCGGATGCGGGCCGGAGGCCCGCGCACCCAGGCCCCCGCCCGCGGGAGGGGTTGGGCGGGCGCAGCCTTTGCGCAGGGGGATGGGGAAACCGGGTTTCCCCGTCTTCTCACCCGGTGGGAGGGGTTGGGCGGGCGCAGCCTTTGCGCAGGGGGATGGGGAAACCGGGTTTCCCCGTCTTCTCACCCGGTGGGAGGGGTTGGGCGGGCTGCGCCCGCCCAGGAACAACCTTTTTCATCCGAGTGAGTGTCGTGTCAGGGATTTGCCAGGGACGCTAAGGGGGACGACCGCACTATGCGTGACATAACGCCAGTTCGGGTATTGACCATCGACCGCCTGCCGCTTGTGCATGCCGGTGTGCGCCAGTTGCTCGCCGCCTTTGCGGACATCCACGTGGTTGGTGAGGCGTTCGATCTCAACGATGCGCTGCGGCTCGGCGCAGCCTGCGCCCCGAGCGCGGTGCTCGCCGAGATTCATGACTTCGGGCCGGAGTGGCCTGCCGCGCTCCGTAGACTGGCCGGCGTGCTGCGCGTTCCGGTGGTCGTGTTCACGCTGGAAGCCGATGCCGGGCAGGTGCGTGAGGCGCTCCGGGTCGGCGTGCAGGGCTATCTGCTGAAGAACACCCAGCCGCTGGCCCTGGCCCAGGCCTTACGCAGCATCGCCGCCGGCCAGCAGGTCTTCGCCCCTGAGGTCGTGGGCATCGCCTTCGCGGCCCAGCCGCGCGACCCGGCGGGTGAGATGCTCACGCGGCGGGAGCGCGAGGTGCTGATCCTGCTGGCGCGGGGGTTTTCCAACGATGAGATCGGCGCGCGACTCTGCGTAAGCCGCGCGACGGTCAAGTTCCACTGTGGTCAGATCTTTGCCAAGCTCGGGGTGCAGAGCCGCTCCCAGGCAGTCGCTATGGCCTACACCCACAATCTGGTGCCACGACTGGTCGCAGAGGCTGAGCCGGTGGTACCGCAGTGCGCGGTGCACGCCTGGAGCGCGTAGGCGCAGCATATTCAGGGCGACACGTGGTGGAAAAGATCTCCATGCATCCACAGTCCGCACATCCGGAGTCTGCCGCTGCCGCGCCGGTGGCTGGCACCCGCCGTCTGTCCGCGTTCGCGCTGTGGACCGTGATCGCCGGGCTGACTCTCGGCAGCGTGGCGACACTCATCGCTCGCTTCTTTCAGGGCGGGAAGCCGGCAGCCGACCTGACCGTCACCAGCGTCATCGTGTTCATCTCCGTGTGCGCTATGGGGACGGCAAGCTGGTGGTTGCTGATCACGCGCCGGCGCCGGGTGAGCGAGGGCCGCGGGGCGAGGGCCGGCGCGTTGACGGCCCTGCTGGGCTATGTGCTGGTGTTCCAGGTGTCGCATCTCGTCTACGGGCTGGCCTCGCCGGGGTTCTACGGCCATACCCTGCTCGAACGCATCGGCGGCGGCCTGATCCTTTCGCTGCTGACGCTGATCTTTCAGCGGAGGCGTTCGGCGCTGCGTGGGCGCGCAACGGCGCGACGGTGCGCAGCTACACCTTCCCTGCCGAACTGGCCCTCGACCACGACGTGATCGATCCGAACCACCCGAAGCAGCGGATCGACCTGGTCTACCCGGCGCTGATCGACCTGCTTGAAGGAAAAAAGTCTCTGAAGGATGAGATGACAAGATTTTGACAGCAGGCCCCGCTATGCTATGTGCGTCCCGATAGGTACAGCTACGATAGACGGCCCGAACCTTACAATGCACAGGGAGTGAAGACAATGGCAGGCAAGTCCAATTTCACTGCCGACGAGTGGCAGCAGATCGCGCAGGCGCCCTTCATGGTCGCTCAGTACGCTGGAGGGCTGCGCCCTCCCAAACCCTCCTGCGGGCGGGGGTGTGGGGGAACCTGGTTCCCCCATACCCCCGCTGGAGGGCTGCGCCCTCCCAAACCCTCCCGCGGGCGGGGGAATGGGCAGATCCAATCGCGGTACCGGGGGGAGTTCCCCAACCCCTCCCGCGGGTGGGGGAATGGGGAAACCCGGTTTCCCCATTCCCCTGCCGGGCGGGGGGATGGGGGAACCGGGTTCCCCCGTCTTCACGTTAGGAGTCTCCATGCACGACGAGCTTATCTGTCTCTTCGACCGGCCCGGCGCGGCCTATGATGCGCGGCGCGAGCTGCGCGCGCTCCAGAAGGAGCTGCGACTCGGCCGGATTCCATCGATCGCGGTCGTTACCCGGCCGGCGCTCGATAGCATCCAGTTCGAGCAGGACGGCAACCTGGGGGCCGGCGACGGCATGCGCTTTGGCCTGGTCGTCGGCGCGCTGCTGGGCGCGGTGCTGCTGGCACCCTTCGTCGGTATCCTGGTGGCCGGCGGCGCCCGCGAGGGCCTCGCCACGGCGCCGAGCGTAGACAACTGGGTGATGGCTCTGGCCCTGGCGGTGGCTTTTGCGAGCGGGCTGACGGCGCTGCTCTCCGCGCTCGGCGGCGCGCTGCTAGGCGGGCTGGCCGCTGCGCTGATCAACTTCGGCATCAGGAGTCGCAAGCTCTACGCGCTCGGTGAGGACCTGGCCGTTGGTCAGGCGGCGCTGGTCACCCGTGTGCGTACGGCGCAACGGCCGCCGCTCGCCGACCGGCTGGCGCTGAGCGGCGGGACGCTGGTACGCTGGCGCGAGGCCGAGCAGCCTGGCGCGCCCTCCGCCGATGATCCAACGGCTGCCAGCTTCGCGGCGCATGCCTACGGCGCCGGTGTGGAGCATGTGGGCGCCTTCACGCCCATCACGCCGGAGGCGCCCCCGGTCGATCCACGCCAGCGCGACCTGGTGGTGGCCGAGTGCGCCGACGTCGCCCACGCGCGCCGCGCGGCCCGCCACCTGCGCCGGCTCCGCCGCAGCCTCGGCGGGCTCGCCGCCGGCAACTACGCCGTCGTCACCCGGGATGAGCAGGGGCGCGCGCGCATCCGGCAGGCCGAGAATGTGACCGCCGGACGCGGCGCTCTCTTTGGCGGGCTGGTCGGCGCCGGGGCCGGCCTGCTGATCGGCGGCTTCTTCGGTCTGCTGCTGGCTGCGCTGACCATCACGCTCGACCGGGGGGGCGCTATGGCCGAGGCCGACGCAGGCGGCTTCATCATTGCGATGACGCTGGTGTTCGGCGCCATCGGGGCGCTCATCGTCGGCCTGCTGGGCGCGCTCCTCGGCGCCAGCGTCGCCCAGGTCGTCAATCTGGCCTATCGGGACGCTGACTTGCGCCAGATCGCCGAGACGGTGCCGCCGGGCAAGGCGCTGCTGATCGCCTCGCTCTACCACCACGCCGGGCCGGCAGCCGTGCAGGCGCTGCGCGCAGCAGGCGCGACCATCCGCCACATGCCCCTGCCGGCTGACCAGATGGCCGCTGCCGTCCTCGATGAGCAGCGGAGCGCGGTGGTGAGCGCCGATGACCCTGCGGCGCACGACACCCGGCGCATCATCACTACCCGCTCTGGCGTGCGCATCTTTGTGGACTGGCATCGCCGCGGCCCGCACACGATCGTGCTGCTCCACGGCGCTGGCGGCGACCACGACGCCTGGCGCGCCCAGTACCCGGCGCTCCACGGCGCAGGCTTCTCCACGCTGGCCCTCGATCTGCGCGGCCACGGCTACTCGGATCGTCCACGGGGCGCCGACGACTACCGCCTCGAGCGCTTTGCCGAGGACGTCTACGATGTGCTGGAGGCCCTGGCGATCCGCGATTTCATCATGGTCGGCCACTGCTTCGGCGGCATGGTTACGACCATGTTTCACCAGGCCCATCCGCAACTCAGCCGGGGCTACCTGCTGCTCGACACGGCCGCCCGCGCCCCCGCCGCGCCAGGCTGGGTGGCGGCCCGCGCGCCCTGGGTGATCGGCATGCTCGGGCGGCTGCTCGAACTGCTTCCCGCCGATCGGCGCGCCCTGCTGCCCAACAACATGGACGCCTTCAAGGGCACCGGCGACATCCAGCTCAACCGGCTGATGGCCGACGCCTCGCACACGACCCTGCGCTCGTGGCTCATGGTTTACCGCGGCATCGCCCAGTACGACGGCGTGGCCTCCCTGCGCTCAATGACCCGGCCCGTGTGGGTGGTGGTCGGCGAGGAAGATACCGTCTTCACCGTTGAGGACTCACAGGCCATCCAGCGCCATGTGCCCGGCTCGCGGCTGATTACCGTTCCGGGAGCGAACCACATCATTGTGGTGAACAATCCTGAGAAGCTGTCTGAAAAGGATGGCGGTCGCCGGGCCAGGTTGGGTACACTTGGGGTATGAAGTACCAAACCTACCCAACGGACCTGACCGACCGCCAGTGGAATTGTATCAAGGATCTGATCCCTGCG
>Ga0272446_1002253_pt1 | contig 26616 bp, 24 predicted proteins | sample YNPCB0061_FD_194587 | JGI IMG/M metagenome (GOLD analysis project Ga0272446, IMG submission 194587) | Hot spring microbial mat communities from Yellowstone National Park, WY, United States - YNP-CB-006-1 | ecosystem: Environmental > Aquatic > Thermal springs > Hot (42-90C) > Sediment | place...
ACGCCGCGTAATCGATGCGCAGGAGTGATGCTGTGTATCATATATGATTGACTTCACTGCAAAAACGCACTGCCGGGATGCCCGGAGCGCAGCGTTTTTCATCCATCTCTCTGTGTCCTCTGCGCCTCTGCGGTGACATCACACGTTTGCAGGATACTCATGATTGCCACGTTCGGAGCAGGAGTCGTCACTGGTCTGGCTGAGTGACCAGTTTATACCCGAACCCGCGGACTGTTACGACGAAGCGCGGATTGCCAGGATCGGATTCGATCCGCTGGCGCAGGCGGTAGACCAGCGCATCGATGGCATTGTAATCGTACACTTCATAATCCCACACATTCCTGGCGATCTCATCTTTGCTCAACACCTGACCTTTATGGGTGTAGAGCAATTCGAGCAACTGGAACTCCTTCACCGTCAGCGGCGGATCGAGGAGTTTGCCGTGAATATAGACCTCCTTGGCGCGGCTATCGACGCGCAGCGCCTCTTCGTGCGAGCGTACCCGCTTGAGAATCTCCAGCGGCAACGGACCTTTCTGGGTCGCTTCGGGATCGTTGAACACAATCTCAGCATCGGCGATCCAGATGCGATCCTGGTTGTGCAACGTCTGGACGCCCTCAATGCGCTCGCCATTGACATAGGTTCCGTTTGTGCTATCAAGATCGCGGATCAGATATCCGCTTTCATCACGCTCGAGACGCGCGTGGCGGCGCGACGCAAGCGGGTGATCGATCACAATATCATTTGCCGGGTCACGACCCAGCGTGAGGATCGGACGATCCCATTCAATCTGAATGGTTGCAGCATCCTGACGCCTGATAACCAGGATCGGTACAGGTCCCGACTGCATGGATATCCTCCGAATTCCGTCGTATTGACGCCATCTGTGCCACTGGTGCGTGATGTGGTACAATCATCGTCGGGTACTGTAAACGATTATACCATTGACGGCGAAACAGTGACAAGACGAGCGAAGGGCGGATTTCGGGCGCGCGTCGGTACGATGCGGGAGCGGCAATGACCCGTCTCATCGGTCAACACCTCGGTCGCTATCTGGTGCAGGAAGAGATCGGACGCGGCGGCATGGCGCGCGTCTATCGCGCTTTCGACACCTCGTTGAAGCGCACCGTTGCGCTCAAGGTCATGGCGCCGCATCTCGCGCTCGACCCGGAGTTCGAGCGACGTTTTGAACGCGAAGCGATAACGGTTGCCAACCTCCGCCACCCCAACATTGTTACCGTGTACGACATCGGTGAAACGAATGGTTTACGCTACATCGCAATGGAATATGTGCGCGGGCGAACGTTGCACGCGATCATCCGCGAGCGTGGCGCTCTGGGGCTGGCAATCGCTATCAGCATTATCGCTCCGGTCGCCGATGCGCTCGACCATGCGCATGCCCAGGGAGCGGTGCACCGCGATGTCAAGCCGCACAACATCCTGATCGATATTGAAGGGCGCGTGCTGCTGACCGATTTCGGCATTGCGCAGGCGCCGGATGGCGAGCGTCTCACGCGCACCGGCATTTTTATGGGAACGCCGGAGTATATTTCGCCGGAGCAGGCATCGGCGCAGCGCGTCGATGGACGGAGCGACCTCTATTCGCTGGCGATTGTCACCTATGAGATTATCACCGGCGTTGTGCCCTTCTCTGGTGCAACGCCGCAGTTGATCATGGCGCATGTGCAATCACCGCCGCCGCCGCCCTCGTCGATTGCGCCCCAGGAACCGCCAGAACTCGATCTGGTGCTGGCGCGCGCGCTCGCGAAGCGCCCCGAACAGCGTTTCGGCAGCGGCGCCGCTTTTGTCGAAGCGTTGCGGATCATTGCCCGACGTAACGACGTTGCACCCGCGTCGCAGCAGGAAATCGCCGATCTGGCGCTGCCGCGCGCTGTTCCGCAACGCACGGCGCTGTCGTCGGTAACCGTCAATGGTCCGGCGGTGCGCCCGGTATCCGGCAGTGCAGATCAGGTTGTGTCACTGCGAGGCGATCAAACGCCGATCGGCGCTCCGCCCCAACGTCCGCCGCTGCGCTCCGCCCCGGAGCGCAGCGTATCATCAGGGGCGTCGTTGCGCCCTCTGCCCGAACATCGCGGCATTCGCTGGTCAATCGTCGGTCCGATTGGCGCTGTGGTTGTCGCCGTGGCGCTGATCGCGGCGCTCTTTGGCGCAGGGGTGTTCGGCGCTTCCGGGCAGGCGCAACCTGCTCCGCCGCCGGTGACGGTCATGCTGACCGAAACGCCGCTACTACCGCCAACCTGGACGCCGGCGCCCTCACCGACCTTTACGCCAACACCGGCGCCAACTGATACCTCCACGCCGGAACCGCCAACTCCTGTACCGCCAACCCAGGCGCCGGTGTTCGTGCCCCCGCCGCCTCCACCGCCCCCGCCCCCACCGACGGCAACCCCCGAACCGCCGACGGAGACGCCGACGGAGACGCCGACGGATACTCCTGAACCGCCAACGGCGACACCGACAGAGGCAACACCGTCGGCAACCAGTACGCCCGAAGCGACGTCGACGGTCACTGCTACAGCAGGAACTGCCACGCCAACGGTGACGTCCGGCGCCACCGCGACTCCGTCTCCCGCTACGACGACAACGCCGGATTCAGACCTTACGCCGACCGCCACGGTCACGCCGACATCCGGTGTCACGCCGACCGCCACGGTTACGCCGACATCCGGTGTCACGCCGACCGCCACGACCGGACCGGCAACCACCGGGACGCCGCCAGCTGACGTCACTGCTTCGCCAACACCTTCGTTCACGCCAGAAGTGTCGCCGACCGTTCCTTCGCCGTCGCCGGTGGTATCGCCGACCGCTTCACCGACACCCGGTTGATGATCGGCGTCTGCCTGGCGAGGCAAACGTTCGACGTTCAACCTCTCCCCTTCAACCTCTCCCCTTCCCCCAACACTGCCAGTACATCGCATATCACCTCGATCCACGCTGGATCGCCGCCTGCGTTATGCACCCGCCGGTCAAGACGCACGAACTGCGGCCCAATGCGCATGCCCCTGGCGCGAGCGAAGCGCCGCTCCAGTTTTGATCGCGCCTGGTCGTTCCCTTCCGGCAGGCGAATGATAAACTCGGCATCGGTGGTGACGACCGATGTTACACCGGCAGCCAGCGCCAGCGCCTTGATGCGCAACCAGATCAACAGTTGCTCTGCTGGCTCTGGCAGTTCTCCGAACCGGTCACGCAGTTCCTGGCGCAGGTCGCGTACCGCTTCTGCCGTTTGCGCTTCCGCCATGCGTTCGTACACCGCCAGCCGCACCCGATCATCGGGAATGTAATCGACCGGCAGGTAAGCGTCGAGCGGGAGATCGAGCGTGACCAGCGGTGAGATCAGCACCTTTTCGTCCACCCGCACCGCCGGTCGCCTGGAGGGAGCGGACGGACGTGCAGGCGGCGGCGGCACCTCGGCAGGTTGCGCCGGCGCACTCCGGGATGTGCGCATTGTGTCTGTGCCAGTGAGAAAGTTCGTTGCGATCAAACGCTGTTTCAGCGTGCGCACCGCCTGCTCAAGCAGACGCGAATAAAGATCGAAGCCAACTGCGGCAATATGTCCGCTCTGCTCAGCACCCAGCAGGTTCCCCGCGCCGCGAATCTCAAGATCGCGCATGGCGATACGGAAGCCGGCGCCGAGTTCGGTTGCTTCCTGAATTGCCCGTAATCGCTCCTGCGCCTCCGGCGTCGAAGGACGTTCCGACTTGTAGAACAGATACGCATAGGCGCGCTGGGTGCTCCGCCCGACCCGACCGCGCAACTGGTACAACTGCGCCAGACCGAAGTTGGTGGCGTCGTCGATGATAATCGTGTTGGCGTTGGGCACGTCCAATCCGCTCTCGATGATCGTCGTGCAGACCAGCACATCATCTCTGCCGGTGAAAAAGTCGAGCATCACCCGTTCCAGTTGATGTTCCTCAAGTTGCCCGTGCCCGACGGCAATCCGGGCTTCCGGCACTAACCGGCGCAGCCGGTCGGCAACATAGTAGATGCTCTGCACCCGATTGTGCACGAAGTAGACCTGTCCGCCGCGGTCGAGTTCACGCAGAATGGCTTCACGGATCAGGCGTTCGTCATAGGGCAGCACGTAGGTTTTGATCGGAATACGGTCCTCCGGCGGCGTATCGATGATGCTGAGATCGCGAATGCCTGCCAGCGCCATGTGGAGCGTGCGCGGGATCGGCGTTGCCGTCAGGGTTAACACATCCACATTGGTGCGCATTTGTTTGATACGCTCTTTGTGGCGCACGCCGAAGCGCTGCTCCTCGTCGATCACCAGCAGTCCCAGGTCTTTGAAGACCACATCTTTCGAGAGCAGGCGGTGGGTGCCGATAATAATGTCGATCGTGCCGCGCGCCAGGCGCTGCACAATCTCGCTCTGCTCTTTTGCCGAACGAAAGCGGGAAATCATATCGATCCTGACCGGGAATGCCGCCATGCGCCGGCTGAAGGTGTCGTAGTGCTGCTGCACCAGCACGGTGGTTGGCGCCAGCACTGCCACCTGTTTACCGTCCTGCACCGCTTTGAACGCCGCCCGCAGCGCCACTTCCGTCTTACCAAACCCGACATCGCCGCAAACCAGGCGATCCATCGGTTGCGGCTGCTCCATATCGCGTTTGACATCGATGATCGCTTTGAGCTGGTCGGGCGTTTCGACGTAGGGGAAACTGGCTTCGAGTTCGCGTTGCCATTCAGTATCCGGGCTGAAGGCGCACCCCTCCGCCAGTTGACGTTGCGCATAGAGGGTGATCAGTTCTTCCGCCAGATCCTGCACAGCCGCGCGCGCCTTACGCTTGGCGCGTTCCCAGTCCTGCGTCCCCAGGCGGGTGAGTTGCGGTTCGGCATCACCGGCGCCGATGTAGCGCGACACACGATCGATCTGATCGACTGGCACGTAGAGCCGGTCGCCTTCGGCATACCGCAGGTTCAGGTAGTCGCGCTCAATGCCGCCGACACTCCGCCGTACCAACCCTTCATAGACGGCAATGCCATGCTCGATATGCACCACATAGTCGCCCGGTTTCAATCCGCGCAGAAAGGCGGCGCGGTCTTCTGCATGACGATCGCGGCGACGACGAAGCCTGGCAGTGATGCGTCGCTGCCGCCAGCCAAAGATCTCGGTGTCGCTGTAGAGGGTCAGGTTGAGCGCTGGCATGCGGAAGCCTTCGTCGAGTGCACCGTGGAGAACGGTCAACCCGGATCCAGCGCTCTCCACCCCATCCGATGCGTCGCGCTGCAACGCTTCTGTGACGAGTTCCTGCAACCGCGCCGCCTGCGGTGTGACGAGAACCACCCGCTCACCGGCGCGCAGTCGCTCGACGACATCGTCAACCAATCGCCGGATCTGTCCGCCGAACAGGTCGGCAGACGCGAACAGGCGCTCTGGCAGAAGATGAACCCGGAAGCGCTCTTCGGACAGCTGCACGTTGCGGGTGTCGATCAACGGCGCGGGATTGCCGTTCTGTTCCCCGAGTGAAAAGGACGGCGGAGGCGGTGCAGGATCGGGCAGCAGTACATCCCAGAACGGACGTTCGTTGTTGCTGAGATTCACCAGCGTGTGCGCTTCCGCCAGAGCCATCAGTTCATGCCAGCGGAGGTAGGGGCGTGGGAAGGCTGCTGGCAATTCGCCAGCATCGATCTGCTGACGGCGGCGCGTTTCCGCCTGCTGATCAAGTTCGGCTGCGTGCTGCGCCAGCAGCAGCGCCTCGCTGAGAACCACCGCCGCCCCTGGCGGCAGATGGTGCAGCAGTGTACCCGGCGCCTGCGGGTTCTCGCGAAAGAATGGCGCAAACAGCGCGCGCCCCTCGAAGCGCTCCCCATTCCTGATGTGATCGAACGCCTGCACCCACTCATCGAGCGCTTCACGCCGCAGCATCGACGTATCGATAGCGCGCATTCGTTCCAGCGCAACATCATGTCGCCACAGCGGGAATTCGTGCGGCGGACCGATGATTGCATCATGGATCTGCGCCTCGCTGCGCTGCGTCAGCGGATCGAACCGCCGCAAACTATCGACCTCATCGCCAAAGAACTCAATCCGCAGCGGAAGATCGTCCCCCGGCGAAAACACGTCGATGATGCCGCCGCGCCGGTTGACTTCGCCTGGCTCCTCGACCGTCGGCGCGTAGCGATACCCCATAGCAATCAACCGCTCGATCAGATCGTCGAGTGCACAGGTCATGCCCCGCTCCAGGCGCACACTGGCATCGCGCAGTTCATCAGGCGTCAGCGACGGCTGCATCAATGCCTTGACCGGAGCGACAATCACGAACGGCGCCACATCCGCATCGCTGGCGTTGAATGCCGCCAGGCGATGCAGCACACGCAACCGTGCCGTCAGAATATCGGCGCCGGTTGACATCTGCTCATACGGAAGCGCATCGCTCGCCGGAAACAGGAATACCCGCTCTGTGCCGATCCACTGCCGCAGATCTTCATGTGCACGCAGTGCCGCATCGGTTGTGCTCACAACGTACAGCAGCGGAACAATGCTGTGGAGGGTAAAGGCGGCAACCAGTGGCGCCCGCGCTGCGCCTGGCGTCGGCGCGATATGCAACCGCGCCCCCCGATGAGCGCGCAGCGTCGCAATCAAGTCCTGCACCGGCGCAATCGCGGTGATTTCTGCGAGTACAGCAGTACACGTGGTCACGGACATCACAAACACCAACACAGAAACGGAGCGCAGTCGCGTGACCGGCTCCTCATGGACAGTGTCGCATCCGTTCGCAGGCTGGGGGGCGTAGAAACCTGGAAAGAACCGCTTCAGCCCTGCGCAGCGATGCTGAAGGTGTTATACCATGAAGCGCGCCGCAGCGCAAAGCCGCAACGTTGCGCGCACGCTCCTTCGTGCTATAATACACAAGAATTGCTTTACTTTTCTAGCCCCTGGAGTACTATCGGTGAAGGTCACAACCGAAAAGAAACCGCGCAGCATTCTCGAACTCACCGTTGAACTGGACAAACAACAGATCGAGAAGGCGCTGGATCGCGCGGCACGGCGCATGTCGCAAAAATACAACATCCCTGGCTTTCGTAAAGGCAAAGCGCCTCGTTTCATCGTTGAAAACTACTTCGGTCGAGAAGCGCTGCTCGAAGAGGCGTCCGACGACCTGATCCAGAAGGCGTTCCAGGATGCGCTCAAGCAGGAAGGGATCGAGCCGTATGCCCAGGCGCACCTGACCGATGTCAACCTGACCGAAGCGCCGTACCGTTTTACCGTTGAAGTACCGGTCGCGCCAACCGTTGTTTTGCCCGATTATCGCGCCATCCACGTGCCGCTCGAAATCGAAGAGGTGACCGACGAAACGGTTAATCACGCGATGGAGATCCGCCGTGACCGGCATGTCGTGTTGCGGGCGCTCGATGAACCGCGCCCGGCGCAGCCCGGCGATCAGTTGACCGTTCAGATTGAAACATTTGTGGACGGTGAGCCGCTCAATCCACGCGCCGAGGGCGAGGATATACCACAGTCCACCCTGGTGCTCGATCCTGAGCGCATCGTGCCCGGCCTGTACGAAGCGTTGGTTGGCGTATCGCCCAACACTATGGTGGATGTGACCGTCCGCATGTCGGATGACCACGAAAACGAACGGGTTCGCGGCAAGGATGTGCGCTTCGTTGTCAACGTACTCGACATTCAGGAGCGACTTCTGCCGGAATGGGACGAACTGCCTGCGCTGGAGAACTTTGAGGGCACGCTTGACGAACTGCGCGAGCAAACGCGCAAGGAGCTGATCGAGTCGGCGCGTAAGAAAGCCGAGGATGATGTGTTTGTCGAGTATGTGCGTCAGGTTGTTGCCGCAACCACCTTCGATCTGCCCGATGCCCTGATTGTTCGGGAGGCGGACAGCATCCTGCGCGAGCGCGAGGCGGAGTTCGAGCGATACGGCATCAGTGCCGAGCAGATCTACGAAGCGCAGGGGAAGAAGCGCGACGACCTGATCGAGGAGTTGAAACCGGTTGCTGAAGAACGCGCCAAACGCGGCCTGGTATTGCGCGAGATCGCAAAAGCCGAAGGTCTTGCGCCGGACGAATCAGAGATTGCGCGCGAGGTTGAAGACATTGTCGCAAGTATGGAGGAGGAGCGGCGTGACAGTGCGCGCACCCTGCTGGAAACAGAGTTGCGTCCCTTCGTCGTAGCCGGGATTGTTGATCGCAAACTGCGGCGTCGCATTCTTGCCATTGCAACCGGCGATCCGTCGTTTGAGCAGGCAGCGTCCCCCGAAGCCGCCAGCGAGCCGGAGAGCGCTGACGGTGGTGAGGCGCAAACGGTTGATACGCATATCAATAGCGCGCCTGTCGATGATGTTTCCACTAAGCAGGCAGCGTCCCCCGAAGCCGCCAGCGAGCCGGAGAGCGCTGACGGTGGTGAGGCGCAAACGGTTGATACGCATATCAATAGCGCACCTGTCGATGACGTTTCCACTGAGACGCCCATCGTGTCGCAGGAAGAGAACGGAGAGTCGGTCGAGAACCAGAGCGTCGTCGATGTGGCGACGCCCGAAGCAAGAACGGAGTAACCTATGGGCATCTGGCAAACGAATCATCGGATTGACTGGACGTCGCCGCGCGTGGATGCACTCATCCCGATGGTGGTCGAGAGCACCAATCGCGGCGAGCGCGCATACGATATCTACTCACGGTTGCTGAAAGAGCGCGTGATTCTGCTTGGTACGCCGATCGATGATCAGATCGCCAACCTGATCGTCGCGCAGTTGCTGTTCCTCGAACACGAAGACCCGGATCGCGATATCTGGCTCTACATCAACAGCCCCGGCGGTTCGATCACCGCCGGTCTGGCGATCTACGACACCATGCAGGTCATTCGCCCCGATGTGGCGACGGTTTGCGTCGGCATGGCGGGCAGCATGGCGACGCCGATCCTGGCTGGCGGCGCGAAAGGGAAACGCTACAGCCTGCCGCATTCGACGATCCATATGCATCCGGCGGGTGGCGGTGCGCGCGGTTACGCGCCCGACGTCGAGATTATGGCGCGCGAGTTGCTGCGCGAGCAACAGTTGATCCGCGAACTGCTGGCGAAGGATACCGGTCAACCGCTCGAACGCATTGCACGCGACTTCGACCGCGACCTGTTCATGGATCCGCAACAGGCAAAAGAGTATGGTATCATCGACGAGATTTTGACCCGTGAAGATCTGCCGGCTGCCGGCGAGCGCCGCTGAACGGCTACAGGAGCGCGTATGTCTCGCACACGCAGCGGTAACGCAAATTCGTCGAATAATCGCGGTGCATACCTCTGTTCGTTCTGTGGACGGGGACAGGAAGAGGTGCAGCGCCTGATCGCCGGTCCTGGCAATGTATTTATCTGCGATGAGTGCGTCGCACTGTGCAGCGCGATCATTGCCGAAGAAACCGGGACGCGCCCGTCAACCCGACGTTCCTCCGCCAGCCTGCCGGCGCGCCTGCCCACGCCGCGCCGCCTGCGCGAATGGCTCGATCAGTATGTCATCGGACAGGATCGCGCAAAAGTGGTGCTATCGGTGGCGGTCTATAACCATTACAAGCGGCTCCGCGCCGGGCAGAATGCTGATGATGTCGAGATCGGCAAGAGCAATATTTTGCTGATCGGTCCGACCGGCAGCGGAAAGACGCTGCTGGCGCAGACGCTGGCGCGCGTGCTCGATGTTCCTTTCGCTATCGCCGATGCGACGGCGCTGACCGAGGCGGGGTATGTCGGCGAGGACGTCGAAAACATTCTCCTGCGGTTGATCCAGGCTGCTGACGGTGATATCGAGCGCGCGCAAACGGGTATCATCTACATCGACGAGATCGATAAAATTGCGCGGAAGAGCGATAATCCCTCGATCACCCGCGATGTGTCGGGCGAAGGGGTTCAGCAGGCGCTGCTGAAGATCCTCGAAGGGTGCGTGGCGCATGTGCCGCCGGTTCCCGGGCGCAAACATCCGCAGCAGGAGTATATTTCGTTCGATACGACCCACGTGCTGTTCATCTGCGGCGGCGCCTTCGAGGGTCTCGACAAAATTATCAGCCAGCGCATCGGCGGCAAGCGCGGCATCGGTTTCCACACTGGCGAGTCGTCCGATGCTCCGGCATCGTTGCTGTCGCAGGTCACGCCGGATGACCTGTTGCGCTACGGTTTCATCCCCGAATTCATCGGGCGCCTGCCGGTGGTTGCGGCGCTCGATCCGCTCGACAGGCAGGCGATGATCCGCATCCTGACCGAGCCGCGCAATGCGATCATCAAGCAGTACCAGAAGATTCTGGCGCTCGATCATGTCGAACTCGAAGTGACGCCCGATGCGCTCGAAGCGATTGCCGACCGCGCGCTCAAATCGAAGACCGGTGCGCGTGCATTGCGCACGATTGTCGAGGATATTCTGCTCGATGTGATGTACGAAGCGCCATCCCAGGAGCACATTGGGCGGTGCATCGTCAATGCCGAAGTGGTCGAACAGCGCGCGCATCCGATCCTGGTGCCGCGCTCCGCCGAACGGCAGGAGTACCGCCGGCGTATGGACGAGGCTGTGTAACGTTCCCTGGAGGAACCTGTGACTGTGTCGCAACCCACGGAACCGCGCGCGACGATCGGCGTCATTGGCGGAAGCGGATTGTACGCCATGGAGGGGCTTGCCGACGTCGAGCGTGTGACGCTGGAGACTCCGTTTGGCGCGCCGAGCGACGCATATGTAATCGGAACCATCGCCGGACGCCGTGTCGCGTTTTTGCCGCGTCACGGCGTTGGTCACCGCTTTTCGCCGAGCGAAGTTCCGAATCGCGCGAATATCTATGGTTTCCGCATGCTCGGCGTTCGCTACCTGATCGCCGTGAGCGCCGTCGGCAGTCTGCGCGAAGAGTACGCCCCTGGCCACATCGTCATCCCCGACCAGTTGTACGACCGCACCAAAGGACATCGCCCCGACACCTTCTTCGGCGGGGGGCTTGTGGTGCATGTGCAGTTCGACCGCCCGTTCGACGCCGGGCTTTCTGAGCGTCTGGAGCAGGCGGCGCGCGCTGCCGGCGCGACGGTGCATCGCGGCGGGACGCTGGTGGTGATGGAGGGTCCACAGTTCAGCACCCTGGCGGAAAGCGAAGAGAACCGGCGTCGCGGGCACGACCTGATCGGCATGACCGCGCTGCCCGAAGCCAAACTGGCGCGCGAGGCGGAGATCGCCTACGCGATGCTGGCAATGGTGACCGACTACGACTGCTGGCATCCCGGGCATGATGCCGTAACCGTCGAAATGGTCGTGCAGGTGCTGCGCGCCAATGCGCGCCTGGCGCAGGACGTGGTGCAGCGCGTGATCCCCCTGATCGGCGATGGCTTCGATAGCCCGGCGCACCGCGCGCTGGCGACTGCGATTATTACCGACCCCGCCGTTGTGCCGCCCGAAAAACTGGCGCAGGTTGAACTGCTGGTCGGGCAGTATGTGCGCAGGGATGCGTAGCGTGGCTGGATTCAAGGGATGTATGGGTTTGAATGATGATTGCGCCAGCGGAGATCTGGACCTGATTTGGACGTTCTTGCCAGGATATGGAACACTAATGACGCTAACAGACGCAGAGTTTCAGGCAGTTCTTAACGATACGACAAAGCGGATAGACGGTGATATTGCGTGGCGAAATGACGAAGACCACTCACCGTCTGTTGAGTTCTACGTCGATGTTATCTCAAATGCCGGTTGGCCTCTGGTTGTGCGCGGTAGCTTTAACCCGCTCATTCCGGCTGTATCATATGTGCTTATCTATAAAAATGTCGGAAGAGTGTATGGACTGGATATTGGCAAGGATCATCATAATCCACAATGTGAGCAAGTAGGTGAAAAGCACAAGCACCGCTGGACTGCGCGTTTTCGGGACAAAGAGGCGTATGTTCCGCACGATATTACTGCACCCGCCTCAGACCCGGTCGCAGTATGGCAACAGTTCTGTATCGAGGCGAGATTGAAACATAATGGCAAATTACTGGATCCTCCGCCTCACCAGAAAGAATTGCCTCTATGATCAACGGCAGTATCTGTCAGAAACTTGCCGAACAGCTTCCTCTCCTTTTCATGTGTGAAGAACGGGGAGAATATGTTCGTATCAGAACGCCGTATCTCTACCCCGATGGAGATATCATCGATCTGTTTTGCAAAAAAGAAGGAGATGTGATCGTTGTCTCGGATCTGGGCGAAACGAGTCGCTGGTTGCGTATGCAAAGCGCATCGCCAAAGCGCACTCCAAAGCAACGGGCATTCATTGAAGATATTTGCCTGAACCATGGGGTAGAGTTCTATAGAGGCATGCTGATGGCGCGTTGCCGTCCAGATGATGATCTGTCGAACGTCGTCACTCGGGTGGCTCAGGCAGCGCTGCGCATGTCGGATCTCTGGTTCCTTTTGCGCACCCAGGCGGTCGAGTCGGTAGCGGATGAAGTAGCAGAGTTTCTCATTGAGCAAGAGTTTCGTTTCGACCGTTATGTACCGCATACGGGACGATCTGGGCGCATCTGGAAGGTTGATTTTCATGTGCGAGCAGAGAAACGAAGTTCACTTGTGTATGTTTTGAGCACCGGCAGTCGATCAGCAGCATCGCGTGTGGTCAACACCGTTCACACCGCCTTCTATGATCTGCTGTATCTGAGCGCAGGTCCAGAGGCTTTCCAGTTCATTTCTTTGTTCGATGACCGTATCGATGTCTGGAACGAACAGGACTTTCGGCTTGCAGAGCAGGTTTCAATCCTCGCACGCTGGTCGCAACCGGAGGAGTTCGCCTTCATTTTGCGGGAAGCTCCCCCGTGGAAGCCAGAACCCTTAACAATGTTCTAACGAACAAGCCTTTACGTATCGCTCATGATCGGTTACAATATACCACGGCAAGGGGATGACTGGTCTCGACAGGGGAGGATGTCTCAGGTTGCAAGCCGAGCCGCCCAGTCTCGTTAAAGGGGCAACGGCATAACTGCCAACACCAACAAAGTCGTCGCCTTCAAGCCGGCGATGGCTCTGGCTGCCTAAACAAACAGCAGCCCGCTCCCTTGCTCTCACCCCGATGGAGTAAGTTCGAGCGTCAGCAAGTCGGGGCGCTCCCGGCGAACGCCTGCGCCGCCGGGCTAAGATGAGCAGGATGGCTCAAAGGTCGCTCTGTTCATCGTGCGACCGCGAGCGACAGCAAACGATGAACTAAGCTTGTAGACGCCTGAGTCTAACTTTTCTGGACGGGGGTTCGACTCCCCCCATCTCCACCAACCGCAACGCCCGGAGGTTCCTCCGGGCGTTTTGTATTTCGTTGAAAGCACGTGGTGAGGAGGGTTGGAACGCTGCGTTACTGTCTAGTGCGTTTGGGACCGATATAGTTTACTCCCCCCGCTTCGCTTCACGTAGCGCGCCGCTGCTCAGCGGTGCAACCTCGATCGGAATATCGGTATCGCGGAGCAGTTGGGTGACGATGTCGCCGCTGATCCAGTGTCGCCAGGTGCGCGGGCGCGGTTTGCCGACAATGATGCGCTGCACGCCATGCTCATGGGCATAGCGGAGAATCGAGTCGACGACACGGTGACTATCGATGACGGTGACATGCGCTCCCAGGTCGCGCGCCAGACGCAGGTTGCGCTCCAGTTGCTGTGCGGCGGGCGCCGGACGTCGTGTGGCAGCTCCCGGCGGTTCAACATGCAGCGCCAGCAGTTCTGCGCCAAGTTCTACCCCTACGCGCGCGGCGTACCGGATGACCGCCTGCGATTGCGCCTCTTCGCTGATGCACACCAGAATGCGCACTGGCGCGGAACGTTGATCGGTCACAGATCACACACCATGCTTCAAAATGCAAACTGCACCGCCTGATGGCGGCGTCGCCACCATTTGAAGATTTCGTCTGCAAACAGCATAATCACCGGGAAGCACGCCAGCATCACCCAGTGCTCCGGTTGCGGCGGCACAAAGTTGAACAGCGTCGCCAGAGGTTCGATATAGACCAGCGCCAGCATCAAGACCACCGAGAGCAATGTTCCAACCACCAGCGCCCGGTTTGTGAACAGACCGATCCGGAAGACTGAACTCCGGCGCGTCCGGCTGGCGAATGCCACACCCACCTGTGCCATGACGATCGCCATGTAGGTCAGGGTCGTTGCCTGGGCATAGATCTCGCCGCTGCTCTCCATCGGCATGCCGGGTCGCCACCCGGCGCTCCAGTACACGGTGAAAAACGCCAGTAACGCCAGTGCGCCTTCCAGCATGCCGAGCATTGCGAATGTGCGCAGCAACGTCTCACGGTCAAGGAGCGGCGCGGTGCGTGGGCGGGGTGGTTGCTCCAGGATGCCCGGTTCGGGCGGTTCAGTGCTTAAAGCGACCGACGGCAGCAGTTCGGTGCCGACATCGATCGCCAGCACCTGGAGCACGGTCAGCGGCAGCGGGGCGCCAGCAATGACGCTCACGACGATGACGGCGGCTTCGGCGACATTATGCGCGAAAATGTAAGCGGCGAGTTTCTGGATATTGGCGAAAATGGCGCGTCCTTCTTCGATAGCCAGCAGCAGACCGGCAGGGTGTTGCGCGTTGAGCACAATATCAGCGGCAGCCAGGGCGACCGCCGTTCCCGACGCGCTGACCACCACGCCGATTTCCGCCTGTCGCAGTGCGGGTGCATCATTGATGCTGTCGCCTAAAAAAGCGACGATTTCGCCGCGGTGCTGCAGCGCTTCGACGATTCGGCGCTTGTGCGTTGCGTCCAGTTGCGCAAAAATGACATCTTCCAGCGGTGCGAGGATCAATCCGAGATTGGCGCTGCTCATGGCATCGAGATCCGCACCAGTGACGATCTGGACGTGCGGTGCATCGATCAGCCCCACCCGCCGCGCAATCGCTTCGGCAGTCAGTCCATATGCGCCGGTTACGATGATGACGCGAATGCCAGCCTTGCGGCATCCCTCGATCAGTTGCACCACTTCTGGTTGTGGCGGCTCCTGGAGCGTGGCAAATCCGAGAAAGGTGAGATCGTGCTCGATGTCGCGCGCGCGCCACATGATCCCTTCGAGCGGCTCTTCAACGGAGCGTGTGGCAAAGGCGACGACCCGCTGACCCTTGCGGGCATACTCATCGATGGCGTCCTCGATCTTCTGCTTCATCGCTTCGTCCAGGTCCTGGACAACGCCGTGATACTGGATGCGGACGCAGATTGGAAGCACGGCGCGACCTGTTCCACGCACATATGCTGATAGTTCGCGTTTCCCGTCCTGCTCGATGGCAACCACCACGCTGCCAAGTTGCCGGCGCGGTTCGTAAGGGAAACTCTGCAGACGGACGATGCGATGACCGAGTGAAGCTTCATCGACGCCACCGCGCGCCGCAGTCGCCAGCAGCGCCCCTTCCAGCGGATCACCGACGATGTACCAGTCGGGGTGGCTTGCGTCAGGCGGCATCAGACGCGAGTTGTTGCACAGCACCGCAGCGCGCAGAACCGCAGTCAGGTCGGGTTCGGATGCGACCCGTACCAGGGCGCGTTCGTATAGAAATGCACCTTCTGGACGGTAGTCGCTGCCGGTTGTGGTGTAGACGCGCCCGCCAGCCCAGATGGCGCTGACGGTGAGGGTGGTGCTGGTCAACGTCTCGACGCGATCAGCGCACAGCACAGTCGCCGAACTCAAACTTTCGACGCCTGCCAGTCGTCGAACCAGCACCCCATACCGCGCCAGACGGCGGCGCGCCAGCGCCAGCGCCAGGGTAACCGTCGGCAGCAATCCTTCTGGCACGAAGGCGACGATCATTCCAATAGCGAAGATGATGCCGGCTTGAATGGTGAATTGTTGCCCGAAAACAGTCAGCAGGAAGGCGCCAAGACCGGCGACGATCGCCACGCGGGTGATGGTGGCAGCCAGTGCATTCAACGCCTGCCCCAGCGGGCTTGGTTCTGCACGGAGCGCCGTCGTGCTTTCCGCGATGGTGCCGAGCAGGGTTTGCATACCGGTATGAATGGCGACCAGGCTGCCCTGCCCCTCGAACACAACTGTCCCCGCCAGCAGAATGTTGGGTCGCTCCACCAGCGCCAGAGTCGGATCGGGCATCGCTCCCGCCACCTTGGTTACCGGCGCCGCGTTGCCGGTCAATGCCGTTTGCTTGACCCGCAACCCCTCGCTGGAGATCAGGTAGCCGTCGGCAACAACCACCGTTCCCGGCTTCAGTGGCAGAATATCGCCGGGGACGACATCCGTCGTTGGGATCTGGCGTACCTGCCCGGCGCGGCGCACATACGCGGTTGCAGGTAATAACTGGCGGAGCGCAGCGATGGCGCGTTCAGCCAGATATTCCTGCCACGCAGTGAAAATACCGTTGAGGAGTGCAACCACGAGGATGACCCACCCGATCACCGGTGTGTTGCTGAGGAATGCCAGCAACCCGGCGATCAGCAGGATCAACGAGATCCAGTTGACGAACGAGGTCGCCAGACGGCGAAACGTGGAAACCGGCAGCGTGTCGGCAATCGCATTCGGACCGTAGCGTTCACGGCGTTTGCGCGCCTCCGCTTCGTCGAGGCCATGAGGAGCGGTCTGCAACGCAGCGCAGACCTCGAGCGGCGACATTGCCGCAAGCTGATCCAGCGAGTGGTCCGACACGACGCTCCTCGCGCACAGATTACCGGTCTGCGTAGCGCCCTGAAATGCTGAGTTGCTCGCCAGACTCTGCACGCTGGCGGAGCATCGCCAGTACCTGTTCAACCTTCTCTGGCGTTGTCAGGTCGTGGTAATACTCCAGGTTTGCCTGCAACACCGGCGCATGATCACAGTCTGCCAGGCACTTGACCCGTTGCAGCGTGAACATGCCATCAGGGGTCGTCTGGTCAACGCCGATACCCAGTTTTGCCTGGAGCGTGGCGATCAGGTCTTCGGCGCCGCAGAACGCACATGGCACATCATCACACACCTGGAGCACCCATTTGCCCACCGGTTGCTCGTACAGGAGCGAGTAGAACCCGGCGACCTCGAACACGTCAGTTGGCGGCATATCGAGCAGTTCGGCCACTTCGCGCATGGCTGCTTCGGTCAGATAGCCATACTCGTCCTGCGCGATGAAGAGCAATGGGAGCACTGCACTCCGCTTGTGCGGGTAGCGCGCAATGATCGCGTCGATCTCGGCGCCGTGCTTTTCGATCAATGACATACTGGATCTCGTTTGCGTTCAACGTTTATCGATCAACTTCTCCGAGTACCGGGTCGAGGGATGCAATCAGCGCCACCAGGTCGGCGACCAGATGCCCGCGCGCCATGTGTGGCAGCGATTGCAGATTGACGAACGACGGCGCACGGAAATGAACACGGTAAGGTTTGGCGCTGCCATCGCTGACGATGTAGGTTGCAAGTTCTCCACGCGGTGATTCGACCGCTGCCAGCGCGTCGCCGCGCGGTGGTTTGAATCCTTCCGTCCATAGTTTGAAGTGGTGAATGAGCGCTTCCATGCTCTGCGTGATTTCGCTCTTCGGTGGCGGTGCGATTTTGCGATCCGACGTCATGTAGGGTTCAGGACCCATGTCGCGCAGACGCTGCAGCGCCTGACGGCAGATAGAGACGCTTTCGCGCATCTCCGCCATCCGCACCAGGTAGCGGTCATAAATATCGCCGTGGGTGGCGGTCGGAATGGCGAACGAATAGGTTTCGTAGCCGCAGTACGGCATCGTTTTACGCAGGTCCCACGCTACCCCGGTGGCGCGCAAGCCCGGTCCGGTCAATCCCAGGGCAATCGCTGCTTCGCTGTCGATCGCGCCGATCCCCTGCGTGCGCTCGATCCACAGCGGATTATCGGTCAACAGGGCTTCGTATTCATCGATCCGCGCTGGCATGATCTGCAAAAATGCCTCGACGGCTGCATCGAACCCGGCAGGCAGATCATACGCCAGCCCGCCAACCCGGAAGTAGCTGGTCATCATACGTGCGCCTGAGACCAGTTCGAAAATATCGAGGATCTGTTCGCGTTCGCGAAAACCGTAGAGGAAGACGCTCATCGCCGCCAGATCAAGCGCGTGGGTGCCGAGCCATACCAGATGGCTGGCGATCCGTTGCAGTTCCACCAGCAGCACCCGCGCAACAGTAGCGCGCTCTGGAACCTCGCAACCGAGCAGTTTTTCGACCGCCAGCACATAACTCAGATTATTGGAGAGCGGCGCCAGATAATCGGTGCGGTCGGTAAGCACCACCGCTTTCTGGTACGTCTTGCTCTCCATCGTTTTCTCGATGCCGGTATGCAGGAACCCGATGTCTGGCGCAACATCGACAACCGTTTCGCCATCCAGTTCAACGACCAGTCGCAGCACGCCGTGGGTGCTTGGGTGGTGGGGACCCATATTCAGCACCATAGTCTCTTTCTCTCCGGCAAGCGCCGGACGAGTGATCTGACTGGGTGCGGGAATGCTCAGATTGCGTGCGCGGATTTCGGCGACGGTCATAAAGGCTTACTCCTTCGCAAACGGTTTATGCGCGTAGATTCGATCCTGGTTGAAGGTGAACGCCACCTCTTCGGCGCCGAGCGGCACATCTTTGCGCAGCGGATGCCCCTCCCAATCTTCCGGCATCAGAATGCGTTCCAGACAGGGATGACCGGTAAAAATGATACCAAACATATCAAACGTCTCGCGCTCGTGGTAGTTGGCGCCGGGCCAGAGACCGGTCAATGATGGGACGGAAGGGTTGTGCTCTTCGACGCCGACTTTCAGGCAGATGCGACTGCGATTGGTGAATGATACCAGATGATAGACAACCTCGAACCGCGGCTCACGACCAAGATAATCGACGCCGCACAGGTTCTCGAGGAAATTGAACCGCAATTCCGGGTCGTCGCGCAGAAAGCGTGCAACATCGACGATCCGTTCCGGGCGAACATATACGCTCAGGTCGCCGCGAAACTCCGTCGATCCGAGGATTGCATCGGGCAACGCCGCGCGCAATCGCTCCAGCACGGTTGCATTGTCGAGCGCCATCTTGAACTCTCCTGGCACAGGTTCGGCAGTGATTCTGCTACGAGAGGCGAACCGGCTCGCGCAATTCACCATCGAGACGCATGCGCTTCACCTTCTCGTGCAGATGGATAATGCCATCGATCAACGCTTCGGGACGCGGTGGGCACCCGGCAACGTAGACGTCGACCGGAACGATTTCATCGACACCCTGCACGATCGCGTAATTGTTGAACACTCCGCCGCACGCAGCACAATCTCCCATAGCGATCACCCATTTCGGGTCTGCCATCTGGTCGTACAGGCGGCGCACAACCGGCGCCATTTTCCGCGAGACGCGCCCGGCGACGATCATGAGATCCGCCTGGCGCGGTGATGCCCGGTTGATCTCCATGCCGAAACGCGACAGGTCGTAATTGGCGCCCTGCGCGCCCATCATTTCGATGGCGCAGCACGCCAGACCAAACAGCAGGGGCCACATCGCGCTCGATCGGCTCCAGTTTACCAGCTGCTCAAGCGATGTGGTGACGATCCCCATATCGCCCGCTTTTTGCTCTATTCCCATCGCAGTGCTCCTCGCCGCCACTCATAGATCAGTCCAATCACCAACACCACAAAGAACACCCCCATCGCCGCCAGCCCCGGAATGCCGAGTTGTCGGTAGACCAGCGCATACGGGAACAAAAAGATGATCTCGATATCGAACAGAATGAACAGCATTGCCACCAGATTGAATTTTATCGGAAAACGACGCTGTGCGGGACCAATCGGCTCCATGCCCGACTCGTAGGGCATCAATTTGCGCCGATTGGGGCGCTGCGGTCCCAGGTAGCGTGAGAGGACGATCACAAAGACCGCAATGAACATTGCGACCAGAAACAGCGTCAGAATGGGCAGATAGTCGATCAGCATCGATGGCGCCTTCGTCTGTATCGAATGGAGTAAACAGTGCGCATGCCCGGGATGGCGGCGTCACCCGTGAAGCAGCGCCCGGATGCATGGCATTATACGACCTTCCAGATTTGTGTCAAGATGCACAAAGTTGAATATGCGCCGCTTCGTGCGCCAGCAGCGCGCGTTTCCGTTCGATCCCCCAGCGATACCCGCCCAGCGACCCATCGGCGCGCACGACTCGATGGCATGGCACGATCAGCGCCACCGGGTTGCTGGCGCACGCTCGCGCCACGGCGCGCACCGCATACGGGCGTCCCAATTGTTGCGCCACCTCCTGATAGGTTTGTGTCACGCCATATGGAATGGTGCGCAACGCCTCCCAGACCAGACGTTGAAACGGGGTCGCCGTCACGTCGAGCGGCAGGTCGAGGCGTTTCTGGAAGCCGTTCAGGTAGCCATAGATCACGTCAGTCCAGTTGTCGCTCGCATGCCCGGCATGCCGGACGATCGCAGTTCCGAACCTGCGCTCCAGGTCGTCCTGCAACATGTCCGGATTATCACCAAGTGCCACAGCGCAGACTCCGCGCTCTGTCGCTGCAATGAGGAGGTATCCGAGCATGCAGGGCGCAATCGTTGCCGTGATTGTGCGTGGATGATTCATGTCAGAGTCCCGGTCTGAAGCGCAGCGCCAGCGCAGCGCCTGCCAGCAGCAACGCCACTATCACCGTCCATATGATATGATCCGAACCGCCGGTGCGCGGCAGCGTTGCTGGCGTTGCCACGGTCGGCGTTGCGGCGATCCCGGTTGCTTCAGGAGTTGTCGTGGCTGTAATCTCTACGGTTGGAGATGGCGTTTGGGTTGGCGTTTCGGTTGGCGTTGCCGGAACAGGCGTATCGCGCGGTTGCGGTTCCTCACGCGGCGCCGGGGTTGGGGTTGGAGTGGACGTCGGGGTTGCTTCCGCCGGTCCGGGAATGATGCGGATGGGAACTTCCGCCTGGCGGGGCGCCTGGACGTCGTCGTCGAACTCGTCGCGCACGCCTGACGCTTCGGCGCGGTTGATGAATGCCGCCTCAACTGAGCGTAGCGCAGTGAAGACAGTCGTGACAGTAATGATTTCACCAGGTCGCAGCCGGGTCAGTCCGAGACCGGGCAATACATCGTCCCATTCCAGCACGCCTTCTGTGATTGTTGCTGTCGATGTCAGTGTCGGGGTTGGTATGGCGCTGGCGAATTGCAGGTAGGTCAGGTCGAACGTATCGCGCAGCGGAATACGGGTCAGATCGGCAGCGCCATCGTTGCTGATCGTGATCGTGAATGTGAGCGGGAGACCGCTGGCGGCAACCGTATCGGTCACGAGTTCTTTTCTCACAATCACCTGCCCGCCGATAGCATCGCCGGTGCTGCTTCGTTCGTCGCCGGCATATTCCTGCCCGCCAAACCCCACGGCGGCGCCGATGCGCGCCCGGTTCACGGTTGCGACCCGTGGCGCAATCGCGCGAAACACGGTGATGATTTCGATCGATTGCCCCGGATTGAGCGGACCAAAGACCGTATCGGTCGTCAGATCGCTCCAGGTGATCAATCCTCCGCCGGTTGCTGGCGTCACGATATTCGTCGACGAAAGCGGAATGGTGCGTTCGAGTTGCAGAATGCTCGACTCGTACTCATCGATCAGCGGCAGCGTGGTGATCGAGATCGTTCCGGTATTGGTGATTCGAATGGTGAAGGTCAACTCCTGTCCAACCTGAATGACATCCGAACCCTGCAGGCGTTTTGAGATCTCCATGCTCAATGTGCCGGTCTGCGCTGAAGGGGCGGCTGCCAGATTGGAGGGCGCGGCAATGTAGCAGATCGCAACGGTTGCGACGGCAACGATCACCGCAGCAATGAACGGGCGCCATCCGGTTGATGTCGCAGGTGGTGGTGTCATGAACGCCTCCTGTGCTTGTCTGAGCCGTGTGCGCTACTCACGCGGTCGAACCTGCCCGCCGCGCCCCTTTTCGGTGGCCGGAGGATTGGGAATCGCCGCTCGTTCGCGTTCCTGCTGCGCTTCCCGGCGTGCCTCAGCATCCGCGATCAGGGCGACGGTTGCGCGGAATCCCCACACTGCCAGCAGGGCTGGTGCAATGAGGAGCAATAAAAAGAATGGCGGCAGAGTTGCCAGAAACACGATAACGCTCATCAGCGCCTGCGAGACGATCGTGAAGAGTGGTCTGCCGAACGCCAGCACCAGCGCGTTCCGAAACGCAAGCAGCAGGCTCTGGCGTTCCTGCAACAACGCCAGTGGACCGAGATAGATCAACAGGCTGACCCACGCCGCCAGGAAATACGCGAACAACATCATCAGGTAGATGCCGGGCGGCGCGTCCATCTGTGCATAGAAGACCACATTCACCAGAATGATGAGCAATCCGGCAAGCCAGGCGCCGTATATTTGCCATCCAAAGCGATAGTGCCGTCGCGCTCCTGCAATGAAGTCGCTCAGTGAAACAGTGCGTCCTTCGTGGATCCGCTGCGCGATCACCGTCAACCCGGCGTTCGCCATTCCCATTGGCAGGGTGGTCAACAGCAGCAATGCCGCAGCGCCGAACGGCGCTCCGCCAATTGCGAAGCCAGCTGCCAGGATCGGCAATGGAAGCGTGACCAGCAACCAGACCACGCTGATCAGCGTGAGTGGCAGCAGGTCCTCGAAGGTGTCGCGCGCCGATTGCCAGAAGACGCGAAATGGGTTCATATGTCCAGATAATTGCGCGAATGCTTTCGATGTGGCACTATTGTATCAGGCTTTCGCGCAGAACGATACACCCTTTCTCAACGGTCGCGGAGCAGGGCGTCGAGACGGCGCACTGTTCGCAGGGTTCGCCATGGCGTTGGTGATGGTTCGAGCCAGGCGGCAAACGCTGCTTCGGGTACGGTGCGCCGCGCCTGAATCGCGCGGCGTTCGCGCAAGAGTTGCGCCCGGTCGCGCAGCGCCTCGATGCGCCCGGCGATCATTGCCGGCTGACGGGCGAGTGCAGCGTATGCCAGCGCCATGGTGTCGTATGCCAGAATATCCGGCAGGCAGGAACGCAGAACACCCGAAGGAAAACAACGAATGATCGCGCGCAACCGGTTGCGTCCCAGCAATCGCTGCTTGAGCGGCGATCCCTGACCGCCGGTGGCGGAGTAGATGTGCCGCGCCCGCGCCGCAGGAACGACCAGACATTCCCATCCGCGCAGTTGTGCACGCCACGCCAGATCGACATCTTCCAGATAGTTGAAGAAATCCGGCGCCATCAAGCCAATGTCGTCGAGCATCATTCGCCGGTAGAGCGCCAGCCCGCCGCTTGCCCCCATCACCGGTTGCGGTGCGGCGGGTAACGATTGCACGGCACGCCCCGTCCACAGGTCGAGCGCCAGACCGTTGCGACAGGCGGTGATGCCAGCAGAAGCCACCAGATCAGGGCGATGATCGAAGGTCAGCACGCCAGCAACCGCGCCAGAGCGCGGGTGATCCCTCAGCGCCTCGACAAGCGCTGGCACGCATCCGGGTTCGACAAACGCATCATTATTCAGCAGCAAAAGCAGATCGCCGCGTGCTACACGCAAGCCGACGTTGACGCCGCCGGCGAATCCCAGATTTGCTGGCAGAGCCACGAGACGCACCGCGGACCAGGCATGCCGTAGCCATACGGTGGTGCCATCGATGGAACCGTTATCGACGACAATAATTTCATCGTCGGGGTGAAGTTGCGCCGTGACCGCGCGCAGGCAGGCATCCAGGAATCGTCTGCCGTTCCATGTCACAATGATAACGGAGAGCATGAGACGTCCGTGGTGCAACAAACCCGATCCCAGGAGCGTCCAACGTTACAGAATGCAGCGAAGCGGTTGAAGGAGAGAACCATGAACTTTGTGCACGATAACCGACGTTCAGTCGTGATGGGGATTGGCCTGATCCTGTTGGGTTTCATCTGGTGGCTGAACCTGTGGTGGCTGTTGCCGCCGGGTGCATTGATTGCCGGTGGAGTGGCGGCATACATCCAGCGGCGCGCGCTACGAACCTCTGAAGCCGTCCAGGTTGGTTTGTGGGGTGTTGGGCTTGGGTTGCTGCTGCTGGTTGACTTTCTATTCCCCGGCATTCTGTTCCTGGCCGGTGTCAGCCTCCTGATTCGTGGGCGTGAAGTCGGGATCGACGCGCAGATCCAGCACGGCATCAGCGGCTTGCGTCGCCCGCGCCAGAACATACCTCCAGCGGCGTCGACCAGCGTCCCGATCACCATTCACCCTGGCGCTGCGTCGCAGGCGCCCGTCACATCGCCCGATCACGCGGCTACCGGTGAAACCACACGCCTGCGCGAGTAACAGTAGCATACACCGTTCTACGAGACGCCCCTGACATTTGTTTGCGTCAGGGGCGTTTCCTTTTTTATGGTGCGCCTGGCGCCGCGCTCAACGCCTGGACCCACGCACGCCAGTTGAGTTGAGGTACAGGCGTGGGGATCGGCGCTGGCGTCGGCGTCGCCTGGTTTGCAGGACGATCCTCGAAGGTTGGCAGAACAACCGTATCACCCTCAGCGGCGAGTCCAAGTTGCTCCCGCGCAATCTGTTCGGCATAGGCGGGGGACTCGGCGTACTCCACCTGACTGAGCAGCGCGCGGTTTGTCGCCTCAATACGGGCATTCTCGGCAAGCAACGCCTCACGCCGTTGCTCGAGTTGCGCGCCGGTCATGATCTGCCCGACGAAACTTACCATCATCCACAGCGATACCACCACCATCGCCAGCGTGAGCGCGTGAACTCCGGCGCGCCCTGGATTCAGGCGTTCGCGCAGTGTGAGGTTGCGTGATGCGGATACGTGTCGGCGACGGGGCATCAATCTGGACTCCAAAAAAGAAAGACGCCAGCTACTGGAGAGCGCCTTGGATGAGATGTCCTGTGCCTGGGTGCGCTCTGGCGATGACCAATCACGCCTTATGCTCATCGCGCCGGTCGGGACGTGGCGCTTCAAGGAGCAGCGGCTCATCGATGTTGGTCGTCATCGAACTCTGACCACGGAACAGACCGCCTGGTTCGATGTGCAACGCAGATGTAGTAATATCACCCCAGACTTTGCCCGTCGGTGAGATTTCGAGTTGTTCAATCGCGGTGATTTCCCCCTTCACCGCGCCGGACACGTGAACATTCTGCGCCTTGATCGTTGCAATCACCTGCCCTGTTTCGCCGATGATCAGATTTCCCAGAATCTCGATATCACCCTCGACTCTGCCATCGATCCTGATATTGCCATCGGATTTGAGGGTGCCGACAATGCTGGTGTTGGCGCCAATCACCGTCTCGGGCTTGCCATTGAGATTCGCGGCGGGAAGAGCCTGAGACTGTTTTCTGTTGCCGAACATCGCTCCTCCTCTAACGGCGGTGTTGCTCGTCTGATGGCGCCGGGCGCGACGAATAACGCCCCCGGTGGCCAGTACCGCCAGAATGATCGCCAGAACGGCGACTGCGGCAATTATATAAGACGTTTGACCTTCGATCAACTTTTTGTCGCAGCGGAGTGTTCCGCTCCCTCCCCTACCGTCGGATCGTTCCATCCCAGTGTGCGCAGATATGCACGATCCGCCTCAGTCAACGCCGCACGCGTCAGCAGGTCGGGACGGCGTTCCAGGGTGCGCTGCAATCGTTCACGCCGGCGCCACTGCGCAACCTCGCCGTGGTGACCGGAGACCAGCACCGGCGGCACTGCGCGCCCTTCCCATACTGCCGGGCGGGTGTACTGCGGATATTCCAGCAACCCGTCACTGAACGACTCATCGGCGATTGACTCAGCATCGATGACTCCCGGAACCAGGCGCGCAACCGCATCGATGACGACCATTGCCGCCAGTTCACCCCCCGTCAGCACATAGTCGCCAATCGAGATTTCGCGATCGATCAGCGCTTCGCGCACGCGCTCATCCACCCCTTCATAGCGTCCGCATACCAGCACCAGGCGCGCACAGGTCGCAAGTTCGGCGGCGATCCGTTGCGTGAACGGCTCACCATCGGGCGTCATCAGAATGACCGGCGGCTGCGACGGTTCTCCCGTTTCGGGCGCCATCGACAGCACCGCGCGGATGCATGCCGCGAGCGGTTCGGGTTTCATCACCATGCCCGCCCCGCCGCCGTATGGCGCATCATCGGTCGTCCGGTGACGATCAGTGGCATAGGCGCGAATGTCGTGCAGCACGACGTTAATGGTCCCGGCTTGAATCGCCCGCTTGAGAATGCTCTCGTTGAGCGGACCGGCGAACATACCCGGGAATAATGTCAGAACATCGAAGCGCATGGCTGCATTGTAGCACAGACCGGTTGCGTTGCGGCGCCTCCAGGGTGACAATCCGATCACGTATAATCTTGACAAAACAAATCAAATGTGTGAGCGGACAGGATTTTCTGCCATTCGCCGATCTTGAACAGAGCGTGCGCGACGATGTTGCCTTCCTGCGCAACTCGCCGCTCATTCCGAAGGACATCCCGATCAGCGGCGCAATCTATGATGTGCGCACCGGCAGGGTGCATGCCGTCGTCCGCGCCTGAGACCGGCGTTCACCACACGACGACCTCCCGCAGTATCACTTCGGGAGGTCGTTGTGTCGGCGAGGATGACAGGCGGGGGATCGAAAGCAGCGTGACGATGTAACCAGGGGAGGGTCTTCTCTGGAACGTCCGTTCCAGAGAATGGGATCTACCGACTGTTCAGAAGTGCGAGGAGTTCATCGCGGGTCATCTCACAGTCACGTAAGATTTTGGACATCAATCCCGGACCGATTGTTTCACCGCGATGAACAGGAACA
>Ga0272446_1002254_pt1 | contig 26614 bp, 18 predicted proteins | sample YNPCB0061_FD_194587 | JGI IMG/M metagenome (GOLD analysis project Ga0272446, IMG submission 194587) | Hot spring microbial mat communities from Yellowstone National Park, WY, United States - YNP-CB-006-1 | ecosystem: Environmental > Aquatic > Thermal springs > Hot (42-90C) > Sediment | place...
TTCTGACCTATAAGAGGTGCCACTTGGCAGGAGTGCGCGCGTCTGGCGGGCTTGGTTGCGCGTAGCGGCCGGTCTGGCAGGCGGAGCGCGATGGGCCGGCGGTCGGCGCCGTCAAGGCGACGGCCCCGGCAGGCTGGAGGTGAAGCAGAGCCCAGGCAGGCAGGAGGTGAAGCAGGCCCCCGGCAGGCAGGAGGTGAAGCAGGCCCCCGGCAGGCAGGAGGTGAAGCAGGCCCCCGGCAGGCAGGAGGTGAGGCTGAACCCGGCAGGCAGACGTGTGCCTTCGGCCCGTTTTCCGTTCCCCATTCCCCGTTCGCCGGACCTTCTGAAGCAGGCCCCCGGCAGGCAGGAGGTGAGACTGAGCCCGGCAGGCAGACGTGTGCCTTCAGCCCGGCCCGGATTGAACAGGCTCTCAGGTGACTTGGCGGCCCGTTGTCTTTTTTGGCGGCAAGCTCCCGCAACCTGTCGACCGCCATACTTTCCGCACGGCGTCTGGACCCCACGGATCATGGGCGCCCCGCCGATGCCGTGCTGTTCGCCGACCAGGGCGAGACGAGCCCATCTTCACGCCAGCCCTGCAACAGACTCCCGGAGCCGTCGTTTGCGGCCCATGACGTCCATCCAGGACCGTCTCGAACTTGCGCGGCCATGCGCTTGGCTGGCAACCCACGGCACGACCCCGGTGCGTCCGAGGCGCTGCCCAGTGCCGTGACGCTTGACGCGGGCCCAGCACCCCATGCGAGGCGTGGCGGCTGTAAGGGCTACATCGGTAAGGCGTGCACGGCTCATCGGGCAGCGGCGCCGTCCTTGTGGTGCACCGCGCTTCATGCGACAAGGCGGACCCGATGAACGAGGCACCCGCGAGAAGAAGTGGAGCCGAACCGAGCCGGGCCTGGGGCGACACGGCCTGGCTGGCGGCGGGCTTCGTGGCGTTCGTCGCGCTGTTCGGCTACGCAAGTTTGTGGGCGTCCAAGGGTCCGGCGGTTGCCGCGATCGTCGCGCTGGCGGCCCTGTCGCTCGGAGCCGGACTCTGGCGGGCGCGAACGACGCCCGCAAGCATCGCCGTGGTGCTGGCCGGATTCGGCCTGTACGCGGTGTATGCGGACTACACGCGGCCAGGCGAGCGCAACACCGATCCCAGCGCGCACGTGGCCTACGTCACGTGGCTGCTCGAGCACCATTCGCTTCCGCCTGCCGACCACTGCGTCGTATGCCACCATCCTCCGGTCTACTACCTCGTTGCGGCGGCGGTGCACCGGCTCGCCGAGTGGACACACCTGGCCGAACCCACGCTTGCGTTGCAGGGGCTCGCCGTCGTCCTGTTCGCCGTATTTCTCTACTTCTCCGTCCGAAGCGTGGACCTGCTTCTGCCCAGGCCTTCCTGGCGCGTGCTTGCTACGTCGCTGATCGTGTTCTGGCCTTCGAGCGTGATCAACTCCATCCGCATCAGCAATGACCTGATGCTCTACGCGTTCGTGGCTGCCGGTTTCCATGCCATGGTGCTTTGGAGCATGCGTGGCGGTCGGCGCTTGCTCGTCGCGGCGTGCCTCGCCACCGGGGCTGCCATCCTGGTGAAGTCCAACGCGCTGGTGATCGTTGCGATGCTGTGTGCGATCGTCGCGCGACGCTTCTGGCGCGCCACGGATCGCAAGGCCGTGGTGCGCGACGCGGTCCTTCCGGCAGCCGCCCTGGTCACCTTCTCGCTTGGCGTGGAGCTGGTGCGCGGCAACGCCGGGGAATCGCTGCCCGCGAAAGTTCTGGGCACCGCCTACAATCCCATTGCATCGCAGACCACGCACCGCACGATCGCCTACTACCTCACGTTCGATCCGGTCGCCATCGTCACGACGCCCTACGTGGAGATGCGTCAGTTTCGAAGCCAGGAGCCGACCTTCTGGAACCACCTGATCAAGTCGAGCTTGTTTGGGACACGCAATCCGGCGTTCATGCAGCTCGTGGGGTACAAGGAGCCCAACGCGGAGCTCGCCACGGCCGAGAACTATGCCCTGCTCGGTCTCATGGCGGTCCTGCTGGTGGGGGCCGTGGTGACGTGGCGCGATCGAAGCGAGCAGCGCACGCTGTGCCTGGTTCACGTCGGCGCATTCACCGCCGGCTCCGTGGCGCTGCACCTGCTCGCGCCGCTGGGCTACCACGCCGACTTCCGGTTGGTCTTTCCCGTCGTCGTGCCGATGAGCGTGCTCTTCGCGCGGGTCGTGGACGGCATGCGTCGACGCGGCCTTGCGGTCTGGCATGCAGGCTACATTGCATCGAACGTCTTCGTGGTGCTGTCCATCGCGTACTTCATGCCGTTCACGTTCCCGGCAAAGCCAGCAGGCGCGGCGCACGGGTTGCGTCCGCGACCGGTGATGCCGTTTCGACCGCAACGGGCATTGCCGCCGGTCCCGTCGCCAACGCCATAGCCGCCGTCGGGTCGCAGCGGTGGAGATCGCGTTTGGTGCGTCCCGGTTGTTGCCAGCTCAGCCGGACCGGGTTCCCGCAACAGCAGCGCACGCGGGCCGCAGGCCGGATTTCGGCCGGAAATCCGTGCAGACCGCGGTGTTCGCGGGGGGGCGACTACCCTGCAACATGCGCGATATTGGACGCTGGTGGCGCGGGCCGCTACGATGGTTTGGATGCGTCCGAGAGCAGCATTCTCCAGCCCGCCGTGGGCCGTCGGCTCCAGGGTGGGCCAGCTTGCGGCAGCGGTTCTGGTGCTGGGATGGGCAGGCTGCCGAGGAGAGGGCGCCCGCCAGGCGCCTGCCCCGACAGGGCAGACCGTTTCGGCCGGCGTGGAGCCGTCCAGGGAACCCGTCGCCCCGGCTTCCGGTGTACCGGAGAGGGCGGAGCCGACGGTCGAGACGGTCGACGTTCCCGGGGATCTGGCGACGTTTGCGGTGCGTCGGGAGCGCGAGCCGGCCAAGGTGGTATTTCTGCATGGCTATTGCTCGCAGGCGCTGCCTTATGCCGAGTCCATCAAGCATTCGGCCTACGACCAGGGTGGGATGCTGGCCATCCAGGCGGACAGGGTTTGCGACGACGGCGCCACGAGGCGATGGACGAACACGCGCGAGCAACTCGACGCGAGGATCGTGGCAGCGTACCGGGCGGCGGGGTATTCGTCGCCGCCGGGCGATTTGATCCTCATGGGGTATTCGGAGGGCGCCGTGCTGGCCGAGATGCTGGTGCACCTGAATCCGAGGCGGTATTCGAGGGCGATCCTGATCGGCGCGCCGCGAAAGCCGCAGGAGTTCCGGTTCCGGCACGCGCGCGCCACGGTGATGATGGCGGGCGAGATCGACCGGCAAGATCATCTGATAGCAGGCGCGCGGGAGCTGTCCGCGTCAGGAATCCCGTCCACGTTCCTCGAGCTTCCGGGGGCGAAGCACGGGCAGATGGGCGCGGATGCCGAGCGTGTGATGGCGGAGGCGTTCTCGTTCCTGGCGACGCACGGCAGGACGTTGTGAAGCGAAGGCGCCGCGCGGCGGGCTGCTACTTCTTCTTGCCGACGCCTGACAGGCCCCGGTAGTCCAGCAGCGGTTGGATTTCGGGGTCCTTGCCGTAGAACGTGCGGAACAGGACGCTTGGCTCCTGGGTACGTCCGCGGGAGAGGATGCCCGCGCGGAATGCGTCGCCGTTGGCGCGGGTCAAGCCGCCCCGCTGGTTGAACCACGCCCCTGCGTCGCGTGCGAGAACCTCGCTCCAGATATAGGCGTAGTACGCTGATTCGTACCCACCGGCGAACACATGGGAGAAGTAGGTGGAGTGGTAGCGCGGCGGCACCGGCGCGTATTGCACATGGGCCGCTGCCAGCGCCTGGTCGTCGAACGCCACGACCTTGTCCGCGGCAGGAGTCTTCCCTGGTTCGATCTGGTGCCATGACTGGTCCAGCATCGCGGCTTCCAGATACTCCAACGTGGCGTAGCCCTGGCCGAAGCCCTGGGAAGCGATCACCTTGTCGAGCAGCGTCTTGGGGATAGGCTCGCCGGTGACGTAGTGCTTGGCGAAGTGCGCGATGACCTTGGGGTCGCGCGTCCACATCTCGTTGAATTGGGAGGGAAACTCGACGAAGTCCGGCGGCACGTTGGTGCCCGACAGCAGGGGGTACTTCGACGCGGAGAGCAGGCCGTGCAGCGCGTGCCCGAACTCGTGGAACATGGTCGTCACTTCGTCGAAGGTCAGCAGGGCGGGCTGGCCGGCCGCGGGCTTGGGCACATTGAGATTGTTGGTCACCACGGGCCGCTGGTCGAGCAGCGTGGACTGGTCCACGAAGTTGTCCATCCACGCGCCGCCCTGCTTGTTGTCCCGCTTGAAGTAGTCGAGCAGCAAGAGGCCGATCACGGTGCCGTTGCCTTCGCGCACCTCGAACACCCGCACGTCAGGATGATAGACCGGCAGATCCTTTCGCTCTTGGAAGGTGATGCCGTATAGCTCGTGCGCGGCGTAGAACACGCCGTCCTGCAACACGCGGTTCATCTCGAAGTAGGGCTTGACCAGGGCGTCGTCCAAGTCGAAGCGGGCCTTGCGGACCTTTGCTTCGTAGTAGGCCCAGTCCCACGGCTCGAGTTTGAACGGCTTGGTCTTCTTGGCTTTCGCCTCGGCGTCGATGAACTTCTGGAGCTCGGCGGCTTCCTGCTTGGCCTTCGCCAGGGCAGCGGGCGCCAGCTCCCCAAGCATCTTGTTGACCGCAGCGGTCGTGCCGGCCGTCTCCTCCGCGAGCGACCAGGCCGCATAGTTGGGGTAGCCGAGCAGTGCCGCTTTCTTTGCGCGCAGCTCGACGATCCTGGCGATGATCGACGTGGTGTCCTCCGGCCCGCCCACGCCGCGCGCCATGGAGGCCTTGAACACGCGCTCGCGCAACGCGCGGTTGTTCATCTGCTCCAGGGGCGGCTGGATGGTGGTGTTCTGCAGCGTGATGACCCACTTGCCTTCAAGCCCCCGCGCCTTGGCAGCTTCGGCGGCAGCGCCGATCTGCTCCTGCGATAGGCCGTCGAGTTCCTTGACGTCATCGACGACCACGGCGCCGTTCTTCGTGGCCTTGAGCACGTTCTGGCGGAACTGGGTCGTGAGCGACGACAGCTCCTCGTTGATCTTCTTGAGGGTGGCCTTGTCCTGATCGGCGAGCTTGGCGCCGGCACGGAGGAACGTGCGCTCGTAGCGATCGAGGAGCTGCGCGGACTCGGGGTCCAGCCCCAGCTTGTCGCGTTGCTGGTAGAGCGCATCGACACGGGCGAAGAGCGCCGGATCGAGCAAGATGGCGTCTTGGTGCGCCGCGAGCTTGGGCGCCATGTCCGTCTCGACCTTCTCCATCGTGTCGTTGGTGTTCGAAGCGTTCAGGTTGTTGAAGATTCTCGAGGTGCGCGTGAGGAGCTGTCCGCTGCGCTCCATCGCCACGATCGTATTGTCGAACGTGGGCGCTTGCGCCTGGTGCGCGATGGCGTCGATCTCCTTGCGCTGGGCGGCCATGCCTTCTTCGAAGGCGGGGCGGAAGTCGGTGTTCTGGATCTTGTCGAACGGCGGGTACTGGTAGGGCAGCGTGCTCGCCTGAAGCAGGGGATTGACGTGCGCCGGCGCCGGGATGGCGGCGGACGACGAGGCTGGAGCGGCAGGGACCGCCGCGGGGGGCGGTGGCGTCACGGTGGTGGATGGGCCGGGCGTGCATGCTGCAAGCAACAGCAGCGCCGCGGTGAGGATCGGTCGCGTCGTCTTCACGTTCAGCTCCTTTTCGGAAGGGAAGCGGCGGCATTGGACGCCATCCGGGCGGCGGGCTCAAGAGGCATCCTGACCGCGATCTTTCCGGGGACGGGTCACGGATGGCAAGCTGGTCGCCATCGACGGCAAGACGGTTCGGCACTGCTTCGCGGGGGAAGAAGGCAAAGGGCCGCTGCATGTGGGGAGAGCCTGGATGGGCCAGCACCAGATGGTGCTCGCGCAAGTCGCAGCGGAGGCCGCGACCATCACCATCGATGCGATGGGCTGCCAGAAAAGAAAGGGCAGACGGTCACGGTCACGGCGACGGTCACCGTCACCCACCACGGAGCACGGAGCACGAGCAGACGCCCAACGGCGGGCTTCTGATCTCGCTACGCGCTCGACGTCATCCCCTGCACCAGCTCGACGCCTACCGCTGCGCGTTGGCGATGTAGCGGCGAGTGGAACAGGTCGTCGAGCAGCTCCCACGAGCAGAGGCCGACCTTCGAAGCTAGATGCGATCAGCGCGTGGACCGTGATCCGTAGGCCGTGACCATGACCGCAATAGCCGCGAACAGCGAGCGGCGAGCGCCAAACGGCCGGGGCCCGTTCCCGGTTTGGATGATGGCGGGCAGCGTCGCAGCCGGCTCCGTGGCGGGGAGGGGCACGCGCGTGAAGTGGAGCAGGCGGTGGGAGGCGCCGCCGGCCGCCCCGTCTTGGGCCCGCAAGCCAGCGGAATGGAGATGCGCTTTGCCCTGTCGTCGGGAAGGACCGACGGGCTATTGCGTGTCGCAGGGCCGATAGGTGTATCCTGCCATCACTCGCTGGTTGTACCGCTGGATGAGGTGACCATGCACCCAGAACGGATAGAACCGGTATCGCGAGGCCGTCGCGCTTGCGGACGTCAATAGCGCGAGCCCGGATCGATTCAGCACGTCGCGCACGCGCACCTTGCCCCGGGACGATCCGCTTTCGTCGACCACGTCCACCGTGTCTTCGGAGAGCACGCTGAACTCCCCGCTGCCGTCGACGTCGGCGTGCTGGACGGCGATGTCCTCGAGCAAGCGAAGGTACTCGCTGGCGAGCGGGCCACCGGGCAAAGGGCGGCCGTGGGTCTCGGACGCACGCACCATCAGGTCGTCGAACAGGCCGGCTTTCAGGGTTGGTTCGGACTGGTCGAGCCCGGGGGCGGTGTGCTGGACCACAAAGTTGCCGAGCGCCAGGTTGCTCAACGAATAGGTAAGAAAGCCGTGGGTGGCCGCCGCCGACGTGGTGCTTGCGATGTAGTTGTCGAGATCACCAGCGGCCTGCACGGCGTCGAGTTGGCCGCTGAAGTCGAGATAGCCGGTGACACGGAATGCCAGATCCCCTGCCGTGTCGTAGCGAGGCGCCTGGAGGACGAACTTGCGCACGATCTGGTTACTTTGCTCGGTGCGTGCGGGGTCTGCAAGCCATGTGTAGAACCCCTCCGGGCGCCCGAACACGATCACGTGCACGAACGGCCCGGCCCCTTGCGCGCCGCCGAGGACGAATTCGTCCAAATCTTCCAGAATGGATTGGCAGACCATGTCGTGCGCTTCATCCAGGTCGTCGATGACGATCACCGGCAGAAGCTGCCCGCCGATCTCGCACCCCGCTGCTCGCAACAGTCCTTTGAAGTCGAAGTCGGCCACGTCGGCGAACGCCGGCAACGTGTTGAACACGAGCTGGCCGTCGGTCGTTGCCAGGTCGGGGGCGTCTTGCACGGCGAAGCTCAGCAGGTCCTTGTCTTCGCGGAACAGATCGGAGACCTTCACCGTGCACTTCTCGGTGTCCGAGAACCCCTTGATGACGTTGCGTGCAGCGAAGGACTTGCCCACGCCGGCCGCACCCAATACGTAGGTGATGCCCGCCCCCGATTCCCCATTGCGGAACGACGCCGCCACCGCGGTCAGGTGGCTGACGAGCTCGGGATTCGCCTCATCGTAGTACGCGGTCGTGTCGGCCAGGGCCTCGTCCGACTGGAGGTCGAGCGGGTACACGAAGGCGGTGCGCTCGACGGTGCACAGGTCCGTTGCATCCACGGTAGGGTCTTCGACGAGGTCCGCGGCGTAGTCGCCCACGAACGCGTTGCAACCGGACAGGAGCAGCCCGATCGTGGCGGTGCGTTCGAGCGGTCTCATTAGAACCTCTGCCGGACCGTCGCTGCGAAGACTCCCGGTCCCACCGAGAGGGACAGCGGCGCATGCGAGGGCCTCTCCGGCGTACGAGCCGGGTTCGCCAGAATCATTGTCACGCCCGCTGCCGTGAGCGCCACGCCTACGCCCGTCAGCACGTTCGTCGTGGTCGTCAGCGCATCGAGTCGGTTCACGTCTCCGCTCCTTGCTACCGGGCAGTGGCCGCCTTTGCATGCGTCGTTCAGGTCGGCGTCGAGACGCAGCGCCCAGGTGCCGGTCACCGTTGCGCCTGCAAGACACGCCGCGCCGGTCGCCGCCGTGATCCAACCCGTGGACGCAAGCACGCTCGACGGCGCCGACTGCATGGGCGGGGGCGGCTGGGGCGGGGGTGGTGCGGAGGCAGACGTTGGGGCAAGTGGCGGAACGTGGGGCGTTGGCGTCGTCGTCGACCTCTCGAGGTGTATCTGCCGGCTCACCTGCTCGCGCGATTGCACCTCGACCCGCAGGTTCACCCGCTCGTAGCCCTCGCGTTGCACTTGCAGGTCGTGTTCGCCTGGGCTCACGAAGATCGCGCGTGGAAGCGGCGCACGCCCGACTTGCCTGCCGTCGATCCAGATCTCGGCATCCGGAGGGTCGACCTGAACGTCGAGGGAACCTACCAGGTTCTGCAGCTCTTGGAGCTGGGCCAGCGCGGCGGACCGCATCGGCTCATCGAGCTCGGACCCGTAGTCTCGCAAGAGCTTCTCGTGCGCGTCGATCGCTTCGTCATACCGATGCGCGGCGCGCAGGCAGTTGGCGAGGTTGAAGAGCGCCGCTCTGGATGGGTACAGGCGGAGTGACGTCTCGAACGCCGCGATTGCGCCGTTGAAGTCTTCGCTCTTTTGCAGCGCGACGCCAGCGCGGAAGTGCTTCTCGGCCTCGTCTTTGTCATCTGCCCGGGCGAACGATGTCCACGCCAGCAAGCTGATTGACAGCGCAACGAGGCGCGACAGCCTCGCGAGTCGGAGACGGTCCGGTCCGCGCTGGGGTTGGTCGGTGGGGTGCGCCAAGAAATCCCTCTCTCGTGGTGTATAGCGCGCCGCATGTGGGGGGGGAAGCGGGGTGTTCGAACATTCGCACCGAACGAGGAAGCGCGCGCCGTCGTGCTACTCGAACGTTTCGGTGTAGTACGTGCCCCGTGCCCCCTTGCTGATCGAGGGGGGCCGTTTGCGCGGCGGCGATGAGGAACCGCTGTTGGCCGCGGTGCTGGCCGAGGGCACCGGGGCGTCCGCGGTCGTGGGCCGCAGCGCGACGGTCAGCGTCACGTCCTGGCTGGGCACCACCGTTGCCGCGAACTCATCGAACCCCGGCGCTTCCACCCGTACCACCGATGCGTTTTCGCTTGCCTCGACCCGGAACGGGTTGCTCTGCATCACCTGGCCTTGGAACCGAATGGTGGCGTCAGGAGGGATCCTCTGCAGCGTGATGAGGACCGAACGTGCTGGTGCAACGGAAGCCGATGGCGCAGCGGCGTGGGCGCCGGGCTCCGCGGTGCTCCGATGCCACCAGGCCGTTGCCGCACCGAACATTGCGAGGAGCACGACTCCCGCGGCGACGAAAGCGATGCTGGTGGGGGGCTTTGGACGTGAGGAAAGGGGCTGGTCTTGCGGCTGGCCCGGGCCGGGGTCGGATGCCGATGCACTTGTCGCGATGCGTGCTGTCTTGACCGAGACCGGGCTGACCGTTGGGAGCCCTGCGCTTGGGCCGGACGCGAGCGTCGGCGGAGCGTCGCCGCCGGAGGAGGCCGGCTTCGGCGCCGCGGCCATGGGAGCGCCGGAACCATCTGCCAGGGTGGAGGCATCCTGGGACGCCGCGGCGTCTCGACGGAGCAGCTCGTAGACGTCGAACGTGGAGCCTTCGGCGCGGTGTGCGAGGCCGCCCAGGTCACCACCTCCGAACGCGCGCACGCGAACCTTCGCGGCGAGTCTCGCCAACGCGTCGGTACGCTCCTTCCATGCGTCGAGCGCTGCCAGCGCTTCGAGCATCTCCCCGGCAGACTGGAAGCGGTCCACGGGCGACTTTTGCATCGCCCGGAACACGATGGCGCGAACATCGGGCTCGAGCTTCTCCAGGACCGACCGGCTGAGCACCGGCTCGTCATGCACAATCTTGAACATCAGCTCGTTGTAGCTCGTCCCCTCGAACGGCAAACGGTTCGTCAATACCTGATACAGCACGACACCGACCGCATAGACGTCGGTCCGCGCATCGACTTCGCGCACGCCTCGCGCTTGCTCCGGCGCCATGTAGGCCGGCGTCCCCATCACCGTTCCAGGCAGTGTGAGCTTCGCGAGGTCCGTTGGTCCGGCGTACTTGGCAATGCCGAAGTCGATCAGCTTGACCGCTGGGGCCGCGCTCTTGCGCTGGACGAGGTAAATGTTCGCCGGCTTGAGATCCCGGTGGACGATGCCCTTGTCGTGCGCAGCCCCGAGTGCCGACAAGATGGGCTCGATGACCCCGAAGGCCGCCGCGGGCGAGAGCGGCGCATGACGCTCCATCAAGCTCGCCAGATCCTCACCCTCCAGGTACTCCATCACCAGGTACGGGTCGCCGTGCGGTGTGACCCCCATGTCGTGCACATCGATGATCGCAGGGTGCCCGATCGCCGCCGCGGCTTGCGCTTCCCGGAACAGACGCTGATACGCATGGCCCTCGGAAACGTGCGACGAGTCGAGGATCTTTACCGCGACGGGCTTGCCGACCAACACATGCCTGGCAAGGTACACGGAGCCCATGCCGCCCTTGCCGAGCAGATGGATCAGTCGGTAGCGCTCTCCCAGCGTCAGCCCCGCCAGCGGTGCCGGTATGCCTGCGTCGTTGCTGCCGAGCGCACCGGCACGAGGCGCGGGAAGTCCGGTCTGATTGCTGGCTGACGACATCCTGGTGCCTGACCCTGAAGACGACGGGATACGGCCTCCGCCCGCCGGTACGGTCCATGACACTGCGAGTAGGCGCATGCAAGCCGTCCGCGCGCACGGCCGTGGGGCGCCATCCCACCTTGCCATCTGTCAGCCATCGGACACGACGCGGGGCGATACCGGCTGCTCTGCTCGCGCCCGCAGGCGACCGGGGAAGGCTGCAAAGGATTCGAGCAGGGCTTGACGTCCTGCCCGGATGCCCAAGACAACGAGCGTGATTCGCTGTCAGGCCTGCCCCTGTCGTCGTTGCCGATGCGGGGGAGCGGTCTAGCCTGAACCGGCCGTCCGATCGATGCCCCCGCTGGGATTGCCACGGGGGCTTGTTCATTTTGTCTTGCAAGAGGAGCACACATGGATCGTCCCGCGTTCATCAACGAGTACGAAGCACGAGCCGTCGCTGCCCAGGTTGCCCTGCTCGCCGCCGCTACGGTGGCTTGTCGCCAACCCATCTTGCTAGCAGCCCTTGCGGTCGACTTTGCCTTGCGTGGGGTCGCGGGGCCTGCGGTCAGCCCGCTGGCCCGCGTGGCGCGCCACGCGATCGTTCCAGCTTTCGCGTTGCCACCGCGACCGGTGCCGATTGCACCCAAGCGCTTTGCGCAGCATCTCGGGTTGATGCTCACTGCGGGCGCGTCGGTGGGCTGGATGGCGTCCGGCCACGCCCTGGTGGCGCTGATCGCCGCTGGCGTGCTCGCGGCGCTCGCGTCGCTGGAGGCAGCGTTCGGTGTGTGCGTGGGCTGCGCCATGTACAACGGCGCCGTGCGCGCGGGGATCATCCGGGCTCCGGCCTGCGAGGCGTGCCAGGATATCGGATTGCGCCATCCGGACCGTGCGAAGCAAGGTCCGTGAACGCGGTGCTTTCGCTTGACGAAGGGGCAGGACACGATGGGCTCGGCTGTCGCCGTGCGGACCGATGACGGTCGTCACCGAGGGGAGCAGGAGCGCCGCGTTTTCGTGTCGAGCCATCGTCCGTCGGGGTCGACACGGATTTGGCGGGCTTCGCTACTTCGGGAACATCGCAAGGGAGTAGGCCGATGCCATGTAGGGCGTGGCATCGGGGTCGAAGGCGAGGTCGGAGAGGTTGGGACCGACGTTGCATGCCACGATGAGGAGGCCGGCGGCGTTGCCGACGTTTTCGATGGTCACCTGGGTTTCGTTCTCGCGCTGAAGCGGAGGCGTATCGATCCGTGCGAGGGGCGAGCCGGCTGCGTCCATGCGCAGGAACGAGAACCTGAACTGGGTGGGGAGCTCCCAGCGTGCCTGCACGATCAACGCGGCATCGGGCGGAACCGACGACAGATCGAGCCAGACATAGGAGGATCCGGTCGGCTCGATGGGAGCGGACGAGTCTACTCGCCGCGGCAGGGCGGACCAGGGCACGGAAGCATCGAAGCGCACGGCGCCCGCCGCACCGAGATACCGCGTTTCGGGCAGGTGCAGGCCGTCGTCGCGATCGCCCACGAAGGCGCGATCGATTGCGTACTCGAGGAGCAGCGCATCGAGCGTGGCGGTGCGATCGTCTTGCAGGCGCGCGAGCACGTCGAGGAGGTCGGGCTCGTCGACGTACTGCGTGGCTTCGAGGGGCGACTTTTGCGCGGAGAGTTCCCAGATCGCGTGCAGCAGGTCCACCGAGCCTGCGAAGCCGCGCGTGTCCTGGAGGAACCAGGGGAACAGCACGGCGCCGCGGCCGCCGCCAAGCGCGGTGTTGGAGACGGCGAGCTGGGGCGCGGCCTGCGCGTCGTCCAGGTCGGCGAGCCACGACACGGGGCAGTGCACCGCGCGGGAGGCCACGAACGCTGCGGTCGCGTTCGCAGTGCCTTCCTGCGCGCCCGCGTCGATGTCGAACATGCTTGCGCGGGCATAGGCCTCGGCGAGGATCGCGGATCGGAAGCAAGCATCCGGCAGGCCGGGGGCGACGATCGCAAAAGCACTCGTGCGGTCCAGGTCCTCCCAGATGTCGGGATCGTCGGGAGCGACCACATGGAACGGCGGCGGCGTGGGGGCCAGATATACGTCGAAAGCGTCGGTGCCGCCGCGCAGGGCGTCCCGTCGAGGGCGGGGCCAGCGGTAGAGGTGGTGCAGGCGCCAGGCGACGTGCTCGAGGTCGCGGAGGGTGGGCATGACATGCGATGCGAGCGTGGGCGACGCGGCGTGCACGCAAACGGGCTCGCGCTCCGAGCAAGCCCATGGGTGGCTTGCGGGGAGGAGGGGACGTTGCACGGGGGCGATGATGTCGGGTCCAGTGCGGGGTGACGGACCGGCTGCGCGGGCCTGGCTGCTGGCGGCGACGGCGAGGAAAAGCGCAAGGGAGGCGGCCGAGCGCTTCCGCATTTGACAGGCTTGCCTTGGGGGTCTTACAACCCTGATCATCTGATGCGCGGTGGGAAGGACCATGACTGACGCCCCGTTTGATCTGACCGGAGCCGTTACGTTCGACCTTGCGGCGGGACGCGTGAGCGTGAAGGGCTCACATGCCCGTGTGCTCGTTCCTGCCGAGCAGCTCTGCGCATTGTGCGACGCTGCGGGCGAGGACGCCACCCGGAGCTTCGGTCTTGCGCTCGGCGAGTCGATGGGCCGGCGCGCGCTCGATGCGCTGGGAGGTTCGAGCGAATCCGCATCCGTCGAGGCGTTCGTGGAGTGCCTGGCGGCCGAGCTTGCGCTCATGGGTCTCGGTGCATTGGGCATGGAGCGATGGGGCCGGGCCATGTTGCTGACCGTGTCGTCGAATGCGGCGCACGACGGCATGTTGAAAGCGGCGTTGGAGGGGGCGATCGCGACGGCGACGGGACGAACCGCACGGTGCGTGCGTCTGATGGATGCCGATGGTGTGCGCCGGTATCTGGTGGCGAATCCATCAGCCGCGGTGCGGGTAGAGCAGGAGCTTGCGGCGGGCAAGGGCTGGGGCGAGGTTCTCGTCGCGTTGCACGGGGCGAGCCCTGCCGGTTCGAGAGGTGAAGCGTGAACCAGCAGATCAAGATCGCCCGGCTGAAGAGCCTCCTGGATCGCGTGCAAGCGCGGGCCAAGCAGCCGCGCGCGGCGACGCGTCGTGGAACCGCGACGGACATCGCCGAGGCAGCCACCGCCATCCGGGGCACCACGGTCGAACAGCAGCCCGTCGTGGTGCCACCCGTGGTGATGGCCTTGACGCCCGACTCCTCGGAGATCGACGAGACGCGTCCGTTCGCGAAGTTGCCACCCGAGGTGCTTGCGCCGTCGGTGGAGAAGCGGCTCACGCCACTGCCGCCGACGGTGGTGGAGGTGCCGACCCGGCACGCGACGGACCGGCCGCCGCCGCTGGAGCCCAGCGAGCAGGCCGAGGAGATCCAGCCGGAGGCCGAGCCGCCTGCATCTTCGCGCCGTCCTGCGCAGGCCCGCGAAGAAGAGGCCGCGGAGCTTGTCCTCGAACCGGAAATCGCCGAGGAGAAGCACGACACCGAGCCGCCTGCATCCGGCCCGCAGCTCCTCGAAATGCCAGCGGTGTCGATCACGACGTCGTCCGAGTTCGAGGTGGATTTCGGCGCGAGCCCGATCGAGCCGTCGTCGTTGCAAGCGCCCGCGCAGCCGTCGGTGGCGCAGCTCGGCCAGATGGTGGACCTCGAGGAGCTCCCCGACAGCGCGCAGGGCGGCATCGAGCTGATGCCTCCGCCGGCGTTCGAGCCTGCGGCACCGTCGCCGCCCAGCGAGATGGAAGCGTCGTTGCCCGGCGCGCAGAGCCCAGGAGCGTACGCGGTGGAGTTGGCGCCCACGGTGCGCGCATCGGATGCCGCGGGGGGGAGCCCATTCGGAGCTGAGGCGGGCACAGGCGATTGGGAGCTTCCCACGGAGTCGTCGGGGGTGGTGGAGTCCGCGGCGCCTGCCGTGCCTGCCGCGGAAGTCCACGCACTGGAGACTGGTGTGGAAGTGGCCGCCAAGGCCGAACCGTCGCCGAAGCCGGCGGAGCAGACGGAACCCGAGCCGGTCGTGCAGGAGGGCGTTGTCCCTGGGGCGTCCGCGGCCGAAGCCATCACGGCTGAGCCCGCGCCCAAGCTCGAAGCGCCGCAGGCGGTGCAAGCCGAGCCAACGATCGAGACGCCCCGCGCCGAGCCCACGACGCCGGTCGCGCAGCCATCTCCGGCAGGAACGTTGGAGCTCGTCACCCAGCAGCCGGTCCATCTCGAGGTGGTTCCCGTGGTGGTTGCGCCGCGCCAGGTTGCCTCGGCCGATGTTGCCGTGTTCGTAGGCGCCGTCAGAGACTTCAAACCGTCCACGTTCGTGGAGTGGTTGGACGCCGCGCTGGCGCTTGGTGGCAAGTAGTCGGCGCGGTTCGCAACGTGGAGCGCATCCAAGCGCATTGTCGTTGAAGGCGCTGCTGAACGCGACGCGGGGGGCCGTGGGCGCCGGGGGAACGGGCAGCGCGCGATCCTGGTCGGTGTGATAGGCTTCGCCGTCTCGTCAGGATCGGTCCAGAATGGAAGCCACAGTCACTCGTCCGCTGCAGCTCTTCGTGCGCGGTGGGTCGCTTCATCTGAGCGACGGACGCCAGATCGAGGTCGGCCCGGATCCGGTGGTCGTCGGGAGGGACGAAGCCTGTCAGGTTGTGATCGATGACCGGGAGGTGTCGGCGATGCATACCGAGCTGTGCGCGACGCCGCAAGGGGTGCGGATACGCGATCTGGAGAGCACGAACGGTACGTTCGTGGGGCCCGCTCGGATCCAGGAAGCATGGCTGGTGGACACGGCGACGGTCACGGTGGGGGCCACGAGGATGGAGTTTCGTCCGACCCCGAAGACCCGTGTGGACGTGGGCTACACGGCCGCGTTCGGCGCGCTGGTGGGCGGATCGCCGCGGATGCGACGGATCTTTCAGGTGCTCGAACGCGTGGCGCCTACCGAGCTATCGGTGCTGGTGACGGGCGAGACCGGGACCGGCAAGGAGCTGGTCGCCAAGGCGATTCACGACGCGAGCCCGCGGCGCAACAAGCCCTTCGTCGTGGTGGACTGCGGCTCGATCCCGGCGTCGCTGGCGGAGGGGATTCTGTTCGGGCACGAGAAGGGGGCATTCACGGGGGCGATTGGTCGTCGGGACGGTTCGTTGATCGAGGCCCATGGTGGGACGTTGTTCCTGGACGAGCTGGGGGAGCTGCCGGTGGATCTGCAACCGAAGCTGCTGCGTGCGCTTTCGGAGCGCCAGGTGCAGCGGGTTGGGTCGACGGTGGTGCAGCCGCTCGACGTTCGGGTGGTGGCGGCGACGCGTCGGGATCTCGGCCGGGAGATGAACCGGGGCAACTTCCGGAGCGACCTGTTCTTCCGGATCGCGCAAGTGCGCGTGGAGCTTCCGCCGTTGCGAGAGCGGTTGAGCGACATACCGATGCTGGTCGAGTCGATGTGCAAGCGTCTGGGCAAGGAGGACGCCACCGGGCGTGTGCAGAAGTGGATTGGCGAGCACCGTGCGAGGTACGACTGGCCCGGCAACGTGCGAGAGTTGATGAACGTGGTGTCGGTGGCCGCGGCGCTGGCCGACGACACCGACGCGATTGACGACGTATTGTCGGTGGAGCGGGCCTCGCTGGTCGAGATGCCTGCACGAGAGTCGGCGTCGACTACCCCGTATGGGCAGGCGCGACAGGCGGCGTTGCGTGCGTTCGAGCACGCCTACTTTGCCGAGCTGTCGGATGCGTGTGGCGGCAACATCAGCGAGATGGCGCGACGCGCGGGGATGGAGCGGCACCACGTGCGGGCGTTCCTGAAGAAGCTGGGGCTGCGGGGGTAGCGCGGTGGTTACTCCTGCAAGGTGCGCGCAGCCGGTTCTTGCTAAGGTCTCAACGCCATGCCGGACGCCGACCTGATCCGCTTGCGCGCCGTGACGAACAGCTCCTTCATCGCGCTCGCGTACGACCGTGGATCGCTCGTGTAGTAGCCGAGCTCGCTCAGCAGCATCCCGGCTTTTTCGGCGTCGCCGGCGTCGCATGCGTCGAGCGCGGTCCGATACTGCGAGCCCATGACCTTCCAGTAGTCCAGGGCGCCTTCCTCGATCGTGTCATGCACCCGGAATTGCAAGCGCACCACGTTCCAGCGCGCCGGATCGGTCTCGGCGCGCTCGGTCCACGAGAACAAGCAGGTGCGCCCGGGCCAGCTCCCCGACGTCGTCACATGGCCCAGGTTATTGCCGAAAATGCGTTTGCCACGCGAATGCTCGACGGCGGTATGGGCAAACGCGCAGGCGAGGCGTTGTGGCGGTGGGGGCGTGCCCGACCAGGCTACGTGGCCGTCCCAAAGGATCTGCAAGAGCTGGTCTTCCGACAGGGGCGACTGGAGCACGCAGGCCGCGGGCTCCCGCGGGGTTGGCGACGGAGCCGGATGCACCGCGAGCGCTCGCAGGCTCGCGGTCTGGGGGGCCGCGGCTGTCGGCATGGGGTCCGGCACCAGGGGGTGAAGCTCCGGAGCGGCGGTCACATCCGCCCCTCGCGACACCGAAAGGGCTCGCGAGGTCGCGAACGCGAGGGCGCCGATCGCGGTGGTGCACGCGGTCCAGAGCAAGAGCAGTCGAAGCATGGGCCTGCGCGATCGCTGCACGCCGGGCGTGGGAAGGTTCGCGAAAGCGGGAGAGGATTCGATGGGGCGCATGCGTGGGACCGGGGATCGGAGACGGGGGTGTCGCTGCGATCGTAACCAGGGCGAGCAAGCACGGCCAAGATCGCGTCGGCGGACGTCAGAACGTGCCGTGCAAGCCGAGCCAGGCGCCTTGGGGGGAGGGGCCAGCCTCGGCCGACACCTGCTTGCCGCCCTCCAGATACCAGACCGTGAGTGCGCCCGTGGTGGCCGCCAACACGGCGGGAACGCCCCAACTCCAGGCATAGGTGGTCTTCGTGCGATCGTAATCGTTGTAGATCTCGCGGCGGTCCTGCGGGCTGGTCGAGGCGTCGTCGTACCGGTCCGACAGGCGTTTGGCCTTGCGCCACACCAGCCAGGGAAGGGCCAAAGACAATACCGTAGCGCCCGAAGCAGCCACGATGACATAGGGCGAGAACGGCTTTTGCGGCGTCGTCGTGAGCGTGGGGCGCGGGGCAGGAGGCGTCGTGGAAGGGGGCGGAGCGGAGGACGCCGCGGAGGCGGACGGCGCAGGTACGGGGGGCCTCGTTGGATCGACCACGACTTCCTCACCGGCTGCCAGGTTGACTTCGATGATCCGCTGCGACGCAGTGCCGCGGTCGATGGTGACCGTATGCTGTCCGGGCGCCACGAACGCCTTGAACGCGCCGAGGCGGGGTTCGTCGAGGTCGACTTGCACGAGGCCTGGGCGATCCGACGGCAGGACGCGGATTCGTCCGCGTGTACGCATGAGCTCTTGCACGCGAGCGCGCGCTTCTTTCACGTTGTCCTGCACCTGCGGATCGAGCGTGGACTCGGACGCCACCTTGTCTGCGAACGTCAGGAATGCCTCGTAGCGTTCGGCGGCGCGGGTGGTGTCGCCCAGCGTCTCGTAGGCTTTTCCGAGGTTGAACAGGAGCCTGTATCCGCGCTCGTCGCCCAGCTCTCTTCGAATGGGCTCCCAGTATTGAATGGCGGCCTGCACGTCGCCGGCGCGATAGCGGTCGAGCCCTTGCTGGAAGCGTTCGCGATAGGGGGCGAGGGGATCGTCGGCGCGAGCGGGCAGGTGGGTGGTGGCCGCGATGGCGATGGTGGCGCAGCCCAGCAGGGCAGCTAGGCGGAGTGGAACACGGGCGCCACGAGGCCGCCGGTCAGAACGGGTGCTCGTCGAGTCCATCGTGGGTGGGTGGCGGTGAGGGTGCAGGCGGCGGGCGGCGATCCTTCGGACTGGTCGCCGCCGTACGGACAACCGCTGGCGGCGATGGGCGTGCAGAGGTTCCCGGCGGTGTCGCCGACTCGGCCGGGGGGGCGAGGGAAACGGCGGATGGTGCGGAGATCGGCTCGCGCACGGTGATGACCTGGGGTGGCGCGGGGGTTCGATTCATGCGTACGACCGCCACGGTGAATATCACGGCCGCTGCCAGGAAGGCGAGGCCCAGCGCGAGCATCGCGCGCGCGCGTCGCCGCTCGCGGAACAGGACGGACGGCCTGTCCGCGAAGGTTTCCATGTCGCGCAGATAGGGCTGCTGGCGTTCGGCTTCGCGCTCGGACTCGGAGAGGCGCGCCAGGGCCGTCTCGCGACCCTGCGGGAAAAGCCAGCTCATGCGCTGCGCCAGCGCCTTCCTGGTGGCCTCGGGATCGTGCGCCGCGCCGAGGATGCGCCGGATCTCCGCCGCGACCTCGGCCGCGGTGGATGGCCTGTCCGACGGATCCCTCGCCACCATGCTTGCGAACAGCCTCACCGCTCTGCCAGGCGCGGCAGGCCAGACGTCCATGATCGACGGCATGGGTTCGGTGGCGAGCTTGCGCAGCATGTCGATCTCGTGACCGTCACCGAGCATACGGCGGCCACTGATGCATTCGTAAAGGACCGAGCCGAGCGCGAAGATGTCGCTGCGGCGGTCGACAGGATCGCCCAGGGCCTGCTCGGGCGACATGTACGGGACCTTGCCTTTCACGTCGCCCGTGCGCGTGCGTGCGCCATATCCGAGCGCCTTCGCGATACCGAAGTCCGAGAGCTTGACGGTGCCGTCGAACCCAACGAGCACGTTCTGAGGGGACACGTCGCGGTGAACGAGCTGGATGGGCGCGCCGGATTCTGGGTCCACGACCTCGTGCGCAGCGTGCAATGCGTCGCACAGCATGGCGCCGACCGACAGGGCGAGTGTCGGGTCCAAGGGCGGCTCACCGCGCTCGCGCGCGTGGGCGATGATGCCCGCCAGGTTCTCGCCCAGCACCAGATCCATCGCGATGAAGGGCTCCTGCTGCTCCCCTGCGGCCAAGATCTTCACCACGTTCGGGTGGTCGATGAGCGCCGCGAGCCGTGCCTCGGCCAGGAACATCGCCCGCGTCTCGCTGCTTTCGGCGACCAACGGCAACAGCCGCTTGACCGCGACAATCGATGGGCGGCCGTTCTCATCGATGACCCGTTCGGCGCGCACGACCGCTACACCGCCCCGCCCCAGCTCGAAAAGCGGCTGGAACTTCCACTCATGCGTAGGGCTTGCGGCCATGGGATTCGGTAGTCTACACGATCGATCGCAGATGGCACCACGGCATGCTCCCTGTCCGTTCCACGTCGCGAGCGAGGCTCGTGCCGCCGTGATCGTGCTCGCATGCATGCCCGTCGCCGGCTGCCTTCCGGATCTCGACCCGTCGCTGCTCGGCACGGACGCCGCCCCGGCGACCGCGTGCGCGGGCGGCGTGCCGGACGGCATCCTGCAGCAAGGCGAGGAGTGCGACGACGGCAACGTGGTGGATGGCGATGGCTGTACGGCGGATTGCAAGCTGGCCTGCGAGGGGACGATCGACCCGATGACCGGGGCTTGCTACTTCGCGGTGGGGCCTGACGTGCTGCTCACCGAAGCCACGGACCGATGCCGCGATCATGGCGCCACGGTCCATGCGGCGTCGATGCACTCGGACCGGGAGCGTGAGGTGGTGCAGCACGAGGTCGAGTCGGCGGGTTACGGCTCGGCGATGGCCGGGCTGTTCGCGATCAACGGCGCGGACCTGAGGCAGTGGTGGTCGCCGGGGCCCAAGGAGCCAGGGTGGAGCGCCGATTGCCCCGGTTGCTACGCATATTGGGATTCCGCCGAGCCGCTGTCCACGCAGCTTCGTCGCGTCGCCGTCATGCGGCCGGCCCGCCAATGGCGCTGGGCCGCCGAGAGCGTGGAGAGTCGCTATGGCCTTGTCTGCGAGCGTTCTCTCCCCGGGCTCCCTGAAAACTCGTGCGTGCCTCCGGCCTGCGACCCTGCGGGAACCACCGAGTTCAAGGCGTTCGGGCATGATTATCGCGTAAGGAACGTCGCCGCGGGTGTGATCGCTGCGGAGAAAGACTGCGAGGCGTGGGGCGGTGCCCTGTGGGTCTGGGATTCCGTCGAAGAGCGCGAGACGATCGTGCGTTTTGGCCCATCCACCCGCTTTTGGGTAGGCCTGGTGCGCAAGCCCGCGGGTGACTGGTACTGGGCCGACGGCAAGACGGCCGCGGATCGTCCCATCCCATGGTCGAGCGCCGAAATCCCCACGAATGCAACCGTGGCCGTCATGGCCGTGAGCGCCGCGTTCGACACATCCCTGGTGCAGGCCATCCTGGGCGGCGTCGACCTCCCGTACGTGTGCAGGAAATAGCGCGGTTTACCACGGTTCGGCACGAACGTTGGACGTCAGTCCCCGAACAGCGAGAGCTGGCCGCGAATCTCCAGCCTTGTCCCGTGCTCGACGCGAAGCTCCCGCTCGATCTGGTCCGACTGCTCGCGCGTCAACCCCGTGATGGTCGCCACCAGCGCGGCGCCGTCTTGCGATACATCAAGGGACGTGAGCTTGCTGCCCTCTGGCAGCATGGACTTCAAGAGCGCCCTCGGGTTCCGTGGGGTCAGGATGTTCTTCGGAGTGGTGTACGAGATGCGCCGTGCGGTGACACGCGTGAGGTGCCACTTGAGATAGGCGAATCGCTCGTTGTCGATGGCGGGGCTCCGGAACTCGATCTCCACCGCGTCGTCGCTCACGGTGAGCCGCCGGAACCGGGCCTGCGCTTGCTTGAGGAGGTTCCTTGCGTTTTGCTCCGCCTGGCCGGCGGTGCAGCCTTGCTCGCAAGGATCGTAATGAAGCACGGGCTTGTCATCCAATCCGGCCACGACGACCTCGGGGGGCAGGCTCATCAGGATCGACTGGACCTCCTCGAGCGATTCGGCCCTTCGAATCGCCAGGAAAGCCTCGGGGCTCGTGACCTTGATGCCAGCCAGCGCCTGGGCGTGCCGGAACGGATCCCCGCCGTGGCACCTCCACCGCGGCGGCAAGCCGGCCATCTCCGCCGCGCCGTACTGGAGCTGGTGGGTGTTTCTGTCCACGATGTCGATCACCGTGCAGTCCGTCTTGCCGGGCGCCGTCCGCAGGCCCCTTCCCACGCATTGCGCATAGACCAGGGGAGAAGTGGTGGGACGCGCCATCAAGACGCACTGCACCGCCGGGTCGTCGAAGCCCTCGGTGAGCACGCCGTAGTTGGTCAGCACCTGGATGTCGCCCCGACGAAACGCCTCGACGACCTGCTCGCGATCCTTGGTCTTGCCGTCGATATGGCGGGCCGGCACGCCAAGCGCGTTGAAGTCCGCCGCCAGGTGGCGAGCGTGGTCGACGCCGGCGCAGAACGCGATGGTCTTCTTGTCCTTCGCCTTCTCCCTCCAGGCAGCCAGGGCCAGCGACCGCACCTCGGGCAGATCCATCACGGCGGACAGCGCGGCAATCTGGAAGTCTCCGTGGGACAGCTTGACGCGATCGAGGCTGAGCTCGCTCCGCACGGCATAGTACGCCATGGGCACGAGGTAGCCCAAATCCTCCAGCTCGGCGCGGGTGATCTCGAACGCTACTTCCTGGAACACGGAGGATACCGATCGGCCGTCGGTGCGGCGAGGCGTGGCGGTCATGCCGAGCAAGAGCGACGCACCGGCTTTGTTCGCATGAAAATACTGGATGACGTCTTCCCAGGTCGGAGCGAGCGCGCGATGGCATTCGTCGGCGATGATGAGCGAAAAAGCCTTGGGGTCGTAGCGATCGCGCCGCCGCACCAGAGACTGCACCGAAGCGATCGTCACCACGGCGTCCTGGCCTGCTGTCCGGCTTCCCTGCTCGATGTCGACGCTGATTGACGGCATGTGGCGTCGTATCGTGGCGGCGGTCTGGTCGAGGATTTCGGAGCGGTGCGCGATGAACAGGACCTTGCCGAAGCCCGGCGTCTTGCTCAACACGCGAATGACCTCGGCGGCAATGACGGTCTTGCCCGCGCCGGTCGGCAGATGCAGGAGCATGCTGCGGACGTGCTGCGTCTGGTACCGCGACACGACAGCCTGGACCGCTGCCTTCTGGTAGGGGCGAAGAGAGATGTGGCCGATCATGGGCGAGGCAAGTCTGGGACGCTTGCGACAGGGTGGGCGCGTGCTCCGGGCCGTTGCTCGGTGAGAGGCATCGGCAGCCCATGCCTTGGCGGGCTTCTGTCGTCAAGGAAGCGTACGGAACGGCGGCGTGCGCCGACGGTTCGGCTCGGTCGCCCGATCAGCGAGGCTCGATCCGAGACACGCACCATCGCGACCGCAGGTGTTAGCGTACCGTCCTCCACGGCCAGGAGCTGGCTGTCCACGGCCAGGAGCTGGCTGTCCACGGCCAGGAGCTGGCTGTCTACGGGGACGCGGAAACCGTCGACGAGTAGGGAGGTCGACGCGTCAAATGCGACGTTGCGGTGCCCGCGCGTCGCGTCGCGCACGTGGTCCAATACTCGGGCTGGCCCATGCGGCCATTGTGCACCGGAGCCGCGTTGCATGCCAGCGCATGCGGTGGTCGAACAAAAGCGCTTCCCTTTGGTCGCGATTCGGGGCATTGGGGATCGGATTCAGTCAGGAGGTTTTCTTGAGTCGATGGCGGCGCTCCTCATCCCGGTATGATTACGGCTCCTTCGCTTACTGGCCGCGCCAGCCGACCGTAGCGGAGCGCAAGGCCAGCGCGGAGCGCGAGGCCGCGAAGCTTGCGAAGAAGGGCGAGACGTTGTTGCCCGTGCGGATCGAGGGGCGGACCATCGCGCGGACGTTCTGGGGAAAGGCATGGTGTACGAACCTGGAACGCTACTCGGACTACGCCAACAGGCTTCCGCGTGGGCGGTCCTACCTGTCGAGCGGTCAGGTGCTCGACCTGCGTGTGGACAGGGGCAAGGTCGTGGCGCGTGTGATGGGCACGAGCCTGTATACCGTCAGCGTCTCGATCGATCCGGTCCCCGCCAAGCAGTGGAAGGAGATCGTGCGGTCCTGTGCGGGGCAGATCGGGTCGATGATTGAGCTGCTCCAGGGCAAGCTCTCGAAGTCGGTCATGGAGACGGTGACGCGTCCTGGTACGGGTCTGTTTCCGACGCCCGCGGAGATTCACCTTCAGTGCTCGTGTCCGGACTGGGCATCGATGTGCAAACATGTTGCTGCGTCGTTGTACGGCGTAGGGGCGAGGCTGGATGACCATCCGGAGCTGCTTTTCCTGCTTCGCGGAGTAGAGCCGGCGGAGCTTGTGGTCGACTTCGGCGCCGCGCGAGCGATCACGAGCCAGGCGAAGGACAAGGCCCTGGGGGCGGACACGTCCGAGCTGGCGGACCTGTTCGGCATCGAGATCGGCGAGACGACGACCGTCTCCGGCGGAGCCATGGGTAGAACGGCGATGCATGGCGAAGATGCGCCGTTCGAGGTTGACGATGAGCCCGCGACCGGGGAGGTGACGAAGAAAGCGGCTCGAAGGCGGGCTGCGCCGGAGGCAGCGGAAAGCGGTGCCACGCCGGAGTCCGGAGTGCGGCGTCGCAAGGCGGTGTCGGCGACGAAGGCGAGGGGGGCCGCGACGGTTGGGCCGAGAGCGAAGCGGGAGAAAGCGCCAACGTTGGCGAGGGGGAGATCCGCGCGTTCGGCGGCGCCGCTCGCACCGGAACCGCCCGACCGGCTAGGAAAGGGCGAGGACACCGGCACGCTGGTGACGCAGCAGGAGCTCGACGCGCGGGGAATCGACTCCCCGATCGTGGCCTATTGGAAGGGCGCCGGCCTGCTGGTGGCTGGTCCGAAGAAGGGAACGTGGCTGGCGACCGAGGAAGCCATGCGGCGAATCCGTCGTTATGCGTTGAAGGCGCCGGCCAGACGCCGACGGCCGTGAACGATGGGGGTCAGAAGATGGCCGGGGGTTTGGAGAACCCCTGGACGACATAGACGCGGTCCGTGGTGCCGGAGCCCCACGTGAGGAAGAGGAAGTCGCCGGTGACGGGTTCGAAATAGGCGCCCCACGGACGGGGGAAGGCGGAGAAGAACGGGCGCCGTGTGGTGTCGATCGGGTCGCCCTGCTGGTCGGAGTCGTAGACTGCAACGCTGTCCTGGCTCCATTCCGCCACGATGATACTCTGGGCAGCGAAGCCTGGGGAGCCGGCAGGCACATAGGCGAAGCCGCCAGGCCCATTGGGCAACGTGGCAGTCTGCACGGGATTCGAAATCTCGAAGGTGGCGCCGTCGGCGGCATAGTCCAGGTGATACCAGTAGCCGGCGGACCAGGTGATGATTCGCATGCCGCCTGCCGCGGGCAGCCCCGGGGGTACGAAGCCCAGTCCGCCCGGACCTCCGCCACCGACGCCGAGTGCGGCGAGGTCGGTGGTGAGCGCGGGGGAACCGGCGCCGGGCAGGAGTTGGTCGAGCTTGTTCTGCGGCCACTCCGTGTAGAACAGCACGTGGTTCGGACCGTAGACGAGGTTCGCGTCCACGTAGGGGGTGGTGGCGAACGGGGTTCCGCTGCCATCGAAGCCGACGATATGTCCGCAGGCGTCGCGGTGAACGCCCACTGCGTAGATGGCGCCGGAGGGACTCTCGGACTCGACCGCAATCAGGAGGGTATTCGGATCGTCGTGCTTGATGACGCACCCACCGAGCGGCGTGCCGGCGGGCGCTCCAGGCACGGGCCCGAGATCGTACGCCTGATACAGCCCCGCAAAGGGCGAAGCCAGCACGACATCCGGACCTGCGGGGTTGGGAGGCGGTGCGCACGCCGACGACGCGTCGCCCATCGAGCCATCGGACGGTGGTGTGATCATGACGTCGGATAGCTGTACGTCCACCCCGCTGTCCGGGGGGCCCGGGCTGGTATCGGCGGCGCCGTCCTGCTGGGGAGTCGAGGCTGGACCGGCGGGGTCGTTGTTTCCGTCCCCTCCGGAGCAAGCAGGAACAGCAAGGAGCAAGATGCCTGTCAGGATGTGTCTTGGGGCACGCATGTAGCTATCCTAGGCGAACGCGGAGCACAATGAAAGCCGGGCCGGAGGCCAGCCTTGCTTGGACGATCCGTCCGCGCGCGGGTAGGTGGCGGCCGCCACTTTGGCCTCGATTCCGCCACCTGCGGGGTTTTGCTCGGGGGATAGGGGGTGGCGGAGCGGCGGGGGTGGGCGGTGCGGCTGGCGGGCCGCCACGTCGCCTCGCGTGGGAAGTACGACAAAACGAGGGAGGATGCGATGGCACCGATGCTGCCTACGGTAGGGGCAGCGGTGTCCGCGAAGCGGCAGCGTACGGGCCGTGGAGCGGGCATCGAGGAGGCTCGGGAAGCAATCCCTTGTGCGGCCTCCTGGGAACACTCGGACGGGACGGCAGGTAGGCCCCGAGTCTAAATAACCCCAGCGGGTACAGGAGCCCGAGCAACCTGACAAAGAGCAAACGGGGAGCTGGGTTAACAACTGGCCGCAAAAACCGGGGCCCTCCGGGGCATGGTGCTTCGGAGGGTAGTGGGGAAGGCGTGAGCCTTCCGGGAGACGACAACGCAGAGCGCGGAGGTGACGACCATGGTGTAGCGACATAGCAGCGGCAGGACCGCCGCTCGTGGGCCTGGGCTCTGGGAGTTGGACGAGGCGAGGCAGCGGGCGGCGGGACCGGCACCGCGCGAGCGAGACGCGAGGACCGGCACCGCGCGAGCGAGACGCGAGGACCGGCACCGCGCGAGCGAGACGCGAGGACCGGCACCTCGCCAGCGAGATGCGAGGACCGGCACCGCGCGAGCGAGACGCGAGGACCGGCACCGCGCCAGCGAGATGCGAGGACCGGCACCGCGCGAGCGAGACGCGAGGACCGGCACCGCGCGAGCGAGACGCGAGGACCGGCACCGCGCGAGCGAGACGCGAGGACCGGCACCGCGCCAGCGAGATGCGAGGACCGGCACCGCGCGAGCGAGACGCGAGGACCGGCACCGCGCGAGCGAGACGCGAGGACCGGC
>Ga0272446_1002255_pt1 | contig 26613 bp, 23 predicted proteins | sample YNPCB0061_FD_194587 | JGI IMG/M metagenome (GOLD analysis project Ga0272446, IMG submission 194587) | Hot spring microbial mat communities from Yellowstone National Park, WY, United States - YNP-CB-006-1 | ecosystem: Environmental > Aquatic > Thermal springs > Hot (42-90C) > Sediment | place...
AAGCGGAAGGTCGTCATCACCATGCCCGCGAGCACCGCCCAGTAGACCCAGCCCAGCGGGACGTCGATCACCACCATCGGCTGGTACATCATCGCCTCGGCGATGTTGGCGCAGAGCCAGGCGGCGAGCGCGAAGAAGCCGATGGTGACAAGGCCGAGCGCGAGCCGGACCCAGCGGCGCAGGCCCCGCGGCAGCATGTTCGGAACGATCTCGAGAGCGATGTGGGTGCCCTTGCGGGCGGCGAGCGCGGCGCCGAGGAAGGCTGTGGCCATCAGCAGGTAGCGGGCGATCTCCTCGGTCCAGGCGATGCTGTCGTTCAGCACGTAGCGGCTGAAGAACTGCGTGAACACGGTGGCCGCGAGCAGCCAGAACAGCGCGAAGGCGAGCCAGTCCTCGATGCGCCAGTCGCCTCGCGGCTCGTGCAGCTCCGCCTCCTCCTGCGCGTGGATCAGCGCCTCGAAGCCGGGCTCCGGCTCCTCGGCCGCCGCCGCGGGCCGCCCGACGGGATCATCTTTCGCCAAGACCACGCCTCCCTATACTCGCGCCGAAGGCGCATCCAACCTTGCGCCGAACCATGGAGGAACGCCATGCCGCGCATCGCGCGCGTCGAGATCACCCAGGTCGATCTCGCGCCGAAGACGCCACGCTCCGACGCCATCCAGGCCTTCACCTGCCAGGAGACGCCGATCGTGCGCATCGTCACCGACGACGGCGCCGAGGGCACGGGCTACTCCTACACGATCGGCACCGGCGGCTCCTCGGTGGTCGCGCTGCTGCGTGATCATTTCGCGCCGCGTCTGATCGGGGCGGAGGCCGACATGGTCGAGGCCGTCTGGCAGGATCTGTTCTGGGCGACGCACTCGCTCTCGGTCGGGCCGCTCACCGCGCTCGCGCTCGCCGCCGTCGACACCGCGCTTTGGGACCTGCGCGGACGGCGGCTCGGCAAGCCGCTCCACGTGCTCGCCGGCGGGGCGAAGAGCCGCATCCCCGTCTACGACACCGAGAGCGGCTGGCTGCACGTCGAGGCGGCGCGGCTGGTGGACGATGCCGCGGAAGCGGCGGGTCGGGGCTTCCGCGGCGTGAAGGTGAAGGTCGGCAAGCCGTCCGCGCGCGAGGACATCGCGCGGCTCGAGGCGGTGCGGGCCGCCATCGGGCCCGAGGTGGCGCTGATGACGGACGCGAACCAGGGCTTCACGGTGGCCGAGGCGATCCGCCGCGCCGGGCTGTTCGAGGCGGCGGGGCTCGATCTCGCCTGGTTCGAGGAGCCGCTGCCGGCCGAGGACGTCGAGGGCCATGTGCGCCTCTCGGGCGCGACGACGATCCCGGTCGCGGTCGGCGAGAGCCTCTACCACCCAGCGCAGTTCCGCGACTATCTCGCCCGCGGGGCCTGCTCGATCGTGCAGGTGGACGTGGCGCGCATCGGCGGCATCACGCCCTGGCTCAAGGTCGCGCACATGGCGGAGGCGTTCAACGTCGCGGTCTGCCCGCACTACCTGATGGAGCTTCACCTGCCGCTCGTCTGCGCCGTGCCGAACAGCGCCTGGCTCGAGCACATCCCCCAGCTCGACGACATCACCGAAGGTGGCATCACGATCGTCGAGGGTCATGCGCTCGCCCCCGATGCCCCCGGCAACGGCATCGCGTGGGACGAGGCGGCGATCGCGCGGCTGAGGCAGTTCACCCCGATCGTCGTTGCGTGAGCGCATGCCGCGCCGCGCCGACGACCGTGCCGACGATCAGGCCGATGCCGGCTGAGCATGCCGAGCGCAACCCGACACTCCGGCTTGCGCTGGTCGAGGCGGAGAACGAGATCGCGCTCCCGCTGACGGTGCGGGACAGGACGGGCCTGGACTTCCACCCGGCCTCCTGCGGCAACTCGGGCTGCTCGATCGTGCGCGACTGGTGAGAGGCCATCGCCTGGGCGGGGCCGTGGCGGCAGCGTGCCGCCATGGCCCCGCCGGATCGCCCGCACCTCAGTTGCTGCGCGCGCCGAGGGCCTGGAGGCGGTCGTACTGCTCGCGCGTCCAACCCGCGCCGGCGGCCTGGTCGTTGTGCAGGGGCAGGGCGGCGGCACGGAAGGCGGCACGATCCGGCTCCGTCACGGTCTTGCCCTGGGCGCGGAACCAGTCGGGCAGCGTCGCCTCCGAGGTGCGGATGGCGAAGGTCGCGCGGTTCGCCGCCTCGCGCCACACCTCCTCGAAGACCGCCCGGTCGGCCGCGCTGAGGCGGCGCCAGAGCTGCCCTCCGGCGATGGTGAGCAGGCTCTCGCTGATGTGGCCGGTGAGCGCGATGTGGCTCTGCACCTCATAGAACTTCTTGGCCTGGATGGTCGGCAGCGGGTTCTCCTGCCCGTCCACCGTGCCGTTCTGCAGCGCGAGATACACCTCCGCGAAGGCGATCGGCGTCGCGTTGGCGCCGACCGAGCGGGCGAACATCAGATAGAGCGGCGCCTGCGGCACGCGCAGCTTCATGCCCCGCATGTCCTCGGGCTTCATGATCGGCTTGTTCGACGTCACGTGCCTCGCGCCGTAGTAGGTGAGCGCCAGGATCCGGTGGCCGGTCGCGCGGTCATAGCCGGCCGCGAGCTCCTTGAAGAGGTCCGACTGGCGGTAGGCGAGCCAGTGGTCGAAGTCGCGGAAGATGAAGGGCGCGTTGGAGATCGCGATCGGCCGGAACCGGCTGCCGGCGAAGGCGGTGCCGGTATAGATCATGTCGATCGTGCCGAGCGTCAGCGCCTCGTTGATCGCCGGCTCGTTGCCGAGAGCAGAGGCCGGGAACACCTCGATCCGATAGCGGTTGCTGGTCCGCTGGGCGATCTGCTCCGCCGCCCACAGCGCCTCGGTGTGATAGGGCTCGTTCACCTCGTAGACATGCGCGAAGCGAAGCCGCGTCTGCGCGTCCGCCGGCAGCGTCGCCGAGAGCCCGAACGCCGCAAGCGCGGCGGCGACCATGAAACGGTTCATGAGCACGTCCTCCTCCCCTCGGGCCGGCGTCCCCGGCCACTCTGATACATCACTGTGCGCGGGAAGGGGCCGCGCGTGCAAGCCCCGATCGCCGGGCCGGGATTGGCCGGCGCGCGGCGGCGTCGCACACTGCCCCCGAACCGCTCGGGAGAAGACGCCATGCCGACGCCGCCGCTTGCCATCCGCCTCCACCCCGAGGACGGGGTGGTGATCGCGCGCACCGACATCCTCGCCGGAACCCCGATCCCCGGCGAGGGAATCATCGCCGCCACGCGGATACCGCCCGGCCACAAGATCGCCACCCGCGCCCACGAAGCCGGCGAGGCGGTGCGGCGCTACGGCCAGATCATCGGCGTCGCGACCAGGCCGATCGCGCCCGGCGAGCACGTTCACAGCCACAACCTCGGCATGGGCGACCACGGCAAGGACTACGCCTTCTGCCGCGAGGCGAAGCCTGCGGAGCCGGCGGCGACGCCCGCGACCTTCCAGGGCATCGTGCGGCCCGACGGGCGGGTGGCGACGCGCAACTACATCGGGGTGCTGACCACCGTGAACTGTTCCGCCACCGTCGCGCAGTACGTGGCCGACGCGTTCCGGCGGAACCCCTTCACCGGCCATGATCCGCTCGCCGACTTCCCAAACGTCGACGGCGTGGTCGCGCTGACGCACAAGACCGGCTGCGGCATGAGCGACGACGAGCCCTTGCGCATCCTCCGCCGCACCCTCGCGGGCTACGCGACGCACCCGAACTTCGCCGCCGTCGTCGTGCTGGGCCTCGGCTGCGAGGTGAACCAGATCCCCGGGCTGATGGAGCAGGGCAACCTCGACGGCAAGCCGCGCATCCGGGCGATGACCATCCAGGCGACGGGCGGGACGCCGAAGACGGTGGCCCGCGGCGTCGAGTTCGTGCGCGAGGCGCTGGCGGATGCCAACGCGCAAGGCGTGCGCACCACCGTTCCGGCGAGCCATCTCTGCGTCGCGCTCCAGTGCGGCGGGTCGGATGGCTACTCGGGGATCAGCGCCAACCCGGCCCTCGGCGCCGCCTCAGACCTCGTGGTGCGCAACGGCGGCACGGTGATCCTCTCCGAGACGCCGGAGACCTACGGCGCCGAGCACCTGCTCACCCGCCGCGCGGTGAGCGAGGCGGTGGGCCGCAAGCTCGTCTCGCTGATGGAATGGTGGGAGGAGTACACGCGTAGGAACGGCGGCGAGCTCGACGACAACCCCTCCCCCGGCAACAAGGCTGGCGGCCTCACCACCATCCTCGAGAAGTCGCTCGGCGCCATGGCGAAGGCGGGCACCACCAACCTCGTCGAGGTCTACCGCTACGCCGAGCCCGTCACCGCCAAGGGCTTCGTGTTCATGGACACGCCAGGCTACGACCCCGTCGCCGCCACCGGCCAGGTGGCGGGCGGGGCGAACATCGTCTGCTTCACCACCGGCCGCGGCAGCGTCTATGGCTGCAAGCCCGCGCCCTCGCTCAAGCTCGCCACCAACACGCCGATGTTCCGCCGCATGGAGGACGACATGGACATCAACTGCGGAACGGTGATCGACGGAGACGAGACCGTGGCCGAGTGCGGCGCGCGGATCTTCGACCACATCCTCCGCACGGCCTCGGGCGAGCGCACGAAGAGCGAGCAGTGGGGCTTCGGCGCCGAGGAGTTCGCGCCCTGGGTGCAGGGCGCGACCATGTAGGCAGGCGCAGGCAGGGGGTCTCAGCCCGCCTGCACTGTCCTAGCGTTCTGCTCGCCGAGGCCCTCGACCCACACGCGCAGCGTCTGGCCCGCGCGGAGGAAGATCGGCTCTGGCTTCTTGCCCGCGCCCACCCCCGGCGGCGTGCCGGTGGCGATGATGTCGCCGGGGTTGAGGCTGATGAAATGCGAGACGTAGGAGACGAGCTTCGTCACCGGGAAGATCATCGTCCTCGTCGTGCCGTCCTGCATCACCTGGCCGTCGACGTCCACGCCGAGGCGCAGGTTCTGCGGGTCGGGAACCTCGTCCTTCGTCACCAGCCAGGGGCCGACAGGGCCGAAGGTGTCATGCCCCTTGCCCTTGTCCCAGGTCAGCCCACGCTCGAGCTGGAACTCGCGCTCGGAGACGTCGTTGACCACGCAGTAGCCGGCGACGTGTTCCATCGCGCTGGCCTCGTCGACGTATTTCGCGCGCGTGCCGATGACGACGCCGAGCTCGACCTCCCAGTCGGTCTTGCTCGAGAATTTCGGGATCTCGACGTCGTCGTTGGGGCCGGAGAGAGCCGAGAGCGCCTTGACGAACACCACCGGCTCCTTCGGGATCGGCATGTTCGATTCCGCCGCATGGTCGGCATAGTTCAGCCCGATGCAGATGAAGTTGCGCGTGCCGGTGAAGGGCACGCCGAGGCGCGGGCTGCCCTCCACCTTCGGCAGGGCTTCGGCGTTGACCGCTGCGAGCCGCGCGAGGCCCGCCGGAGAGAGGAGTTCCGGCGTGATGTCGGCCACCACGCCCGAGAGGTCGCGCAAGGCGCCGGCGGCATCGAGCATGCCCGGCTTCTCCGCGCCCTTCGGGCCCCAGCGCAACAGCTTCATCGCGGTCGTTCCTTCCTCGTTTCAGGTGCTCAGAGCGTCCAGCCGCCGTCGATCACGATCGACTGGCCGGTGACGAAGGCGCTCTCGTCGGAGGCGAGATAGACGGCGAGCGCAGCGATCTCCTCGGGCGTGCCGAGCCTTCCCATGGCCTGGCGGGCGATGAAGGCGGCCCGCGCCGCCTCGACGCTGCCCGCGGCGGCCGCATTGGCGGCAATGCGGTCGGCGAGCGAAGGCGTCTCGACCGTGCCGGGGCAGATGGCGTTGGCGCGGATGCGGTGCTTGACGTAGTCGGAGGCGATCGAGCGCACCATGCCGATCAGCGCCGCCTTGGTGGCGCCATAGACGAAGCGGTTCGGCGCTCCCTTGATCGAGGAGGCGGCGGACGACATCACGATCACCGAGCCGCCGCGGCCAGCCTTGACCATCGCGGGCAGCAGCGCCTTGGTCACGCGGAAGGCGCTCTTGACGTTGAGGTCGAACGCGAAGTCCCACTCCTCCTCGGTGCAGGTCTCGATCGTGTTCTGGTGCACGAAGCCCGCACAGTTGAACACGATGTCCACCGCCCCGGCCGCCTCGGCGGCAGCGGCGATCGCGGCCGGGTCGCGCACGTCCAGCCGGGCGGCGGTGATGCCGGCGACGCCCCTGAGCTCGCCGAGCCTCGCCTCGTTGACGTCGGTCGCGATCACGGTCGCCCCCTCGGCAGAGAAGGCGAGCGCGGTGGCGCGGCCGATGCCCTGCGCCGCCGCGGTGACGAAGGCGCGCTTGCCCGCAAGCCGTCCTGCCATGCCCTGGTTCCTCCCCTCGAGACGGCGCGAACCCTGCCGCGCCGGCGCCATCACCGCAAGGGGGGGTCAGGGTGCGGGTCTGGCGCCGATCAGCCGGTGCCTGATCCGCGCCGACAGGAGATCGATCGCCGCGACCATGAGCAGGATCAGGATGATGATGAAGGCCACCTCATCCCAGGCGCGGATGCGGATGCGCTCGGCGATCTGCAGCCCGATGCCGCCGGCGCCGACGATGCCGAGGATGGCGGCCGAGCGCGTGTTGCTCTCGAAGAAGTAGAGCGCCTGGGCCAGCATCACCGGCAGCACCTGCGGCAGGAGCCCGAACCGCATCACGAGCACGCGCCGCGCGCCGGCCGCCTCCACGGCCTCTGTCTGGCGCTTCTCGGCATTCTCGATCGCCTCGGCGTAGAGCTTGGCGAGCACCGCGATGTCGGCGGTGAAGATGGCGAGCACGCCAGCGAGCGGCCCGAGCCCCACCGCGCGCACATAGGCAAGCGCCCAGATGAGCTGGTCGACGCCGCGGAAGCCGTCGAACACGCGCCGCAGCGAGAAGCGGAACAGCGCGTTGGTGGCGACGTTGCGCGCGCCCAGGAAGCCGAGCGGCACGGCGACGAGCGCGGCCATCACCGTGCCGAGGAAGGCCATCGCCACGCTCTCGCCGAGCCCCTTCAGGATGTCGTCGAGATGCTCGCCGGGGCTCGGCGGAACCATCAGCCTGAGGATGGTCAGGACGCCGCCGATGCCGTTCCAGATGCGCACCGGCGAGACGTCGAACCACCAGAGCAGCGCGCCGAGCCAGGCGAGGAAGGCGAGCCAGAGGATGGCCGTACGCGCCTGCCTGCCGGGCGGTGCGCCGAATGCCGCCGGCACGCGCGCGCGCGCGGCGGCAACAGCGGACGCGTCGATCGCGGAGAGCCCCGGCGTCACGGCCGCGCTCCGGCGATGATGCGGTGGCGGATCCGTTCCGAGACGAGATCGATCGCGCTGACGGCGAGGATGATCAAGAGCACGATCGCCGAGACCTCCTCGTAGTAGTTGAAGGAGATCACCGTGTAGAGCTCCTGGCCGATGCCGCCGGCGCCGACGAAGCCGATGACCGAGGCGCCGCGCAGGTTGATCTCGAACCGCAGGAGCGCGTAGCTGAGGAAGTTCGGCAGGACCTGCGGCACGATCGCGAAGCGCACCCCGTGCAGCCAGCTGCCGCCCGAGGCGCGGACGCCGTCGAGCGGGCGGAGGTCGGCGTTCTCGACCACCTCGGCGAACAGCTTGCCGAGCGCGCCCGTGGTGTGCAGCGCGATCGCGAGGATGCCCGCGAGCGGGCCGACGCCGAACGCCCAGACGAGGATGAGCGCATAGACGAGATCGGGCACGGTGCGGAACAGCTCGAGGAACCGCCGGACCACCGAGAAGGTCACGGGCGCCCCTTGCATGAGGTTCCGGCTCGCGGGGAAGCAGAGCACGAAGGCGGCCGCGGCACCCATCAGGGTCGCGAGCGCCGCCATCTGGCTGGTCTCGAACATCAGCCAGGCCCAGGCATCCAGCCGGTACATCCAGAAGGCGAGGCTGCCCTCGACCTTCGGCCCGGCGAACAGGGCCTCCCACCGCAGCGTCGGCAGGATCAGCCAGAAATATTCGCCGATCCGGGGAATCCCTGCGGCAAGCGTCGCTGGCCGCACGTCGCTCGCCCAGGCGGCGACGAGCAGCGCGGCGAGGCACACCGCGCCGTATCCGGCGGTCGCCGTGCGCCGCGCGCGCCGCTGCGCCGACCAGGCGTCGAGCACCCGGCCGACCGCCGGACCGGCCGGCGGCGCGGCGAGAGCAGCCGTGGTCACGGCACCGCCGTCCCGCCGCCCCCGATCGCCTCAGCGCTGGCGGCGGGCGGCAGCCTCGGCCTGGCGCATCGCGACGAACGGGGCGTACATCTCGTGCGTCGCGAGCTGGTAGCCGCGCGGGTTGCCGCGCTCGATCTGCCGGAACACCGCCGGGTTCTCGGTCGGCAGCGCCATCAGGAGGCGGCGGAAATCGTCCCGGAACGCCTGCGGCACGTCACGGCGGACGGCCACCGGGCCGTTAGCGATCTGGCGCGACCGCCAGACGATCCTGAGGTCGGACATGTTCAGCATGCCCTTCTCGACCATCGCGCGCAGGTTGCCGCGGGTGAAGCCCTGCGACTCGTCGCCAATCCCGCTCGTCCAGGTCACGCCCGCGTCGAACTGCCGCTGCAGCACTGCGATCACCGCCTGCTCATGGCCGCCCGCGAAGCCGGTGCGGCCGAAGAACGTGTCCGGGTTCAGTCCGGCCTCGCGCAGCTCCGCGCGGGGAACGAGATAGCCCGAGGCCGAGTTCGGGTCGGCGTAGGCGAGGCTGCGGCCGCGCAGGTCCTCGAGCGTCCGGAACGGGCTGTCGGCGCGCACGTACATCACCGCGTAGTAGCCGATCGAGCCGTCCTGCTCCTCCGTCACCACGAGCGGCTCGATGTTGCCGTTCGTGTCCATCCAGATGCCGGCATAGGCCGAGGGGCCGAGACCGGCGATCTCGAGCTGGCGCGCGGCAAAGCCCTGCATCACACCCGCATAGTCGCCGGCAGCGAAGATCCGCGTCGGCACGCCAAAGGTGTCCTCGACGAGCTTGCGGAAGCCCTCGTAGCGGGCGATCCGGTCGGCCTCGTTCTCGCCGCCGAGCAGGCCCATGCGTATCTGCGGCACCTCGCGCGCCCAGACGGGCGGGGTGCGCTGTGCGATCGCCGGTGCGGCCAGGGCGGTCGTGCCGGCGGTGCCGGCGAGCAGGAGGCGTCGGGTCAGCATGCTGTCTCTCCGGAAGAGCGTGTGCGCAGCCTCCTAGCGGGCGACGGCGACGCCTGGGTGACGGATCCGTTTCCGTTCCATGAAATCCCCCGGCCCCCCCGGCCCGGCGGGACGCCGGGGTCGCTGCCGGTGCCGCGCCAGCATCGCGGGTTCCCACGGGGCTTCCCCAGGGGCCGAAGCCGTGCCACATGCCCCGCCGGAGCCGGGACAGCCGGCCGAGGAAGGGACCAGGAATGCCGCCTTACACCACCGTCGCGCAGCTTCTCGATGCCGGCCCGGCCGAGGCGCCGGCGATCCGTGCCCCCGAGGGTCGCCCCCCCCTCAGCCATGCCGGGCTGCGGGCGCTCGCCGAGCGCACCGTCGCCGCGCTGAACGCGCGCGGCATCGGCCGCGGCGACCGGGTGGCGATCGTGCTGCCGAACGGCCCGGAGATGGCGACCTGTTTCCTCGCCGTCGCCTGCGGCGCCACCACCGCGCCGCTGAACCCCGCCTACCGAGAGGACGAGTTCGCCTTCTACATGGAGGACGTGACGTCGCGCGCGCTCATCGCCCAGAAGGGCGTGGCGACGCCGGCGCGCGCGGCGGCCGAGAGGCTCGGCATCCCGGTGATCGAGCTGGTGCCCGGAGCCGAGGCGGGCAGCTTCACGCTCGAGGGCGGGACGCCCGGGCCGGCGGCGCGGCCCAGCCTCGCCGAGGCCGACGACGTCGCGCTCGTTCTGCACACCTCCGGCACCACGGCGCGGCCGAAGATCGTGCCGCTGACGCACGGCAACATCACCGCCTCGGCAAGGCACATCGGCGCGACGCTCGCGCTCTCGCCGGCCGATTGCTGCCTCAACATCATGCCGCTCTTCCACATACACGGGCTGATCGCGGCCGTGCTGGCCTCGCTCGGCGCGGGCGGCGCGGTGTGCTGCACGCCCGGCTTCGATGCGCTCAAGTTCTTCCGCTGGCTCGATGAGGAGCGGCCCTCCTGGTACACGGCGGTGCCGACGATGCACCAGGCGATCCTCGCGCGCGCCGAGCGCAACGCCGAGGTCATAGCCCGCGCGCCGCTCAGGCTGCTCCGCTCCTCCTCGGCCTCGCTGCCAGGCCCGGTGATGCGGGCGCTCGAGGACACGTTCGGCGCCCCGCTCGTCGAGAGCTACGGCATGACCGAGGCCTCGCACCAGATGGCGTCCAACCCGCTCGCCGGGCCACGCAAGCCGGGCCTCGTCGGCCTCCCCGCCGGGCCGGAGATCGCGATCATGGACGAGGACGGAACGATCCTGCCGCGGGGGGGCATCGGCGAGGTGGTGATCCGCGGGCCGAACGTGACGAAGGGCTACGAGGCGAACCCCGAGGCGAACGCCAAGGCCTTCACCAACGGCTGGTTCCGCACCGGCGACCAGGGCATGTTCGACGAGGACGGGTACCTTCTGCTCACCGGCCGCCTCAAGGAGCTGATCAACCGCGGCGGCGAGAAGGTCTCGCCGCTCGAGGTCGATGGCGTGCTGTCGGACCACCCGGCGGTGGCGCAGGTGCTGACCTTCGCCATCCCGCACGCCAAGCTCGGCGAGGAGGTCGGCGCTGCGGTGGTGCTGCGCGAGGGCATGGAGCTTTCCGAGCGGGAACTGCGGGAGTTCGCCTCGAAGCACCTCGCCGACTTCAAGGTGCCGCGCAAGGTGGTGTTCGTGCCCGAGATCCCGAAGGGGGCGACCGGCAAGCTCCAGCGCATCGGGCTCGCCGAGAAGCTCGGCCTGTCCCTCTGAGGAGTGCCTCGATGAGGATCTGCGTGTTCGGCGCCGGCGCGATCGGCGGGCTGATGGCGGCGAAGCTCGCCGCCAAGGGCGACGCCGAGGTGACGATCATCGCCCGCGGGCCCCACCTTGCGGCGATGCAACAGAAGGGACTCGTGCTCAGGAGCGAGGGCACGGAGACGGTCGTGCGCCCCCGCTGCGTCGCCTCGGCCGAGGAGGCCGGCCCGCAGGACTACGTTGTCGTGACGCTGAAGGCGCACTCGCTGCCCGGCGCGGCGGCGCAGATGCAGCCGTTGCTGGGGCCCGAGACCGCGATCGTCTCGGCCGTGAACGGCATCCCGTGGTGGTACTTCCACAGGCATCCGGGCGGGCTGCACGAGGGGCACAGGCTCGCCTCCGTCGATCCCGACGGCTCGGTGTGGAGGCTGCTCCCGCCCGAGCGGGCGATCGGCTGCATCGTCTATCCGGCGGCCGAGGTGGTCGAGCCCGGCGTGATCGAGCACACCTATGGCGACCGCTTCACCCTCGGCGAGCCGGACGGCTCGAGGAGCGCGCGCGTGAGCGCCATCTCCGAGGCGCTGATCGCGGCCGGCTTCAAGGCGCCGGTGCGGCCGCGCATCCGCGACGAGATCTGGGTGAAGCTCTGGGGCAACCTCGCCTTCAACCCGATCAGCGCGCTGACCACCGCGACGCTCGACGTGCTGGTCGCCGACCCGGGCCAGCGGGCTGTGGCGCGCGCGATGATGGTGGAGGCGCAGGGGGTCGCCGAGGCCTTGGGCATCCGTTTCGCGATCGACGTGGACAAGCGGATCGCCGGCGCGGCCGAGGTCGGCGCCCACCGCACCTCGATGCTGCAGGACCTCGAGCGCGGCCGGCCGATGGAGATCGACGCGCTGCTCGGCGTGGTGGTGGAACTCGCCGCCCTCGTCGGCCGCCCGGCGCCGACCTGCGAGACCGTGCTCGCGCTCGTGCGAGCGCGGGCCCGCGCCGCCGGCTGCTACGGCTGAGGCGGCGCATCGGGTGGGCGGGTTCGGCGCGCTCGGGCGGCTCTGGCGCGGCGAGTTCCCGCTGCCCGATGCCTTCTGGACCTGGGCCGTCACGATCGGGTTCATCATCAACGGGTCGACCTCGATCGCCTGCTACGCGCTGCTGATCGCGGACGAGCCCGTATGGGCGCTCGTCATCGGCTACCTGCCGTCGGTTCCCTACAACATCGTCGCGGCGGTCGGGGTGATCCGCTCCGCGCGCCGGGGCGACGCCGACCCCGCGCTTGCCCGCTTCGCGCGGGTCGTGATCGTTCCCGTGATGATCCTGCTGAGCGTCACCTGAGGCGATTCGTCTCGTCGGGACGGCGCGGGGTGACGTAGGCTCCGGCACGGCGAGGGAGCGGGTGGACAGGGAACGAGGCATGCACATCCCGGCGGCCGCCGCGATGACGGTGCTCATCGTCGCGGCGCTGGCCGTGACGGGGCCGATCATGGCACCGGTCGCCTGCGCGCTGTTCCTGATCGCCGTCGTCTGGCCGGTGCAGCGGGCGCTCCAGGGCCGGCTGCCCGCCGCGCTCGCGGTGATCCTGACCGTGCTCGCGACCCTTGTCTTCGTCGGCCTGCTCGCCGCCATGGTCGCCTGGGGGTTCAGTCGCGTCGCGTCCTGGGTGATCGCCAACGGCGCGCGGTTTCAGGAGGTCTTCCTCGTGCAGACCGCATGGCTCGAGGAGCAGGGCATCGGCGTCGCCGCGCTGATCGCCGACCATTTCGATGTGCGCTGGATGGTCCGCGCCGCGCAGCAGCTCACCGGCACGGTGCAGGGCTTCCTCTCCTTCACCGTCATCACCCTCGTCTTCACGCTGCTCGGGCTGCTCGAGGTGGAGGCCGCTGCGGCCCGCCTCTCGCGCCTCGGCCCGCGCGGGGCGGCAGCGGTGGCGACGCTCGCCGACCTCGCCCGCAAGCTCCAGGTCTACATGGCCGTGCGCACGGTGATGAGCCTGCTCACCGGCCTCGGCATCTGGGCATTCGCGCGCGCGACCGGCCTCGAGCTCGCCGTCGAATGGGGCGTGATCGCCTTCGCGATGAACTACATCCCCTTCATCGGGCCGCTGATCGCGACCGTGTTCCCGACGCTGTTCGCAGGGCTCCAGTTCGGCGACTGGCAGATGGCGATCACCGTCTTCGTCGGCATGAACGTGATCCAGTTCGTGCTCGGCTCGTATCTCGAGCCGCGCATGACCGGCCGCGTGCTCTCGGTCTCGCCCTTCGCGGTGCTGTTCGCGGTGTTCTTCTGGGCGCTGATCTGGGGCATCGCGGGCGCCTTCCTCGGCACGCCGATCCTGATCGCGCTGCTGAGCTTCTGCGAGCGGAGCGAACGCTTCCGCTGGCTCGCCATCGCGCTCGCCGGCGACGACGGCGCCCGGATGGCTCAGAACGAGCCGAACAGAGAGCCGAGCGCGATCACCACGACGAGCGCGATCACCGGCCCGACGATGACCGACATCACGAGGTCGCCGTAGCTCTCGGCGTGCGTCGTGCCGCACACCTTGAACAGCGTCACCACCGCGCCGTTGTGCGGCAGGCAGTCGAGCGTGCCCGAGCTCATCACCGCGATCCGGTGCATCAGCGCCGGCTCGATCCCGTATTCGGCGGCAAGCCGCACGTAGGTCTCGCCGAGCGTGCCGAGCGCGATCGTCATGCCGCCCGAGGCCGAGCCGGTCAGCGCCGAGAGCACGGTGATCGCGGCCGCGAGCGAGACGAGCGGCCCGCCGCCGATGCCGAGCACCCAGTCGCGCACCACCGCGAAGGCGGGCATCGCCGCCACCACGCCGCCGAAGCCGACCAGGCTGCCGACGCTGAGCACGGGCAGCACCGAGGCGTTCGCCCCGGAATCGACCGATTCCTTGAGGTTCGGCAGCCGCTGCCAGTGCAGCGCGAGCAGCACGGCGATGCCGGCGGCGAGCGCCACGATCACCGCCCAGACGCCGCCGACCGCGGAAATCGAGGTGTTGCCCCACCGCTCCTCGCCGAGGAAGGCGGCATCCATCCGCGGCAGCACGACGAAGCTCATCGCGACGTTGACGAGAAGCACGGCCGCGAGCGGCAGCACCGAGGGAAGGAAGGAAGGAAGGCAGCCTCGGAGCCGGCGCGCCGTGCGCCAACTCGGCCGGGTCGAACTCGCGCGCGACGGTGGCGAGCTCGCGCACCCGCGTCTCGCCGGCGACCGCCATCGGCGCGGGTGCGGCGCCCTCGAACCCCTCGCCCGCCCGCCGCGCCGCCCGCTCGCGCAAGCCCACCCACCAGAGGCCGAAGCCGAGCATGACGGCGGAGGCGATCAGCCCGAGCCCCGGAGCGGCGAAGGGCGTGGTGCCGAAGAACGGCATCGGGATCGCGTTCTGGATCGCCGGCGAGCCCGGCAGAGCCGACATGGTGAAGGTGAAGGTGCCGATCGCGACGGCCGCCGGCATCAGGCGGCGGGGAATGTTCGCTTCGCGGAACAGCGCCTCGACCATCGGCACGATGACGAAGAAGGCGACCATCAGGTTCACGCCGCCATAGGTGACGAGCGCGCCGACCAGCGCGATCGCGAGCACGGCCCGTTCCGCGCCGAGGCGCGCGGAGATCGTCGCGGCGATCGACCGCACCGCGCCGCTGTCGTCCATCAGCTTGCCGAACACGGCGCCGAGCACGAAGAGCGGGAAGAACTGCGCCACGAACCCGGCCGCCCCGGTCATGAAGGTCTGCGTCCAGTGGGCGAGCAGCGGCTCCCCGGCCGCGCCGGCGGCGATCAGCGCCGCAGCCGGGGCGAGCAGCAGCACCGTCCAACCCCGGAAGGCGAGGCCGATCAGGAGCGCAAGCCCCACGAGGATGCCGAGAAGCCCCACCGCTCAGCACTCGGTGAGCAGGATGTCGACGTCCGTCGTCGAGCACTCGCCGAGTTCGTTGCCGAAGCGTCCGAGGAACTCCCCGGCCGCGCGGCGGCCCTCGTCGCGGAGCAGGGTGAGGAACGGCCACTCTGCGTTCAGCTTGGAGGAATGGCCGAGCGTGACCATCAGGTCCGACATGATCCGGTGCGTGCGCGTCTCGGCCCAGCGGCGCCCCTCGCCCGTGCCTGGATCCGCCACCTGGCGCAGGAGCGCCATCATCCTCACCTCCTTCAGCAGCGTCGCGTTGAACGACACCTCGTTCAGGCGGTTGAGGATCTCGGCGGCCGTGCGCGGCGTTCCCGGCCGCTCGCGCGGGTTGATCTGCACGAGGATGATGTCGCCGGCCTCGCTCTCGCGCACCAGCGGCGTGATCGTCGGGTTGCCGGCGAAGCCGCCGTCCCAGTAGGGCTCGCCGTCGATCTCGACGGCCTGGAACATCGTCGGCAGGCAGGCCGAGGCGAGCAGCACGTCGGGCGTGATCTCGGCATTGCGGAACACCCGGCCGCGGCCGGTGCGCACGTTCGTCGCGGTCACGAAGAGCTTGAACGGAGCGCTGCGCAGCCGCTCGAACTCGATGCTCTCGGCGAGGATCTCGCGCAGCGGGTTCATCCCGCCCGGGTTGAGGTCGTAGGGCGAGAACAGGCGGCTCATGATGTCGAGCGCGATGAAGGCCGGCGAGGTGTCGAGCGACCAGCGGCCGAGCATCACGTCGATCGGGCTGCGCTTGAGCGGGCTCCAGGCCGCAGCCTCGGCGACGCGCCGCCAGAACGCCTCGAGCGCGGCGCGTGCGCCCTCGCGGCCGCCGGCGGCGAAGCCGTCGGCCATCACCGCCGCGTTCATCGCGCCGGCCGAGGTGCCCGATATGCCCTCGAAGGAGAGCCATGGCTCCTCGAGCAGGCGGTCGAGCACACCCCAGGTGAAGGCGCCGTGCGCGCCGCCGCCCTGCAGCGCGAGATCGACCACGAGCGGCGCCCGGCTGCCGCCAGGACCGCCGTCACCCGCGCCCTTGCCGCCCGTCACGGCCGGCTTCCGGCCTCCAGGCTTGCGTGCCATGCCGTGCTCCTCTTGTGCCGCCGGGCCTCGCCCCGCGATGAGGGGTGCTGTAGCACAGCCATGCTGCACCGCGGCAGCAAGATGCGACGCCGCAACAGCCGGGCGCGGCAGGACGGGTCAGGTCGCCGCCGCCGCCTTGTGGGCGTCGGCCAGCGCCTCGCGAAGCTGCTCCTCCTTGGTCTCGTCGAAGGAGCTTCGCAGCACGGTGCCGCCGAAGCCCCTGAGTTCGGCCAGGACCTTGTCGGTCGTCATCTTCCGCACCAGCAGGAACAGCGCGGCGTTGCCGGAGTGCAGCGTCTTCGCCGCGTCCTTCATGAACTGGTCGTCGATGCCAAGATCGGCCAGCTTGCCCCCGAGCGCGCCCGAGGCGGCTCCAATCGCCGCGCCGGCCAGCGGCATGAGGAAGATCAGCCCGATCAGCGAGCCCCACAGCGCGCCCGAGAGCGCGCCGGCGGCCACCGGCTTGAAGAGCTGGTTCAGCTTCACCGACCCGTCCGGCTGCTTCACCGCGACCACCGCGTCGCCGAGCTCGATGAGATACTCCTGCTGCATGCGCAGGAGCTTGGTGCGCATCTCCTCCGCCTTCGCCTCGGTGTCGAACTCGAGAACGAGAAGATCGGCCATCGATGTCTCTCCGTGTTGGGCGCCGGCAGCGGCGCCGTGCTGGGCAGCGGGAGGGGACAGGATTCCGGCGCGCGGTTCAAGCGTCACGGCACCGGCTCGGCGATCGGCTCGTTTCGCCACACGACGCCGGCTGTCACGGCAGCCAGCAGAGCCCCGGCGCCGAGCAGGGCGAAGGTGGCCGCGAGGCCGACGGCGACGCCGAGCCGCCCAGCGACCGGATAGGCGAGCAGCAGGCAGAGATGGCTGATCGCCGCATGGGCCGCATAGACCGGCGGCTTCTCCTCGGGCTCGGCGGAGCGGCGGATGAGGATGCCGTAGGGCGCCAGCGCAAGCGACGTTCCGAGGCCGATCGCGAGCCAGAGCGGCAGCAGCGGCCGCACGCCCGGGACGGCCCCGCCAGCGACGAGCGCCCCCGCCACCAGCCCGGCCCCGCCGAGCATCAGCGCGCGGGGCGAGAGGCGCGCGAGCAAGGGCGGCATCGCGAGCGTTCCCGCGACCGAGCCGACGCCGTAGGTCGCAAGCCCGATCGCGGTCGCGCGGTCATGCTCGCCAAGCCGCTCGTCGACGAGAACGACGGTGTTGACCACCACCATCGCGGTGCCGAGGGCGGCGGCGAGGGTGATCAGCACGAGCCCGCGCAGGCGCGGCGTGGCCGCGAACACCGCGATGCCGCGGCGGAGGCGTTCGGCCACGCCGCGGCGCTCGGGCGAAGCCAGCGTCGGCAGGGTGACGCGCAGGATCAGCCCGGCCGAGACGAGGAAGGCCGCGGAGGTGCAGACGAACAGCGCCGGGCCGTCCATCACCAGCAGCAGGCCCGCGGCGAGCATCGGGCTGATCGCGCCCTCGAGCTCGTAGGCGAGGCGGGCGCGGGCGAGCGCCCCGGCATACTCCGCCTCCTCGGGCAGGACCTCGGGGATGGTCGCCTGGAACACCGGGGTGAAGACGGCCGAGGCTGCCTGGAACACGAAGATCAGCGCATGGATCTGCCAGACCTCTGCGACGAAGGGCATCGCGAGCGCCACCACAGCGCGGACGAGATCTGCCGACACGAGCACCGACCGTCGCGGCAGCCGCGCCGTCAGCGCCGAGGCGAGCGGCGCGATCACGACATAGGCGGCCGTCTTGATCGCGAGCGCGGTGCCGAACACCGCCCCGGCATCCGCGCCTGCGAGGCTGTAGGAGAGGAGCGCGAGCGCGACCGTGGCGACGCCCGTGCCGAGCAGCGCCAGCACCTGCGCGGCGAACAGGTGGAGATAGGCCCGCCGGTCCCTCCAGCGCAGCGGCGCGGCCACCGCCGGCCCCGTCTCAGCCCGGGCGCGCGGCCCGCCGCTCCCGCCAGCCGAACAAGGCCGCGTAGACCGTCGGCAGGAACACGAGCGTCAGCAGCGAGGCGACGAGAAGCCCGCCCATGATCGCGAAGGCCATCGCGCCCCAGAACACGGTGAAGGCGATCGGGATCAGGCCGAGCACGGTGGAGAGCGCGGTCAGCAGGATTGGCCGGAAGCGGGAGGCCGAGGCCTCGATCACCGCCTCTCGGACCGGCCTGCCGGCACGGCGCTCGGCCTCGATCTGCTCGATCAGGATCACCGCGTTCTTCGCGATCATGCCGACGAGGGCGAGGATGCCGAGGATGGCGACGAAACCGAGCGGCTGGCCCGAGGCGAGCAGCGCGGCGACGACGCCGATGAGCCCGAGCGGCACGACGCTCAGCACGATCGTCATGCGCTGGAAGCTCCTCAACTGGAACATCAGCACCGTGAGCACGATGATGAGCATCAGCGGCACGACGGCGAACACGGAGGCCTGGCTGTCGGCGCTCTCCTCGGCGATGCCGCCGAGCTCGATCCGGTAGCCCTCGGGCAGGCGCGCGGCGAGCGCCGTCATCGGCGCCTCGAGCGCGGCGATCACCGTATCGGGAAGCACGCCTCGCGCGACGTCGGAGGCGACAGTCAAAGTCGGCTCGCGGTTGCGGCGCCAGACCTGGGGGTATTCCTGCGTGTACTCGAACCGCGCGAAGGCCGTCAGCGGGATCGAGCGGCCGTTCGGCAGCGAGAGCTGCAGCGTCCGCAGCGTCTCGATCGAGAGCGACTGGCCGTCCACCTCGCGCACGACCACGTCGACGAGGTAGATGTCGTCGCGCACCTGCGTCACGGTGGTGCCGGAGATCGCGGCGTTGAGCGCCTGCGCCACCTGCGCCGAGGAGAGGCCGAGGCGCCTTGCCTCGTCCTGGTCCACCTGGATGCGGAGCTGGCGGGCCGGCTCCATCCAGTCGAAGTTGATCTGCCGCGTGTCGGGCGACTGCGCCATCACCTGCGCGACCTCGAGCGCGATGCGGCGCACCTCGGAGAGATCGGGGCCCACCACGCGCCACTGCAGCGGCCAGCCGACCGGGGGCCCCAGCTCGAGCGGATAGACGCGGCTGACCGCCTCGGGGAACTCCTCGGCGAGCAGCCGCTCGAGCCTCTTCTGGAGACGCTCGCGGTCCTCGATCGACTTCGTGACCACCACGGCCTGGCCGAAGAACGGGTTGGCGAGCTGCACGTTGAGCGGCAGGTAGAAGCGGATCGCGCCGCGCCCGACATAGCTCGACCAGTGGGCGATGCCCTCCTCCCTCGCGAGCGTCTCGTCGAGGCGCTGGATCGCCGCGTTGGTGGCGTGGATCGAGGCGTTCATCGGCAGCTTGAGATCGACCAGAAGCTCGACCCGGTCCGACGGCGGGAAGAACTGCCGCGGCACCAGCGGCAGCGCAGCGAGCGAGAGCACGAAGGCCGCCAGCGCCGCGGGAATGGTGATGACGCGGAAGCGGATCGCGAGCGAGAGGAAGCCGCGATAGGCGCGCAGCACCGCGCTCTCGCCGCCCGCCGCGCCGGGCTTCGGCGGCCGCAGCAGGAACGTGCCGAGCAGCGGCGCGAAGATGACCGCGACGAACCAGGAGGTGATCAGCGCGATGCCGACGACGGCGAAGATCGAGAAGGTGTACTCGCCGGCCGAGCTCTGCGCGAAGCCGATCGGCACGAAGCCGGCGATGGTGATGAAGGTGCCGGCGAGCATCGCGAAGGCGAGATGGTCGTAGGCATAGACGGCCGCCTCGTCCATCGGGTCGCCGGCGGCGAGCCGGCGCGTCATGGCGTCGATCGTCGTCATCGCGTCGTCGACGAGCAGCGCGAGCGCGATGATCAGCGCGCCGAGCGAGATGCGCTGCAGGTCGATGTTGGCGAGGTCCATCACCGGGAAGACGATCGCGAGCGTGAGCGGGATCGCGATCGCGACGACGAGGCCCGCGCGCACGCCGAGCGCGATGAAGCTCACGACGAGCACGATCAGGATCGCCTGCCAGAGGCTCTCGGTGAAGTCGTTGATGGCGTCGTCGACGGTCCGCGCCTGGTCGGCGACGAGGGTGGCGTCCATGCCGATCGGCAGATCGGCGACGATGCGGCGCATCTCGGCGCCGATGTTGCGCCCGAGCGCGAGGATGTCACCGCCCTCCCGCATCGCGATCGCGACGCCGAGGGCCTCGCGGCCGTTGACGCGGAAGAAGGGCTGCGGCGGGTCGGCATAGCCGCGTCGGACGGTGGCGACGTCGCGCAGCCGGAGCAGGCGGCCGCCCACCACGAAGTTGACGTCGAGGATGTCCTGCTCGTTCGTGAAGGCGCCGGAGACGCGCACCTCCATCGCCTCCTCGCCGGTGCGGATCACGCCGGCGGGGCGCACGAGGTTCTGGGCGGCGAGCGCGGCGACAAGCTGGTCGGGCGTGACGCCGAGCTGCGACAGCGTGGCGAAGCTGAACTCGACGAAGATGCGCTCGTCCTGCGCGCCGAGGATCTCGATCTTCGAAACGTCCGGCACACGCAACAGGCGCGATCGGATCTCCTCCACCGTGTCGCGGAGCTCGCGCCGCGAGAACCCGTCGGCCGTGAAGCCGTAGATGATGCCGAAGGTGTCGCCGAACTCGTCGTTGAAGAACGGCCCGAGCACGCCCTGAGGCAGGGTATGGCGGATGTCGCCGACCTTCTTGCGCACCTCGTACCAGGCATCCGACACCGCCCTTCCCTGCGCGGAGCCCAGGAGGTCGACGAAGATCACGGAGAGGCCCGGGTTGGTGTAGCTCCTGAGCTTGTCGAGGTGCGGCACTTCCTGCAGCCGGCGCTCGAGCCGCTCGGTCACCTGCTCCATCTGCTCCTCGATCGTGGCACCGGGCCACACCGCCTGCACCACCATCGTGCGGATGGTGAAAACCGGGTCCTCGGCGCGGCCGAGCTTGAGGAACGTCAGCGTGCCGGCGAGAAGCGCGCCGAGCATCAGGAAGACGACGATCGAGCGGTTCCCGATCGCCCAGGCCGACAGGTTGAACCCCTTCACGGCGTGGCGCCGAGCAGGCGGACCTTCTGGCCTGGCCTCAGCGCCTGCACGCCCGCGGTGACGATCACGTCACCGGGCTCGAGCCCGCGCGAGACGATCACCTGCGCGAGGTCGAAGCGCTCGACCTCGACGTTTCGAAGCGAGACCAGCCCCGACCCGGGATCGACGACCCACACCGCCGGGTTGCGATCGGCGGAGAAGAGCGCGCTGTTCGGAATGCCGATCCCCGCCCCCCCCTCGAGCCGGATCGAGCCCGTGACGGTCGAGCCGAGCCGCATCGCCTCGGGCGGGTTGATGAGCCCGACCTTCACCTCGAAGGTGCGCGTGACGGGGTCGGCCTGCGGCGCCACCTCGCGCACGCGCCCGGTGGCGCGCACCTGGGGGTCGGAGGTGAGCACGACGCTCACCACCGGGTCGCGCGGCGCGCTGGTCATCAGCTGGGCGGGGACGTCGAAGATGGCATCGCGCCCGCCCTCGCGGGCGAGCTGCACGATCATCCGCCCGGCCGCGACCACCTCGCCCGGCTCGGCGCCGCGGGCGGTGACATGGCCCGGAGCGTCGGCGACCAGCACGGTGTGGGAGAGATTGTCCTCGGCGATCGCAACCTGCGCGTGAGCAGCGTCCACCTGCGCCTGCGCGCTCTGGTAGGCCTGCAGCGCCTGGTCATGCCGCGCCCGCGTGGTCCAGCCGTCGCGGAGGAGCTGGTCCTGCCGGCCGAACTCGTTGCGCGTCTTGGTCAGGAGGCTCATCGCCGCGGCGAGGCTCGCACGGGCGGCGCGGAGAGCGTTCTCCTGCTGTTCCCGATCGAGCCTCGCCACCACCTGCCCGGCCTCCACCCGGTCGCCGACGTTGACGGTGCGCGCGACGAGGCGACCGCCGACCCGGAAGGAGAGCGCGACGTTGTCCTCGGCCTCGAGCCGCCCGGTGAGCGAAACGGTCTCGCCGCCCTCGCGCTTCTCGACCGTGACGACGCGCACGGGACGCAGCGGCTCCTGCTCCGGGGCGGCGCCGGGCCCGCAGGCGGCAAGGCCGATCAGGGAGAGCCAGAGCGCGAGCGCCGCGAGCGGTGAGGTCGAATGACGCATCGTGCGGCGGTTCCTGAACTGGCGGGCCCTCGCACCATGCCGCATGTGCGGAACGGCCGCCAGCGTTCACTGCGTGAAGCGTTCACGGCGCGACCGGCGCCGCGGTCGCTCCCGGTGGCGGAACGGTGACGCGCACGCGAAGCCCGGGGGCCGCGTCCTCGAGCCGCAGCTCCATGCCGTGCAGGCCGGCGACGGCGCGTACGAGCGCGAGGCCGAGCCCGCTTCCCGGCGTCGCCCGGGCCGCGTCGAGGCGATGGAAGCGGCGGAACACACGCTCCCGCTCCGCCTCCGGGATGCCCGGCCCGTCATCGGCGATCACTGCCTCCGCCCCCTCGCCCGCGCGCGCGAGCGCGATCCGCACCTGCCCGCCCGCGCGGCCGTGGCGCACCGCGTTCTCCACAAGGTTGGCGAAGAGCTGGGTGATCAGGGAGCGGTCGCCGAAGGCCTCGATGCCGGGGGCGATCTCGGCCGTGAGCGTCTGCCCACGCTCCTCCGCAGCCGGGGCGTAGACCTCGGCGACCGAGTCGAGCACGGAGGAGAGGTCGAGCCGCGCGAAGGCGCTCCGCTGCGCCCCGGCCTCCACCTGCGCGATGCGCAGGAGCGCGGCGAAGAGGTCGAGGATCGCCGCGCATTCTGCCTCCGCGGCACGCGCGGAGGCGAGCGCCTCGCCTGAGGCCGTGCGCGTGACCTCCTCGAGCCGCTGCCGCAGCCGCGTCAGCGGCGTGCGCAGGTCATGGGCGATGTCGTCGGTCACCGACCTGAGCGCGTCCATCACCTCGGCGAGCCGGTCGAGCATCGCGTTGATCCGCGCCGAGAGCCGGTCGAACTCGTCGCCACGGCCGGTGACCGGAAGGCGGCGCGCGAGGTCGCCGGCGGCGACGGCGGCGAGCGCCCGATCCATCGCCGCCGTGCGCCGCGCTACGCCCCGTCCGATCAGGAGCCCGCCCGCGAGGCCGATCAGCACCGCGCCGAGGCCGACCCAGCCGGCCGCGCCGATCAGCCGCGTCTCGAGCGCCGCCACGGCGGAGAGGTCGCGCCCGACGAACAGCGTCGCGCCTTGCGCGAGCCACGCGCCGAGCGTGAGCACCGGCACGACCTCGCCATCGGCCCGGCGCACCTCGATCGTCTGCCAGCCGGTGGCGGGCGGCGCGGCGGCGAGGTTGCCGACGAGGCGCTGCCCGTCAGGGCCAGCGAGCAGGTAGTACTCGACGCCGGAGCGGTCCGCCGCGAGCCGCGCCTCGATCGAGAGCGCGACGCCGCGCAGGCCGGACAAGGCGGCGGATTGCGCGAGCACGCGCATGCCACGGTCCACCTCCTCGGCCGCCTGGCGCGCGGCGAAGCCCACCGTCGCCCACCAGGCGATGGCGGCGAGCAGCGCCGTGCCGGCCAGCGTCAGCGCGAGATGCAGGAGCGTCAGGCGGAAGGCTGTGGTGCGCGCGAAGCCGAGGCGCGCCCCGGCCCCTTGCGTCCGTTCAGCCATCATCGCGCACCGTGTATCCGGCGCCGCGCACGGTGTGGATCAGCGGCCTGTCGAAGCCCTTGTCGATCTTGGCGCGCAGCCGGCTGATATGCGTCTCGACCACGCTCGTCATGGGATCGAAATGGAAGTCCCACACGCCCTCGAGCAGCATCGTGCGCGTCACCACCTCGCCCTTGCGGCGCATCAGGAACTCGAGCAGCCGCCACTCGCGCGGCTGCAGCGCGATCCGCTGCCCCGCGCGGGTGACGCTGTGCCTGAGCAGGTCCATCTCGAGGTCGCCGACCCGCAGGACGGTCGTCTCCTGCTGCAGCGGCGGGCGGCGGCCGAGCGCGTTGATGCGCGCGAGCAGCTCGGCGAAGGCGAAGGGCTTGGCGAGGTAGTCGTCGCCTCCCGCCTCGAGGCCGTCGACGCGGTCGCCGACGCCGGCGCGCGCGGTGAGGAAGATCGCCGGCGCGCGGATGCCCGCGGCGCGGAGCGCGCGCACGAGCGAGAGCCCGTCGAGCTTCGGCAGCATGCGGTCGACCACCAGCACGTCATGCCCGCCGCCGGAGGCGAGGAACAGGCCCTCCTGCCCGTCGGCGGCGTGGTCGACGACATGGCCGGCCTCGGCGAGCCCGCGCTTGACGTAGGCCGCCGTCGCCGCGTCGTCCTCGACCAGCAGAATCCGCACCTCACACCTCCGCAAGCGAGCATACGGAACCGTAAGCGGCCCGACAGGGGGCGACGATGCCCGAAGCGCTTTGGTCTGCGCCGTAGCCCCGGTCACCCGCCAGCCTTCGTCGGGGATGACCTCAGACCAGCGACAGGAGAGCCTCCGCATGATCACCCTTCTGCAGCGCCATCGCCGCCCCGCCCTCGCCGGCGGCATCCTCGCGCTTGCGCTCGCCACCACCGCGCTCACCGGCCTGCCCGGCGTGGCGCAGAACCGCGCCGCACCGGTGCAGGCGATCGCCCGCGTCGCCGGGCCCGATTTCGCCGATGCCGCCGCGATGGTCGGCCCCTCGGTGGTGCGCGTGCTCGCCACCGAGCCCGCCCGCGCCGGCCGCGCGGCCGAGGTGCCGCCCGAGCTCCGCGGCACCCCGTTCGAGGAGCTGTTCCGCCGCTTCGGCGAGCGTGGCCGCCCGGGCGCCGAGGGCGAGGACGGGCCGATGCCCGGCCGCACCGGTCAGGGCTCCGGCTTCATCATCGACGAGGCGGGCTTCATCGTGACCAACGCGCATGTGGTCGGCGGCGCCGAGCAGGTGCGCGTGGTGCTCGCCGATGGCCGCGAGTTCGACGCCAAGGTGGTGGGCCGCGACCGGCCGACCGACATCGCGCTCGTGAAGGTCGAGGCAGGGGCGAAGCTGCCCGCGCTTGCCTTCGGCGACAGCGACGCCTTGCGCGTCGGCGAGTGGGTGATGGCGATGGGCAACCCCTTCGGCCTGGGCGGCACCGTGACCGCCGGCATCGTCTCGGCGCGCGGGCGGCAGATCGGCACCGGCCCCTATGACGACTTCATCCAGACCGACGCGCCGATCAACCCGGGCAACTCCGGCGGCCCGCTCGTCAACGCCGCCGGGCAGGTGATCGGCGTCAACACCGCGATCTTCTCGCCGTCGGGCGGCAATGTCGGCATCGGCTTCGCAGTGCCGTCGTCGATCGTCCAGAAGGTGGTGGCCGATCTTCGCACCAACGGCCGGGTGGAGCGCGGCTGGATGGGCGTGCAGCTTCAGCCGCTCGACGCCGAGCTCGCGGCCGCGCTCAGGGCCGGCGAGACGCGCGGCGCGCTCGTCGCAGGCGTCGAGGCCGACAGCCCGGCCGCGAAGGCGGGGCTCCGGGCGGGCGACGTGATCGTGGGCTTCGACGGCCGCGCGATCGCCTCGCCGCGCGACCTCGCGATGGCGGTGGCCGGCGCGCGGCCCGGCGCGGCGGTGACGCTCGCCTGGCGGCGCGACGGCGCGGCCCAGGAGGGGCGGATCATCCTCGGCGAGCACCCGGCGAACCGCGACCAGGCACGCGTGGCCGAAGCCGAGCGGCCGACCCTCGGCCTCGCGCTTGCCGAGAGCCGCGACGGCGGGGTTCGCGTCTCCCGGGTCGAGCCAGGAAGCCCCGCGGCGGAGAAGGGCATCCGCGCCGGCGACGTGATCCGCCGGGCCGGCGACAAGGATGTCACCAGGCCGGGCGACGTCGCCGAGGCGATCGAGAAGGCGCGCGCGGCGGGCCAGAAGTCGATCGCGCTGCAGGTGGAGCGCGGCGGGAGCGGGCGGCGATTCATCGCCGTTCCCCTGCGCGCGGCCTGACCGGGGCAAGGGGCAAGCACCGGTCGGCGGCGCCGGCCACCCGCACGGGTGGCCGGCGCTCTCTTTCGCGCCCTCTCTTTCGCGCCCTCTCCGGGCGGAGCCATGCGCGGCGGTTGACGCATGGGTGGCGTTCATGCCCTAACGGGAATGATGCCGCGCCGGTCTCCCCTGCTCGCCGCTCCGCTGATGCTTGCCGCGATGGGGCCTGCCGCCGGGCAGGCGGCAGCGCCGCCGCAGCGGCTCGACGACAAGGGAACGCTGATCGGCATCTGGGAGAACGACCTCTTCGCCGGCACCGACAAGGGCTACACCAACGGGGTCTTCGCCGGCTGGCAGTCGCCCTCGGCCGACCCGCCCCGCTGGCTCTCCTGGATCGGCCGCCACTCGCTCTTCATGCTGCCGAACGACGGCGCGCTCCGCTGGGGCATCGGCGCCGGGCAGAACATCTACACGCCCTCCGACATCGACCGGCGCGTCCCCGACCCGACCGACCGTCCCTACGCGGGTTGGCTCTACGGCGCCTTCACGGTGCTCTCCTACGCCGAGCGCGTGCGCTGGCGCGAGGACGTCAACGTCACGAAGTTCGGCGCCATCGAGCTCCAGCTCGGCGTGGTCGGGCCCTCTGCGCTCGGCGAGCAGGTGCAGAACAACGTCCATGACGTCATCAGCGTCGAGCGCGCGCTGGGGTGGGACCACCAGCTCAAGGACCAGCCGGGCGCGAACCTGGTGCTGACGCGGCAGTGGCGGGTGAACCGCCCGATCAGGGGCGCCGACCCGATGGGCCTCGCGATCGGCCTCGTGCCCGACTTCACCGTCAGCCTCGGCAATGTCCAGACCTACGCCTCGGCGGGGCTGATGGTTCGGATCGGCACCAACCTCGAGGCCGATTTCGGCCCGCCGCGCATCCGGCCGGCACCGGCCGGCTCTGGCTTCTTCCAGCCCGACGGACGCTGGGGCTGGTA
>Ga0272446_1002256_pt1 | contig 26608 bp, 28 predicted proteins | sample YNPCB0061_FD_194587 | JGI IMG/M metagenome (GOLD analysis project Ga0272446, IMG submission 194587) | Hot spring microbial mat communities from Yellowstone National Park, WY, United States - YNP-CB-006-1 | ecosystem: Environmental > Aquatic > Thermal springs > Hot (42-90C) > Sediment | place...
GCAACCTCCGGCCCTTCGCCAACTGCACAGAGCAGGCGCGGGCGGCGTAGCCCATACACAGCGAAGCCGTCCGCGCCTGCGGCCACACGAGAAACCGCTTGCTCAGCCTGACGGTATCTCACGCCACTTCCCCCGCGAGCCGCAGCACCGCCGCCTCGTCGTCCTCGGCGGCGGCGAGCGCGACGAGCGCGGCGAGCGCCCCCCCTGGCAGCGCGCGCGCCAGCAGCGGCGAAAGGTCGCCGGACGCGAGCGCCTCGGCGAGCGCCACGGGCCCGGCCGGCACGAGAGAGGCGCGCGCCAGCGCGGTGCGGCGTGCCGCCTCGGCCAGGGGCGGCGCGGCGCGGACCGGCACGGACAGCCGCGGCGCCAGCCAGGCCGCTTCCGCCCGCATGTCCGGCCCGAACAGCAGGATCTCGGCGAAGCATCGCGCGAGGTCCGGGGCGGCGAGGAACAGCAGCCGCCGCGCGAACTCGTCCGCCGCGCCGGCCAGCAGCAGCACGCGCGGGCCCGACGCCTCGCCCCGCCCGGGCGCGGGCGCGGCGCGCGAGGCCGCCGCCGCGGCCAGGAAGCCGGCCGCCCCCTCCGGCGCCATCCGCCGCGCCGCACGCGCGAGCGTCGCCGCCAGCACCGGCTCGACGACCAGGCGGGTGGCGAGGCGCCGCGGCCCCTCCGGCGTGTCGAGGAGCAGCAGCGCCGGTGCCGCGTCGGGCAGCGCATGCAGCAGCGCGCCGGCGCCTGCCTCCAGCGCGCGGGCGGCGCCGCAGGCCACCGCCCGCAGCCCGCCATCCGGCCGCGCCGTCAGCAGCGCCGCGATGCCGCCGCCGCCAGGGAGCCACGCCAGGGTCTCGCCTGAGGGCGCGGCCAGCGCCTCGCCCATCGCCGGCGGCAGCGCGCCCGCCCAGGCGCTGAGCCAGCCGAGCGGCAGCGGCGCCGCCGCCAGCAGCGGGGCCGCCGCGGGGGCCGAGAGCAACGAGAGCCCAAGCGCCGGCGGCGCGGCGGCCAGCGCGGCGGACGGGTCGCCGCGCGGCGGATCGGGCAGGCGCAGCTCCGTCAGCAACCGTCCTGCGGCGTCGGTCAGCGCGAGGCGCAGCGGCGGCAGCGCCTCCGGCGGGCCCGCCGCGACCAGCAGCGCAACCCCCTCCGCCGACGCCGACACCGCCGGCAGGAGCGGCGGCAGCGCGACCAGCCGCCCGCCCGCGGGCACCTCCGCCAGCCACAGCCGCAGGCCCGCCGGATGGCGCGCGGCGGCGCGGAGCGCGACGCCCGTCATGCCGTGCCAAGCACGCGGCGCAGCGCGGCCCAGCCCGCGTCCGGCGGCACATCCTCGGGCGGCGGCGGCGGCGCCGCGCCGCACAGCATGTCGGCCAGCCGCAGCGCGTCGGCCACCGGGCCCTCGGCGTCGCGTCCGAGCAGCCGCGCGCCGCCGCGCCCGAAGCGCAGCAGCGGCACGCCGTGCGCGGCGCACAGCCCGCGCAGCAGGCCGAAGCGCGGCCCGGCCCGCGCGCAGTCCACCACCAGCCAGGGCAGCGGCTGGGCCAGCACCTCTCGCGCCGCCTCGCCTCCGGTCACGCGCAGCGGCCGGCGCGGCGCGACCCGCGCGGCGATCCGCGCGGCCAGCGCGGCGAGCGGACACTCGGCGTCATCGGCCAGCACCCACAGCGCCTCGCCCCGCCTCGCCTCTATCCGCCCCGGTCGGGCGAGCGGCGGCACGCGCAGCGCCGCCCCGGGCAGCGGATCGCCCGCCACCACCAGCACGCGGGCGAAGCGCCGGCGCAGCGCATCGAGGAAGGCGGCGTTGTCCTCGGGCGGGGCCACCGCCGCCGCGACATCGGCGGCGAACACCGCCGGCAGGTCGAAGCGCCCCTCCGGCAGCGGCACCGGCGCGGCGAACCACGCAGCAATCGGCCGCGCGGCGAGCAGCGCCGGCAGGGTCGCGACGCGCGCCAGGCCCTCGCCCGGCGCGGGCGCGGGGCGCGACGTCTCCGCCACCCACACCGCGCCCGGCACCGGCGCCGCGTCGCCCAGCACCACGAGCGGCGCGCCCGAGCCCGCCGCCACCGCCGCGGCATGCGCGGCGAGCACCGCGCGCGCGTCCTCGTCCATCGCGGGCAGCGGCATCACCACCCCGCGCGGCACCGCCGACAGCCGCGCGCCGAGCGCGGCGAGCCCCGCCCGCGCCTGTTCCCGCAGCTCCGCCGCCGCGGCGCGCGAGGCTTCGGTCAGCGCGGGCAACAGCGCGGGCTCCGCGACACAGCGATGCATCGCGTCCAGCAGCGCCTCCATGTCGGCGAGCGCGTGGAACGCGTGCCGCGCCGGATAGCCCTCGAAGGCATGCGCCAGCGCTAGCACCGGGCGGCCGAAGGCCAGCGCCTCGCCGACGCGGATCTTGAGGCCGGTGGACACCGACAGCGGCGCCAGAACCACGTCCGCCTCGGCGTAGAACGCCGCGACATCGGCCACCCGCCCCAGGCGGCGCACGTAGCGCGGCAGCGCATCGGCCGGGATGTCGTCGCAGACCGAGCCGGCCAGCACCATCTCGCAGGGCAGCAGCGTGCGGCGCAGCCTCTCGTGCAGCGCCGCGAGGAACGCCCGCGTCGCCGCGAGGTTCACGCTGTTGCGCGCGCCGAGCAGCCCGAAGCGCAGCACGCCGCGGTCGGGCGCCGGGGCCAGGTCGCGCTGCGGTTCCGCATGCGGCAGCACCAGCACGGGCGTCGCGGTCGCGCGGCGGAACGCCGCCGCCTCCTCCCGCTTGATCGCCAGCACCACGTCGGCGCGGGAGAGCGCGATCGCCTCCTGCTCCTCGGTGGTGTGGAAGAACTCGGGCGCGATGCCGGCTTGCGCCAGCACCTGCCTGCGCCCGGCGAAGCGGTCGTGCATGTCGAGCACGCGGAGCGCGAGGCGCGGCGCATGCAAGAGCGCGCGGGAGAGGAACGGGTAGTGGACGATCAGCGCATCGGTGCGGTGGCGCGCGCAGAACCAGTCGAGGAACCGGCCGATCGCCGGATCCCACCATTCGTCTATCGCATGGTCCTCGCCGGCCTCGGGCGGCGTATGCAGGGGGCGCGTGGGCGGGATGACGAAATACCCGTCCCACTGCGCGGCCATCGCCGCATGCGCGCGCGCGTCGGCCGCGCCGCGCCAGTCGTGTTCGGCCGGGTAATGCGCGAAGAAGACTTCCGCGCCCGCCTCGCGGATCGCCTGGCCCATCGCGTGGATGCGGCGTCGGTTGCCCTGGTCCAACGGCCAGCTGGGCGTCGGCGCCAGCATCAGCACGCGCGCCCCGGCCCAGCCGGGGATCGGCGCGTCAGCCGTCACGGTCCCGCGCCTCGGCCAGCAGCGCGGCCACCACGTCATGCACCGCGCCGAGCTGGGCGTGGAAGGAATCGGCATCCGGCGCGTCGGCGACCAGCGCGCGCAGCGTCCGCCCGGCGGGGTTCACCGTCAGCAGGAAGTCCTTCACCGCCTGCCAGGACTGCGCCGGGTCGCGCTTCGGCTCGCCCGCGATCAGGTCGGACACCGCCTGCCACGCCGCCCGCCTGCGGAACCACGCCTGCGACAGCCGCGAGGGGTCCACCAGATGCTCGGCCTCGGCGAGCGGCGTGTAGCCGGTCGAGAGGCCGCGCGCAGCGAGCCGCGCGGAGGCCTCCGTCTCGTCGTTCGACAGCAGCGACGCCGCGCCCGAGCGTCCGAGCGCCGCGCTGAACCCGCCGATCGCCCGCAGCGCCGCGGCCCGGTAGGCGACCGAGGCGCCCGCCACCCATTCGCCGGGCGCCAGCAGGCGCGTCTCCTCGCCGAGGTCGAGCGCCGAGAGATACGCCTCGAACCGCCAGTCGAGCCAGGAGGGACGCGGCCCGGTGAAGCGCAGCCGCACCCGCCCGCCGACGCAGGCGGCGCCCTCGCCGAGCAGCGCGAAGCCGCGCAGGAACCCCTCCGCCCAGCCGGGTGCCGCGCGCGCGTCGTCGTCGAGATACGCCAGCACCGGGGCCGAGGCGGCCGCCAGCGCCGCGTTGCGCGCGCGCGACAGGCCCGCCGCCGGCTCCTCGATCCAGCGCACGGCGCCTGCGTGCCGGGCGCGCGCTTCGGCCGATCCCGGCGCGCCCGGCGAGTTGTCCACCACCAGCAGCTCGACCGGGATGCTCTGCGCGGCGAGCGAGGCGATCGCGCCCTCCAGCAGCTCGTAGCGCCGGAAGCTGCAGATGGCGGCGGAGAGCGCGGGCGTCATCCGGCCGGCGCGAGCGCGATGCGCGCCACCTGCAGCCCGAGGGTGCGGAAATCCGCCTCCCCGTGGTCGGAGGGGCGGAAGGGCGCGGGCGCGTGGATCACGATCTCGGTCGGGCCCGGGGCTGCGCGCGGCGGGATCGGGCCGGCGACATGGCGGCGGCCCGTCCCCGCGCGCGACAGGGGCAGGCGCAGGCCTTCCACCTCGACGACCGGCGCGACGCCGTCGGGCGTGCGCCCGCGCCCGACGATCTCGACCGTCACCGTGAGCGGCCGCGTCCGGTCCACCCAGAACGCCGCCCGCGCCGAGGCCGCGGTCCAGCGGCAGGCGGTGCCGTCCGGCAGCCGTTCCAGGGCGTGGAAGCCGTCGCCGAAGGAGAGCAGTTCGTCGGCGTCCAGCGCGGCCTCGGCGGGCAGCGCGGGGGCGGGGACGGGCGTTTCGGCGTGCCGGGCCAGCACGGGCGTGCGCGCCTGTTCCCAGGCGGCCAGCGCCTCCAGACGGGCGGCGAGGCGCTTCACCTCGGCCTCCAGCGCGGCGACGCGCGCCTCCAGCCCGTCGCTCATGCCGCCGCCCTCCCGCGGAAGCCATCCGGGTGCGCGCGGTGCCAGGCCACCGCCGTCGCCACCATGTCATCCAGGCGCGGGAAGCGCGGCCGCCAGCCGGTCTCCGCCATCAGCCGCGCGGGGGAGGCGACCAGCGCCGCCGGGTCGCCGGCGCGGCGCGGGCCGACCGCGTGCGGCACCGCGCGGCCCGACACCCGCTCGACCGCGGCGATCACCTCGCGCACCGAATGGCCGCCGCCGGTGCCGAGGTTGAAGCGGACCGAGCGGTGGTCCAGCAGCGGCAGCACCGCGAGATGCGCCGCCGCCAGATCCGACACATGCACGTAGTCGCGGATCGGGGTGCCGTCGGGCGTCGGATAGTCGTCGCCGAACAGCGTCAGCGCGGGCCCCTGGCCGAGCGCGGCGCGCACCGCGAGCGGGATCAGGTGCGTCTCCGGATCGTGGTCCTCCCCCGAGCGGAGCGCCGGGTCCGCGCCGGCGGCGTTGAAGTAGCGCAGGCACGCGAAGCGCAGGCCATGGGCGCGTTCCGCCCAGTCCAGCGCGGCTTCCGCCATGCGCTTCGACTCGCCATAGGCGTTGGTAGGCGCGACGGGCGCGTCCTCGGCGATCGGCAGGGTCGCCGCATCGCCGAACAGCGCCGCGGTCGAGGAGAACACGAAGCGGCGGCACCCGGCGGCGGCGGCGGCCTCGGCCAGCCGCGCCGTCGTCGCCAGGTTGTGCGCGAGATAGTGCAGCGGCCGCCGCCCGCTCTCGCCGACGAGCGACAGGGCGGCGAAATGGAACACGGCGAAGAAGCGATGGGCGGCGAAGACCTCGGCCAGCAGCGCCGGATCGCCGCAATCGCCGCGGATCAGCCGCACGCCGGGCGGCATGCTCGCCGCATGGCCGGTGGAGAGGTTGTCGAGCACCGTGACCTCCGCCCCGGCGTCGCGGAGCGCGAGCACGGTGTGGCTGCCGACATAGCCGGCGCCGCCGGTGACGAGGACGTGTGACATCGGCCGCATCCTGCCAAACCCGGCCCGGGGCGGCCAGGGGACTACCCGGCGTCGGGGCGGCATGGCACCCTGCCGGCGATGGACAGCGACGGGCGCATCACGGGCCTCGGCACCGCCCGCCAGCGCGCCGCGTTCGACGCCGAGGCGGCGGAGATCCTGGCCGGCCTGCCGCCCCCGCCCCCGGCGCGGCCCGCCGAGGTTCCGCGCCGGGTGTGGATGTACTGGGGCCAGGGCTGGGACAGCGCGCCAGAGGTCTGCCGCCTCAGCCTCGACAGCTGGCGCCGCTGGAACCCGCGGCACGAGGTGCACCCGCTCGATGCCGCGGGCGCCGCGGCGCTGCTCGGCCCGCCCGGCGCCGATCTCGCCCCGTTTCCCGAACGGGTGCGCGCGAACCTGCTGCGGCTGCGGCTGCTGGCACGCTTCGGCGGCGTGTGGGCGGACGCCACCGTGGTCTGCTCCGCGCCGCTCGATGCGTGGCTGCCGCTGCTGACGCAGCGCAGCGGCTGTTTCCTGTTCGCCGTGCCGCAGACGGAGAAGCTGATCGGCACCTGGTTCATCGCGGGCAACGGGCATTCGCCGCTTCTGGCGCTCTGGGGCGAGCTGTTCACCGCCCTGCTCGCGCGCTACGCGCGCGAGGGCCGGACGCTGCCCTTCTATTTCGTGATGCACCGCAGCTTCGTCGTGCTGCTGCGTCACCATGCGGAGGCGGCCGCCGAGTGGGCACGCTGCCCGAGGGTGGCCGCGCAGGGGCCGCTGGCGCTCGGCAACCTGCTCGACCTCGAGCGGCGGCGCGGCGCCGCCCAGGACCGGCCGCTGTCCGCGAGCGAGGAGCAGCGCGCGGCGGCGCTGCTCGCCCGCTTCCCGCTGCACAAGCTGTCCTGGAAGCAGGCGATGGCCGACGGGACGCCGCGGGCCCTCTCGGCGCTGGAACTTTGCCGGGCGGCGCTGCCGCCGGACCCGGCGGGTTGAGCGGCCCGGCCGGCCGTCAGGGCCAATGCGCGGCGCGCCACCGCGCGGCGAGGTCGGGCAGCAGCGCGCCGAGCCTGTCGTAGCAGGGGGCGAGGCGCTGCTTCAGCACCGCGCCGACCGCCTCCGGCATGTCGGCCGGCGGGCCGACGAACACCGGCGTCGCCGCCTCCGGGAACCATGCGGCGTCGAACCCGACGCCGAGGAAGCCGCACACCCGCCGCAGCACCGAAAGCGGCTCGGCGGCGATGGCATCCAGCGTGTCGAGGTGCAGCGCCTCCTCCCCGAAGGCGTCGCGCCAGGCGCGTATGGTGGCCGCGTAGTCGGCGCGCGCCACGATGTCGGCATTCGCCGCCGCCGCCAGGAGGTCGAACCCCTCCTTGCCCTCGGCCAGCATGCGCAGATGCGACCAGGAGCGCGCGACCGGGTCGCGCAGCAGCAGCACCGCCTTCATGCGCGGGTTCAGCCGGCGGATATGCGCGAGCCCCGCGCGCGGCAGCAGCGCGTATTCCGGCGTGACCTCCCCGGCCAGCTGGTTCGCCCCGGCATGGGCGAAGATCGCGCCATACCAGCCATCCGACGGCTCGTCCGCGCCGAGCTCGGCCAGGGCGCGGATCAGCTTCAGGTCCGCCGCCTTGCCGCGCCGCTCGGCCTCTTTGATGTGGGCGCGGATCGCCCGTGTCGCGTGCTGGGTGCGGTGGCGCTGCGTCCAGGCGCGGTGCGCGGGGATGTGCATGTCGTTGAAATACTGCAGCTCCTTCACCCAGGGGAGCCAGAGCTCGGGGTGCGCCTTCAGGTTCTCCGCCAGCCAGGAGGTGCCGGCCTTCTGCGCGCCGATGCCGAGGAAATCGGGGAAGCGGGGGACGCTCATGCCCCCCGCCGCCCGGCCGCGCGCCTCATGCGGCGGCGTAGAGATAGGCCGGCATCGGCTGCGTCATGTCCTTGACCTCCTTCACGCCGGGCACGTTCTCGGCCAGCACGCGCAGCGCCCGCTGGACCGCGGCGGAGCGGCTGAAGCCATGGATCTCGACGACGCCGTCCTTCACCTCGACCACGGTGTGGAAGGTGTCCACCCAGGGCTCGTTGCGCATGGCGGCGACGACGGCGCGGCGGATCTGCTCGTCCGAGCCGCCCTGGGCCTGGCCGGGCGGGGCGACCAGGGCGCGCAGGAGGTCGGCGCGGCTGACGATGCCGAGGAGCTTCCCGTCCTTCACCACCAGCACGCGGCGGACGTTCTTCTCCTCCATCGTCTTCGCCACCTTGGCGGCGCTGTCCTCGGGCGCCACCGACACGATCTCGGTGGTCATCACGTCCTCGGCCTTGGCGCCATGGGCGCGGGCGTAGCGCTCGGCCTGGGCGATCGGGTCGGCGAACAGCCCGGCGAACCAGGAGGGGGCCTTCTCCTCCTCGTCGGCGAGGCGCCGGATCAGGTCGGCCTCGCTCACCAGCCCGAGCAGCGCGCCGTCCTTCGACAGCACCGGCACCGCCGAGATGTGCCGCTCGGCCATCAGATGGGCGAGCGCGAGGATCGGCGTCTCCGGCGGCACCGACAGCACGTCGGGCGTCATCAGGTCGCGGGCGGTGGGGGTCGTCATGGCGGTCCTCCGGGTCTTGTCGCGGGCCGACGGTAGGCGCCAGGGTCGGCCCGGTCCTTGATGCAGGTCAAGACCGGGCTGGCCGGGCGCGGCCGCGCGGGCCATGCTGCGCTGGTGCTGCGCGTGCTGCTCCTGCCCCTGCTGCTCGCCGGCTGCGCCGGCCTGTCGTCCCGCCCGGCCCCGCCCGGCGTGCAGGCGGAACCGCTGGCCGCGCCCCGGTCCGGCCCGGTCGCGCCCGCCCTGCTGGTCGAGGCCGGCGGGCGGCGCATCCTGCTGCGGCTGCAGCAGGCGAACGGCGAGCAGCGCCTGTGGCGCAGCCCGGACGGCTATGTGCTGGCGACCAACGGCGCGCGCGTGGTGGCGAGCGCCGGGGGCGCCGTGTGGGTCGCCGCCACCCGCTTCGACACGCCCGACCCGCTGGACGACCCGGCGGCGCTGCTCGGCCGGGCAGCCGAGGCGCGGCGGCTCGTGGACCTCTCCTCGCCAAGCCGCGACCCGGCGCAGATGCGCTTCGGCGTGGTGGTGGAATGCCGCCTGACGGCCGAGCCGGTGATCGAGCGGGGCGAGAACGCGATCCTCGTCACCGAGACCTGCTCCGGCACCGGCCAGGGCTTCCCCAACCGCTTCTGGGCCGATGCGCGGGACGGGCGGATCATCCGCTCCGAGCAATGGGCGGGCGGGGCGCAGCCGCTGGCGCTGTCGGTCGTCGCGGCGGAGTGACGCGGTTCAGGGCGGCGTCGAGAACCGCAGCCCCGCCCGGCGCATCGCCCGCAGCACCGCCGCAAGCCAAACGAGTTGCCCGGCCAGGGCCAGCAGCAGCGGCAGCGGCTTCTCCTCCGCCGGCAGGGCCGGGAACCACAGCGCCAGCAGCCCATGCGCCAGCGCGAAGCCGGCATGCAGAGCCGCGACACGCTGCACCGGCCAGCCGGCGCGGATCGCCATCTGGTAGAGATGCGCGCGGTGCGGCCGCCAGAACGCCTCGCCGGCCAGGGCGCGGCGCGCGAGGGTGAAGCAGGCGTCGAACAGATGCGCGAAGAGCAGCAGCGGCACGATGGCGAAGGAGAGCCGCGCCTCCTCCGCCAGCGCCGCCGCCACCCCGAGCGCCGCGAGCAGGAACCCCGCCGCCTGGCTGCCCGTGTCGCCGAGGAAGATGCGCGCCGGCGGCCGGTTGAAGGGCAGGAACCCGGCGAAGCCGGCAGCGAGGCAGAGCGAGAGAGCGACCACGAAGGGCGCGCCGAGCACGGCGCCGACCGCCGCCAGCATCAGGCAGGCGACCAGCAGGCTGCCGCCGACCAGCCCGTCCGCCCCGTCCAGGAAGTTGAGCGCGTTCGTGCAGAGGAGGAACCACAGCAGCGTCAGCGCCGGGCCGAAGGGCCCGAGCGGCACGTCGCCGAGCCCCGGCAGCGACAGGCGCTCCAGCGTCAGCCCGCCGGCGATGGCCACGCCCGCCGCCGCCGCCTGCCCGGCAAGCCGCGGCAGGGCCGGCAGGTCGAAGCGGTCATCCAGCAGCCCGAGCGCCGCCATCGCCAGCGCGGCCAGCAGCAGCGGCAGGTTCGCCGCCGGCGCCGGATCGCCCATGGCGGCCAGCAGCGCCATGCCGGCGGCGACGGCCGCCACCACGCCGAGCCCGCCCGCGGTCGCCGTCGGTCGCGCATGCGCCTTGCGGGCGTCCGGGTGGTCGAGCAGCGGCCACGCGAGCAGCCCGCGCACCACCGCCGCCGACAGCAGGGCGAGCAGCGGCGACGCCAGCAGCAGCGCGGTCACGGAACCAGCCGCGCCGGCTCCAGGCTCGCATACACGTCGCCCGAGTTCGCCTCCGCCGGCAGATGCGCGATCCAGGCCGCCATTTCGGCCGCGCCGACCGGCCCTTCATGCGCGAAGGCGAGGCTCTCGCCGAGGGAGGCGTTGAAGTGCCGGTAGCCGAGGGCGGCGAGGCGGTCGAGGCAGGCCTCCGCCACGTCGCGCTGGATGGTCGTGAACTCGAAGGACAGCGCGCGGGGGGTGGCGGAAAGCCCGGCCAGCGCCTCGGCTTCGTAGCCCTCGACGTCGATCTTCACGAACTCCGGCAGCCCGTGCTCGGCGATCAGGCGGTCGAGCGTCGTCACCGGCAGGCTGAGCTCCGTGTCCCATTCCTGGCCTTCCCAGCCGACGGCGCCGCGGGCGGCGGCGACGAAGGCCTCCGATGCCGTGGCGACGGTCGGGTTGGCGGAGTTGACGCGCAGCACCGCCTCGCCCGGGGCGCGGCCGACGAGTGCGGCGACGCGCACGACGTCCGGGTCGCGCCCGAAGATCAGCCGCAAGAGGCGCGCGAGCCGCGGCTGCGGCTCGACGGCCAGCACCCGCGCGCCGAGGCGACGGAAGCAGGCGGCGCGGTCGCCGACATGGCAGCCGATGTCGAAGGCGAGGTCGCCCTCGGCGAGGAAGCGGCCGTAGAAGCGGTCGAGCGCCGGGCCGCGGCCGGGGGCGTGGTAGATGCGCAAGGAGCGCGCGATGGCGCGGGCGTCGGGGCCGGTCATGCGCTGATGTCCTCGTATTTCGCCAGCCGCCAGGCGGCCGGCTCGGCCGCCGCGTCGGCATACCAGCGCTCCACCAGCGGATGCGCCCGCACCGCGTCGCAATAGGCGCGGGAGGCGGCCGAGAGCTCCGGCTGCCAGGTGAGGAAGCGGGTGACAACGGGGGCGTACATCGCATCCGCCAGCCCGAACGAGCGCCCGAACAGGAAGGGGCCGCCGTGGAGCGCGAGGCACTCTGCCCAGATCGCCTCGACGCGCGCGATGTCGGCAAGCGCCTCGGGCGTGCGGCCGAGCCCCGGGAAGGTGCGGCCGAGATTCATCGGCATGGCCATCCGCAGCGCGCGGAACCCGGCATGCATTTCGGAGGCGATGCTGCGGGCATGGGCGCGCGCCACGCGCTCGGCGGGCCAGAGGGCGGGCGCGATCTCGGCGCAGTATTCGGCGATGGCGAGGCTTTCCCACACCCGCGCGCCCTTGTGTTCCAGATAGGGCACGAGGCCGTTGGGCGAGGCGGCGGCGATCTGCGGCGTGCGGCCCTCGGCCATCGGGATCACCACCTCCTCGACGTCCAGCGCCGCCAGCCGCACCGAGAGCCAGCCGCGCATGGACCAGGAGGAATACCGCTTCGTGCCGAGGAAAAGCCTGCCGTCCGCCACCCGCCGCGCCCCGTGTTGCCGTGAGGCGCGCAGTTACGCCCCCCGCCGCGGCGCAATCAAGGCAGGGTTGCGGCGAGGGCGGCGCGGGTGTTCCCTGGCCGCACGCCAAGGACCGATGCCATGAACGAGATCCCGCGCCCGAACGACCTCTCGGCGTTCTGGATGCCCTTCACCGACAACCGCTACTTCAAGGGCACGCCGCGGCTGCTCGCCCGCGCCCAGGGCATGCACTACTACACCCCGGAGGGACGGGAGATCCTGGACGGCACCGCGGGCCTGTGGTGCTGCAACGCCGGGCATGGGCGGCGCGAGATCACCGAGGCGATCCAGCGCCAGGCGGAGATCCTCGACTTCGCGCCGACCTTCCAGCTCGGCCACCCGATCGCCTTCGAGGCGGCGGCGCGGGTTGCGGCGCTGACGCCGCCGGGGCTCGACCGCGTGTTCTTCACCAACTCGGGCAGCGAGGCAGCCGATACCGCGCTCAAGATCGCGCTGGCCTACCACCGCGCCCGCGGCCAGGGGCAGCGGGTGCGGCTGATCGGGCGGGAGCGCGGCTACCACGGGGTCGGCTTCGGCGGCATGTCGGTGGGCGGCATCCCGGCCAACCGCCGGCAGTTCGGCGCGCATCTGCCCTATGTGGACCATCTGCCGAGCACGCATCTGCCGCAGCACAACGCCTTCAGCCGCGGGCAGCCGGAGCATGGGGCGCATCTGGCGGACGCGCTGGAGGGGCTGGTCGCCCTGCACGGCGCCGACACCATCGCCGCGGTGATGGTGGAGCCGGTGGCGGGCTCGACCGGCGTGCTGGTGCCCCCGAAAGGCTACCTGGAACGGCTGCGCGCGATCTGCGACCGCCACGGCATCCTGCTGATCTTCGACGAGGTGATCACCGGTTTCGGCCGCATCGGCACCACCTTCGGGGCGGAACGTCTCGGCGTCACGCCGGACATCATCACCATGGCGAAGGGCCTGACCAACGCCGCCGTGCCCATGGGCGCGGTGGCGGTGAAGCGCGAGGTGCATGACGCGATCGTGGAGGGTGCGGCGGCGGGCATCGAGTTCTTCCACGGCTACACCTATTCCGGCCATCCGCTGGCGGCCGCGGCGGCGCTGGCGGCGCTGGAGATCCACCGCGCCGAGGACCTGCCCGGCCGCGCGCGGGCGATCGAGCCGCTATGGCAGGAGGCCGCGCACAGCCTGCGCGGGCTGCCGAACGTGGCGGACATCCGCGACTTCGGGCTGATCGCCGGCATCGAACTCGCCCCGCGCCCCGGCAAGCCCGGCGAGCGCGGACAGCAGGTGTTCCGCCGCTGCTTCGATTCCGGCGTGCTGGTGCGGGTGACGGGGGACATCGTGGCGCTCTCCCCGCCGCTGATCATCGAGGAGCGGCATGTGGAGCGGCTGTTCGGCACGCTCTCCGACGCGATCCGGGCGGAGGCGGCGTAGCGGGGCAGCCCCGCCGTCAGCCGACGCTGGCCAGCTTGCCGGGATTGAGCACGCCGAACGGGTCCACCTGCCGCCGGAACGCTGCCATCTCGGTGTGGACCGGTTGCGGCTCACCGTGCTCCACGTCGATTGCGTGCGGATCCTTCAGCTTCGCGCCCATCTCGCGGTAGATCGCCTCGATCTCTCGCAGGCGGGGGATGCTGTCGGTCATCACCAGGTGCAGCCCGAAGCAGGTGACCAGGGCACCGAGCCGCACCCATTCGCACTGCGGCACGATCTCGCTGGGCAGCCGCGCCATCAGCGCCTCGATCATCTCGATCTCCTGCCCCGGCGGCAACCCGACCTGAAGGTAGGTCACGCCCCGCCCGCCGCGCGCCCGCAGCGCATTGAGCGTCGCGTGGTTCCAGCCGAACTCGTAGACCGGCGGAATTCCCCGCGCGGCGCGCGCCTCCTCGTCCAGCGACAGAACCTCCTGCCCCGGCGTCCCGGCGAGCAGCGCCCGCGCCGCCGGCACCGACACGTCGGCGAGCGAGGCGAGGACGAGCGCCGATCCCTCCGGCACCACCGAAACGAGCGGCTTGAAATGCGTGGCTCCGGGCCAGGCTATGGTCGAGACCTCTCGCTTTACGAGGCCGTTCTGCTCGACCAGAGCACGTCCGAAGCGCGCGGCGTCGCCGAAGTCGGGGAAGGCGAAGACGCATTCCACCCAGGCATGCGCGGGGCCGAGCGGGACCTCGGCGTCGAGCAGGATGCCGGTGGTGCCGTAGCCGTGCAGCAAGAGCCGCAGCTCAGGGCCGGACAACGTGATCCGCTGCGGCTGCTCCTCCACCGTCAGCACCGTCGCCGACAGCACGTTCCCCGGCTGCGCAAGGACGCCCCACATGCAGGAGCCGACGCCGCCTGCCCCGCCGGCCAGGAAGCCGCCGAGCGAGGAGGTCCGCACCGTCGAGGGATACAGCCGCAACTCCCAGCCCCCCGGCCGCGCGGCCTCGTTGATCGCCTCCATGCGGATGCCCGACTCGGCGCGCACCCGGCCCGGGCCGAGCGAGAGGATGCGGTCGAGCCCGGCCATCTCCATCACCACCCCGCCCCGCAGCGGCACGCTTTGCCCGTAGTTGCCGGTGCCGCCGCCCCTCAGGGTCAGCGGCACGCGGTGGCGCGCGCAGGCGGCCGCGATCCGCGCCACCTCGTCGCTGTCCCGCGGCATCAGAAGCAGATCGGCGCGGCATGGGTCGAGGGCCTGCCGCAGCACCGGGCTGAACCAGTGGAAATCGCGGCTCTTCTGCCGAAGCAGCGCGGGCTCGTCGCTCTGCGGGATGCCCGCCACCTCGGCGAGAAAGCCGGCGCTTCGGGCAGCAGGGCGGTCGGGTGCGTCCATCGGGCAGTCTCCTCGGCCGGGCCGGCCGCTGCCGGGCGGTGGCAAGCAGGACAGCAACGACAGGGTTAGCAAGGCCCGGGCCTCGGGTCTGCGGCCGGGTGCCCGCGTCTCGGCCGGACGCTGCCGCGCCGGCGACCCGCGGCCCTCCCGACCATCCGCCGCCCCTGGCAGCGCGCTGCCTGCAGCCCGCCTGCCCGCCGAACAACTCGGCACAGTCGCGGCATTCTGCCTCCTGCGTGTGCAGCGCCCGCCTGCGCTTGCCCGTGCCGCAGGCGGACCGCTCTCGGCCGCCGGCGCGCGTCGCGGCACATTCAGCGTATGTCGGCAAGCGCCTTCTGGGATCCTCTCTACGACCGGCCGGGCTACGTGTTCGGCACCGAGCCGGTCGGGCTGCTTGCCGCCTCGGCAGCGCTGATCCGCCCGGGCGCTGCGGCGCTGGCGCTGGCCGACGGCGAGGGCCGCAACGGCGTCTGGCTCGCCGAGCGCGGCGCGGATGTTCTGGCGGTGGACCTCTCCCCGGTCGCCTGCCGCAAGGCCGAGGCGCTTGCCAGGCAGCGCGGCGTCGCCGCCCGCTACCGCGCCGTCGCGGCCGATCTGCTCGCCTGGGAGTGGCCGCGCGACGCCTTCGACCTGGTGCTGATCGCCTTTATCGCCTTCGCCCCGGCCGAGCGGACGCGCCTGCACCGCGCCGCCCTCGCCGCGCTGCGGCCCGGGGGGCTCCTGCTGCTGGAATGCTTCTCCGCCGCGCAGTGGGGCCGCGGCACTGGCGGCCCGCGCGAGCGCGAGAAACTTTACACCCCGGAGATGCTGCGCGGCGACTTCGTCGGGGCCTTCATCGAGCATCTCTCCGAGGCGGAGGCGACGGGGCCGGAAGGCTAAGGCGCCGTCATACGCCTGCTGGCGCGGCGTTTGCCTGACCCGAGTGGGAACCGCGGAGACGGAGGCGTCGCATGATCCGACGGCGTGAATTCGTGGCTGCCGGCGCGGCCCTGGCCGCGCCCTCAGCGATCCGCGCCCAGGGCAGCCGCGAGCGCGTGTCGCTGCAGACAAACTGGCGCGCCCAGGCGGAACACGGCGGCTTCTACCAGGCGGCGGCGACCGGCCTCTATGCGGCGGCCGGACTCGACGTCGAGATCCGCATGGGCGGGCCGCAGATCAACAACGCCCAGCTGCTGATGGCGGGCCGCACCGACTTCTCTCTCTCCAACGCCCTAGCCGGCCTGCAATACGCCCGCGACAACACGCCGTTCCTGACCGTCGCCGCCATCTTCCAGAAGGACCCCGTGGTGCTGCTGAGCCACGACGGAGTGATCGACACCATCGAGCAGATGCGCGGCCGCCCGATCCTCATCTCGACAGGCGGGCGGCTGTCCTTCTGGCCCTTCCTGCGGGCCCGTTTCGGCTTCACCGACGAGCAGATCCGGCCCTACACCTTCAACCTCGGCCCGTTCCTGCAGGACCGCAACACCATCCAGCAGGGCTTCATCACCAGCGAACCCTTCGCCATGCGGGCGGCCGGGGCGACGCCGAGGATCCACCTGCTGGCCGACCACGGCTACGACAACTACCAGACGACGATCGAGACCTCGCGCCGCATGGTCGAGACACGCCCGGACACGGTGCGCCGCTTCGTGGATGCGACGATCCTCGGCTGGCGGTCCTACCTGCACGAGGATCCAGCGCCGGGCAACGCCCTGATCATCCGGGACAACCCAGACCAGACGCTCGAGCGCCTCGCCTATGCGCGCGGCGTGATGAAGGAGCGCGGTCTCGTCGAGAGCGGGGACGCGGAACGCCTCGGCATCGGCGCGATGACGGCGGAACGCTGGGCGCGGCTGCATGCGGTGATGGCCGAGGCCGGCGCCTACCCGCGCGAGATGGATGTGACGCGGGCCTACACGATTGCGTTCGTCAACCGGCGGGTGGGCATGGGCTGACGGCTACGAGAACCCGCCGGGGTGGCCGGGCCACCCCGGACCCCGCATTCGCTACAGCGCCTTGCCGGCGGCGTGGCCCTGTCCGGTCGCTTCCATCAGGCCCTGGGGCGAGCGGGCGTCGCCGACGGCGATCACCTGCACGCCGGCCGCCTGCAGCGACGCCATCAGCGCCGTGCGCGGCACGCGCGGCGTGGCGTGGGCGAGGAAGGCCACCTCCGCGATCCGCGTCACCGCGCCCGTGTACACCTGCGCGCAGTCGAGCGCGCCGTCCTCGATGGCGTCGGTCCACAGCGGCTCGTGCAGGCGCAGCACCTCGATGCCCTTCTGCGACAGGCGGCGCAGGATGCCCTGCCGCGCCACCAGCCACAGTTCCTCCGCCACGGACTCCCGCGAGGTGACGATCACCACGCGCTCGAAGCGCGTGGTCAGGAACTCGGCGGCGGCATAGGTGAAGTCGGAATGGTCCATGTCGTGGATCACCGCCGTCCCCGCCTGGCGGGCGGGGCGGGCGAGCAGCGGCGCCAGCGCCGAAGGCAGGTCCGGCACCGCCTCCCGCCACTCCTCCGGCACCCAGTCGGGCGGCAGCAGTTCGGCCCCCGTCGCCAGCACCACCGCATCGGGCTTCAGCGCCAGGATCGTCTCCGCCGTCGCCTCCTCGCCCCAGCGGAACGCCACGCCGAAGCGCTCGGCCTGCGGGCGCTGCCAGTCGGCGATGGAGGTGATGGTCTCGCCGCCCGGCAGCAGCGCGCGCAGGCGCGTGCGCCCGCCGGGCTCGGCGCTGCGGCTGAACAGCGTCACGTCATGCCCGCGCGCGGCGGCCACCCAGGCGGCCTCCAGCCCCGCGACGCCGCCGCCGACCACGACGACGCGCTTCTTCACGGCCGCGGGCGGGAAGCGGTCATCCAGTTCGTCCGCAGCCCCGACGCGCGGGTTGTTCACGCAGCCGATGCCGCGGTTGTGCAGCACGCCATAGCCCCAGCAGGTGTTGCAGGACAGGCAGTAGCGGATGTCATGCGTGCGCCCGCGCGCGGCCTTGCCGCCCCATGCCGGATCGGCGATCAGCGGCCGGCCGAGGCCGATCAACTCCGCCTCGCCGGAGGCCAGCCAGGCTTCCGCCTCCGCCGGGTCGGTGATGCGGCCGAGCGCCATCAGCGGGGTGCCGTTGCAGAACGGGCGGAGTTCGCGGAACAGCCCGCGCCACGGCACGGCCGGGCCGTAGCGGTCGGGCAGATGGTCCTCGAGCGAGCGGGCATGGGCGCCGGCGCAGAAGGTCACGTAGTCAGGCTTCGCCGCGCCGCCCGTCAGCAGCGCGGCGATCGCCTGCGCTTCCGCGAGGTCTATGGACTGCGCGACGCCATCCTCCACCGGCAGTTTCAGGCCGATGAGGAAGGCTTCGCCGCAGGCCTCGCGCAGCGCGGCGAGCAGTTCGGACAAGAGCCGCGCGCGGTTCTCCCGCGTCCCGCCATAGGCATCGTCGCGCCGGTTTGAATGCGGCGACAGGAACTGGTGGAACAGGTGCCCATGCCCGGCCGAGATCTCCACCCCCGCGAAGCCGGCACGCGCCAGGATCGCGGCGCTCTCCGCGAACTCGGCGATCAGCGCCCGCACCTCCGCCGCGCTCAGCGGATGCGGCATGGACCAGGAGAGGTCGTCGGGCAGGGCGGAGGGGCCGATCGCGTCGGCCGAACGCCCCGGGTGGTGCCGCCCGCGCCCCGGGTCCTGCAACTGCGCCAGCAGCAGGCTGTCCTCGGCGCGGATCGCCTCGGCCCAGCGCCGCAAGCCGTCGAAGGCGTCCGGGTGCCACACCTGCACCTTGGGCTGCGTCTGGCGCTTCAGGAAGGCGAGCGGCTCGCTCACCAGCAGCGCGGCGCCGCCCTTGGCGCGGTTCACGTGGTAGCGGATCAGCGCCTCCGTCACCCGGCCCCGTTCCTGCAGCCGCGTGGTGATCGAGGCATGGGCGATGCGGTTGCGCAGCCGGTGCGGGCCGAGCGCGAAGGGCGTGAACAGCAGGTCCGTCATGCGCCGATGGTCTGCCCGGGCCGCCGGGGCGGCAAGCCCGCCCCCCTCTCGCCTCCCGGCCCGCGGAACAATATACCCATCGGAGCACACCGACCCGGAGGCCCCATGTCCGACATCCGCGAACCCGTGCCGGTCACGGTGCTGACCGGCTATCTTGGCGCCGGCAAGACCACGCTGCTCAACCGCATCCTGACCGAACGGCACGGCAGGAAATACGCCGTCATCATCAACGAGTTCGGGGAGCTGGGCGTTGACAACGACCTCGTCGTGGATGCCGACGAGGAGGTGTTCGAGATGAACAACGGCTGCGTCTGCTGCACCGTGCGCGGCGACCTGGTGCGCATCCTCGGCGCGCTGATGAAGCGGCGCGACCGCTTCGATGGCATCATCGTCGAGACGACGGGCCTGGCCGACCCCGCCCCCGTCGCCCAGACCTTCTTCGTGGACGAGGATGTGCGCCGCGCGACGCGCCTCGATTCGATCGTCACCGTGGTGGACGCGAAGCACCTCGCCGACCGGCTTGCCGACAGCCCGGAGGCCGAGGAGCAGATCGCCTTCGCCGACCTGATCGTGCTGAACAAGATGGACCTCGTCACGCCCGAGGAGGCCGCCGAGGTCGAGCGCCGCATCCGCGCCATCAACCCGACCGTCGAGATCCGCCGCGCCACCAAATCGGCGGTGCCGATCGACGCCGTGCTCGGGCGCGACGCCTTCAACCTCGAACGCATCCTGGAGCGCGAGCCGGAGTTCCTCGCCGGCGAGGATCACCACGAGCACGACAGCGACGTGACCAGCATGTCCTTCGAGGTGGACCGCCCGATCGACCAGGACCGTTTCAACGCCTGGATCAGCGGGCTGTTGCAGCTGCGCGGCCAGGACATCCTGCGCACCAAGGGCATCCTCCACTTCCCGGGCGAGGAGCGCCGCTTCGCCTTCCAGGCGGTGCACATGATCGCGGATGGCGACTTCATCCCGCCTGCCAAGCCCGGCACGCCGAAGAAGTCGCGCATCGTCTTCATCGGCCGCAACCTCAACCGCCCGCAGCTGCGCCGCGGCTTCGAGGAGTGCGTCTCGACGCTGACGACGCCCGAGGAATGGCAGCCGGCCTGAGATGTCCTTCACCCTGACCGACGCCGACAGCCTGCTCGGCCACCGCGGGTTCAGCCGCGAGACCGGCGCCTGGGTGGTCGGCGCCGCCTTCGGACGGGACGGGCGCGGCTGCTTCTTCGCGCTGGGCGACGGCACCATCCGCATCGCCGACCCGCACGACAAGGACGCGGAGTGGCGGAGCGTGCAGGCGCATGACGGCGCCTGCCTCGCGCTCGCCGCCGACTGCGCCTCGGGCGCGATCTCGGGCGGCGACGACGGCCGCGCGGTGCTGGTCGCCGCCGATGGCACGCTCACCGAACTCGCCTCCTTCGGCGCGATGAAATGGGTCGAGCACGTCGCCGCCCACCCCGCCGGGGTGCGCGCCGCCGCCTGCGGGCGCGAGGTCGTGCTGTTCGACGCGGGCGGTGGGCGGCTGAAGACGCTCTCCCACCCCTCGACGGTCGGCGGCATCGCCTTCGACGCCAAGGGCAAGCGCGTGGCCGTGAGCCACTACAACGGCGCGTCGCTGTGGTTCGTCGCCGCGAAGGAGGACCGCCCGCGCCTGCTCGAGTGGAAGGGCAGCCACCACGCCATCGTCTTCGACCCCGACAGCGCGCATGTGGTGACGGCGATGCAGGAACCCTCGCTGCATGGCTGGCGGCTGGCCGACGGGCAGCACATGCGCATGTCCGGCTACCCGGCCAAGACCAAGTCGCTGTCCTTCTCGGCCAAGGGCCGCTGGCTTGCCACCTCGGGCGCGGAATCGGTCGTGCTCTGGCCGTTCTTCGGCGGCGGGCCGATGGGCAAGGAGCCGCACGAGATCGCCGGCGGCGACGCCGTGCTGTGCACCGTGGTCGCCTGCCACCCGCAGCAGGAGGTGGTGGCGGCGGGCTTCGCCGACGGGCTCGTGCTCGTCTCCGACATCGCCTCCGGCCGGGTGGTGCCGATCGCGCCGCCGGGCCACGGGCCGGTCTCCGCGCTGGCGTGGAATGCGACGGGCTCGCATCTCGCCTTCGGCACCGAGACCGGCTTCGCCGCCATCGTGGATCTCTCGAAGCGCGGCTGAAGGAGCGCAGCCATGACCGGCATCCCGCACATCACCACGCCGCGGCTTTCGATGCCCAAGCTCGGGCTTGGCACCTACGGGCTTGTCGGCCGCGACGGGCAGGCGGCGGTGGAGTCCGCCCTCGCCCTCGGCTACCGCCACCTCGATACCGCCGAGATGTACGGCAACGAGGAGATCGTGGGCGCCGCCATCCGCGCCAGCGGCCTCCCGCGCGAGGAGATCTTCGTCACCACCAAGGTCTGGTGGGACCACCTGACGCCGGAGGCGATCCGCGCCGCGAGCGCGGCCTCGCTCGACAGGCTCGGGCTCGACCATGTGGACCTCTACCACATCCACTGGCCGGCCCCTGAGATGGACCTCGCCGCCGCCCTCGCCGCGCTCGCGGCGCTGCTGGCGGAAGGCCGCACCCGCGCGATCGGGGTGTGCAACTTCCCGCCCGGGCTGCTGCGCGCCGCCCTTGCCACGGGCGTGCCGCTCGCCGCCCTGCAGGTGGAGTATCACGCGCTGCTCGACCAGTCGGCGCTGCTGTCCCTCTGCCACGCCCATGGGCTTGTGCTCACCGCCTATTCGCCGCTTGCCAAGGGGCGGCTGGCCGAGGAGCCGACGCTCGCCCGCATCGGCGCGCGGCATGGCGCGACGGCGTCCCAGGTCGCGCTCGCCTGGCTGTTGCGGCAGGAGGGGGTGGCCGCCATCCCGAAGGCGCAGCGGCCGGAAAGCCAGCGCGCCAATCTGGCGGCCCTCGCCGTGCCGCTGGATGCCGCCGACCTTGCCGCCATCGCCGCGCTGCCGAAGGACCGGCGCTTCGTGAACCCGTCCTTCGCCCCCGACTGGGCCGCCTGACGCCCCGTTGACAGCGGGCACGCGCCGCCCGACCTGACGCGCGGCGCACGCAGACGGAGGAGCATCGCCGATGGCCCGCGACGAGGACGAGCCCGAGGTGGATCTCGGCATCAGCCTGGAGGCGGTGGCGACGGTGATCGACCACGCCCGCGCCGTGCAGTCCGCCGATGCCGACGCCGAGCCCTATGACGACGAGGAGCCCGACACCCGCGACGCGGATGCCGAGCGCGACGCGCTCGCCGCCTTCATCGACGAACTCGCCGAGGAGGAGCAGGCGTCGCTGATCGCGCTGGCCTGGGTCGGCCGCGGCGATTTCGAGCCGGAGGACTGGGCGGAGGCCAAACGGCTGGTCGCAGAGCGCGGCGTCGGGCGCGACACCGCGGCCTATCTGCTCAACATGGACATGGTGGGCGACCTGCTGGCGGAAGGCCTGGCCGCCTTCGGCATCGCCGAGGAGGAGATCGAGCGGTAGGCCCTACGCGATCTCGCGGATGATCTTCCGCCGCACCGCCTCGCCGAAGGCGTTGAAGTCCTCCGCGACGATCAGGAAGGCGCCGGGCCCGCCGATCACGCTCTCCCGGAAATGCTCGTCGAGCGGGATGCGCGGCCCGCGCCCGAAGCCCGGCCGGTCGTTGATGATCGGCAGCCCGTTGATGGTGATGCCCTCGGCCAGCGCCTCGTCGCGCTCGAACTCGACGGGCGGGCCGGAGTTGTTGATCCCGTCCCCCGACACGTCGATCACCCGCCGCATGCCTTCCATCGGCGCCTCCGCCAGCACCTGGCGGGAGAAGCGTATGGCGCCGGAGATCGAGGTCCAGGAGAGCGACACGCGCGGCGCCTCGGCCAGCGTCTCCGCCCAGCGCAGCGCGTCCTGCGGCGTCTCGATCCTGGTCCACGGGATCACCAGGCGCTGGTACTCGATGCCGGCCCATTCCACATAGGCAACCGCGATCGCGCCGATCATCCCGCCGCGGATCGCGGCCAGCACGCGCGGGTCGGTGATCGCCTCGCGGTAGCCCTGGCGTTGCAGCCGCGCCTCGTCCTCGTCAATGGAGCGGGAGACGTCCACCGCGAAGACCAGCAGCACATCCACCGGGTCCTCGGCGCGCGCGCCGCGCGGCAGGGCCAGTGAGGCGGCGGCGCCGGCCAGGACGGTTCTGCGCTTCATCACGCGGCCCTCCCGCTGGGGAAGGCGGAAAGGTGGCAGGTGCCGCCGCCGCACCGCAACCGAAATCGCGGCCGCCGGCCCGCCGCCGGCGACGCCGCTGCCCGCGACCGCGGCAGCCTTGCCCTACAGCGCGGCAAGCAGGGCGGAGCAGACGCGCGCCACCTCGCCCTCGGTCAGGTAGGGATGCATCGGCAGCGACAGCACGCGCCCGGCCAGCGCCTCCGACACCGGCAGCGGCGCGGGCGTGCCCGCGAAACCTGCGGCATGGGCGGCCCGATAGGCCGGCTGATGGTGCAGCGGCTTCGGATAGTAGATCGCCGACGGGATCGCCGCCGCCGAGAGCGCCGCCTGCACCCGGCCGCGCGTCGCCGCATCGGGCAGGCGGATGGTGAACAGGCCATACACGTTCTCGGCCCCCGCGGGCTCCGCCTGCAGCCCGATCGCCGGATGCCCGGCGAGCCGCGCGCGATACCACCCGGCGATGCGGTGGCGGGCGGCGATCTCGCCCTCGAACAGCGGCAGCTTCGCCAGCAGGACGGCGGCCTGGATGCTGTCCAGCCGCCCGTTCATGCCGGTGCGCTCCACCTCGTAGCGCGTCCTGCCCTCGCCATGCGTCCGCAGCGAGCGGTAGAGCTCGGCCCGCGCCGCGTCGTCGGTCAGGATCATGCCGCCGTCGCCGTAGCAGCCGAGCGTCTTGGTCGGGTAGAAGGACAGCGCCGTCGCGTCCGCCCAGCCACCGAGGCGCTTCCCGTGCAGCGTCGCGCCGAAGGCCTGCGCCGCGTCGTCGAGGGCGAACATCCCGTGCCGGGCGCAAAGGTCGCGGATCGCCGGCCAGTCGGCGGGCAGCCCGAACAGGTCAACGCCGACCACCGCGCGCGGGCGCAGCCGCCCCTCCGCCAGCACCCGCGCCAGCCGCGCCGCGAGGTCGGGGAGCGAGAGGTTGAAGCTCTCCTCCTCCACGTCCACGAACACCGGCGTCGCGCCGAGGACGAGCGGCACCTCGGCCGTCGCCGTGTAGGTGAAGGCGGGCAGGAACACGGCGTCGCCGGGGCCGATGCCTTCGGCCATCATCGCGATCTGCAGCGCATCGGTGCCGGAGGAGACGCCGACCGCATGCGCGACGCCCGCGAAAGCGGCGAGGCGCTCTTCGATCTCCACCACCTCCGGCCCGTTGATGAAGCGCCCGCCGTCCAGCACGGCGGCGATGCGGCGATCCAGGTCGCAGCGGATCAGCCTCTGCTGCGCCTGCATGTCGAACAGCGCGATCGGGCGCGGGGGGGTGGTGTCGGGCATGGTCGGTTCCGGAACCTGTCGCGGCCGGGGATAGGGCCGCCGGGGCCATCCGCCAAATCACCTTGCGTGTCGCGGCGCTTCATGGCGCAGGCGTGGCAGGTCAGCCGCCCGGCCGGAACTCCGGCACCGCCTCGGCCAGGGCGGCCAGCGCCGCCGCGGCGTCGCCCGCCCGCGCCGCCGCCGCCACCCGCTCGAGCGACGCCCGCGCCGCCTCGGGCGAGGCGGGGCGCGGGGTGGCCATCAGCAGCCCGGGAAAGCGCATCGGGCGCGGCGGCTCGGCGCCGTGGAACAGTTCCTCCTCCAGCTTCTCGCCGGGGCGCAGGCCGGTGAAGCGGATCGCGACCTCGCGGCCCGGCTCCCGCCCCGAGAGGCGGATCATCCGCCGCGCCAGGTCGAGGATGCGGACGGGCTGACGTAGTCGATCGGCTTTATCCTTTTGTTCTTCGACAACGAGAAGAAGGGGCGCTCCATCGTCTCGCGCTGATCGCGCAGCGGCACATCCGCGACATAGGGGATGAACAGGTCGAACTGCGGGCTGTACAGGCGCTGGCGCGACATCGCCTTAGGCCTTGGCGATCGGCGGGCGGCGGTGTTTCTCGAACAGCAGGTTCAGCGCCTCGGCGATGAGCGCCGCTTGGCTCGTGTCCTGCTCGACGGCGAGGATGGCGAGCTGCTTGCGCACCGCGGGATCGAAATAGGCGGAGATGATCACCTTGCCGCGCCGGTTCGGCTGCTCGTAGCGCAGGGTGCCGGGGCTGCTGGCCTCTGGCGGCGCGGGGCTTGGCCGGCTCGGCTCGGCGGTCGTCGGCGCCCTCGCGTCGCCGCTCTCCCTCAGTTTGCGCAACCCTTCGGAGAACCGACTTGTCATGACGAGCCTCCCGATCTCGCGGCGTGATCACATAAGTGATACTGTGTTACAGTGCGCTTGTCCACTTTGCCTCTTGTGATGTAGCGGACGATCTCCCTGACGGACGAGTAGGGGTCATGCGACACCCTCCGGTCGCTTGGGCCCCGGCATGACGGTCTGGCGCAGAAGCGCACTCACCCACTCTCTCGCTTGTGCGACCTCCTGCGCGGCTCTCCCCCCAGGCTCGATCTTCTGGGCCGCCTGGCCAGTGATCAGGCAGCGGTTGAAGACCACCCTGTCGCTGAAGCGAACCGGGGCGACAGGCAGCTGGAAGTCCGTGGTGATGGTCTCGGCGGCCTCGTTCGCGACCGTGCCGCGGGCGGGAACGTTGTTGAGGATGGCGTAAGCCGGCTTGCCGACGAGGCGCAGAAGGTCCGCCGTCTTGCGCATCGCGCGCAGATCCATGATCGTCGGCTGGCAGGGGACGAGGATCAGATCGGCCAGCCGCGCCGCATCGAGCGAGGCGCTCTCACTGTGCGGCGCCGTGTCGAGGATGACGAGCTCTGTGCCGATGCCGCGCGCCTCCTCCATCACCCTGCTCAGGCGCGAGGCCTGGATGGACAGCACCGCCGGCATCTCGGCCGCACGGTGATCCTTCCATTCCGCTGCCGAAGCCTGCGGATCGAGGTCGAGGATAAGAGTGTTGCGGCCGCTCGCCGCGAAGGCCGTCGCGAGGTGGATGGCGATGGTCGTCTTCCCGACCCCGCCCTTCCGGGCGATGAGCGCAATGGTCTGCATGCGGCAGCCCCCGATGCAATCCGCCTAGAGCGACAGACCACTAGCACGCTGGAAGAGGTGCGCGCCAGCGCCATGAACCACTTCCTCACTTTCGCGCTTTCGCTCTAGCGCGCTTCCTTCCGCGCTGTGTCTGCCGTCCGAAGCGCGCGGTTGCCTTTGGCGCTGCCGCTCTTGATACTGGTGCCGGTACCCAGGTTCGCCATCAGAAGATTTCGCATGTCCGCAGATGGATTTCTTCCCGTCACGCACCCTGCGTCCGACGGCCGCGCAATTCGGCTTGCCGTGCGCGCAGGCCGCGTCACGGGCCACACCTCCTCCCTCGCGCCCGGCTTCGTGCAAGGCAACCTGGCGGTCCTCCCGGCGGCGCTCGCCGGCGACTTCCTGCGCTTCTGCCAACGCAACCCGAAACCCTGCCCCGTGCTCGGCATCAGCGAGCCTGGCAGCCCGCATATTCCCGGGCTCGGCACCGATTTGGACCTGCGCTTCGACATCCCCCGCTACCGCGTATGGCGCCACGGCGAACTCGTCGAAGAACCAGCGGACATCGCGCATGTATGGCGCGACGACCTGGTCGCCTTCGTCCTCGGCTGCTCCTTCACCTTCGAACACGCGCTGCTCGAGGAAGGCATCCCGCTCCGCCACGTCGCGCAGGGGCGCAACGTGGCGATGTGGCGCACCTCAATCGCCTGCGTCCCCGCCGGCCCCTTTGCCGGCCCCATGGTCGTCTCCATGCGCCCGTTCCGCCCGGCCGACGCGATCCGCGCCATCCAGGTGACGGCCCGCTTCCCCGGCGCGCATGGCGCGCCTGTGCATGTCGGTCATCCGCATCTCATCGGCATCGAAGACCTCGCGTGCCCCCACTACGGCGACGCGGTCGATGTCATGCCAGACGAGCTTCCTGTCTTCTGGGCCTGCGGCGTCACGCCCCAGGCCGTGATCGCGGCCGCGAAGCCCGACTTCGCCATCACCCACGCCCCGGGATGCATGCTGGTGACTGACCTTCGTCACAGCGCGCTCGCCGCGCTGTAGCCCGGGGGCATAACACCGACACCCATGGGAGACAGACGAGGATGACACGTATCCCGAACATGCGGCGAGCCCTGATGGGCGCGATTTGCGGCGCGGCCATCCTGGCCGGCGCGGCGCAGGCGCAAGCGCAAGCGCCGCAGTGGAACATCCAGGCTGTGACACAGCCATCGCCGGCCATGTGGCTAGGGTTG
>Ga0272446_1002257_pt1 | contig 26593 bp, 25 predicted proteins | sample YNPCB0061_FD_194587 | JGI IMG/M metagenome (GOLD analysis project Ga0272446, IMG submission 194587) | Hot spring microbial mat communities from Yellowstone National Park, WY, United States - YNP-CB-006-1 | ecosystem: Environmental > Aquatic > Thermal springs > Hot (42-90C) > Sediment | place...
CGGTTTGGGTCATGGGTTTCCCATCCTATCGCTCGGCCGGGGCGCTGCGCTTCGCCTATGGCTCCGCGCCCCGGCCTCGCTACCCCCGCCGCTATACCACCTGTCAGACGAAATTGCTACTTCTACAAACTTCCTTGAGACGAGGTGTTCCCCCGACGTAGGGATTTCCCTGCATCACAGCGAGCCAGCCAGACATACCCTGCGCCAGCAGCGCTCCCTCGGCGTCGGAAATCTCCCGTTCAGTGGGGTCCGAAGCTCTCCCCAGCGTCACATACCGTCCGTCCTCTCCAAGGATGATCCACCGCCGCTCGTGTCCCCGACTACTCGCTGTCTTCATCATTTCGCCCTCCAGGCCTTCTAGCAATCCGTGGTCGTCCACACCACACAGGCGCTGAAACTCAAGCGTGGCAAGGCCGAAGTGTGTCCAAGGACGTCAGGAGGACCTGTTCGGGATAGGGAGAATGGGCTCCGGCGACGACACTCTTGCCTCGAAGTCAATCCGGCGGCGCTAGAGAAGCCACACTGCGCTTCACGCGCATTCGCCAGATGTCGTACCGGCAGGGGGGCACTGTCGGGTCAAGCTGTTGCTGCGCCCCCATACGCTTCGCCAACTCCGCCACCATTTCGCCGCAATAACCCGAGGATTTCCGCGGCTTTCCGCCTGGCTGGTCAATCGCCCAAGTCGCCAGCTTCGGAGAAAAAGCGCCGGAGAGAGCCGCCACCGCCCCTCGTTCCGCCCCCGGATCCGCCAGCCCACGCGCGAAACCCGCGCCAGACCTGCGCCTCACGGCGCGGCCCACCGGCAGGGAGACGACTCGCAGCGCCTGGAGGTGGCGTAGGAAAGGCGACCCGGTTGCAAAACTCTCTGTCGCCAGCCGCTGTTGCCCGCTGGCCGAGCCCTTCACCCGGCGCGCCTGTGCCCATTCTTGCCTGCCGCACATCGCGAAGTTGTTCCGCCTAGCCAAGTCGGCGCTGCGCACGCGGCCGATCTACCACTCCTCGGACGCCGCCATCCGCGGCCACGTGTTCTGCTCCTTCCTCGCGCTCATGCTGCAGAAGGAGCTCGCAATGCTCTGCGCCGCCAAGGGCTTCAGGCCCGAATGGCAGGACCTGCTGCGAGACCTTGATCGGCTGCAGCAGGCCGTCATCGAGAAAGACGGCAAGCGCATCGTCACCCGCACCCACGTCGAAGGCATGGTCGGCCGCGTCTTCCAGGCCGCAGGCATTGCCCTGCCGCCACACATGCGGGAACTGACGAGCCAGACCACCTGACCGCCCCGCCCCACGCCAGCGGTCTCCCCTGTAGTGCAAAGACCCGGCGTGCGCGCGCTATCGTATTGATCATAAACTCTATTTCCGGAGGCGCTGTCCAAGTTGGGTCAGGCGAGGCGGAGGTTGCAGTCCGACATCCTGCCCTGCTGGCCGCGCTGCACGTCGAAGGTGAGCTTGTCGCCCTCGCGCAGCTCGGTGATGCCTGAGCGCTGCATGTCGCTGATGTGGACGAACACGTCGCTCGAGCCGTCTTCCGGCTGGATGAAGCCGTAGCCCTTGGTCGCGTTGAACCACTTGATGGTGCCGTTGGACATGATGGAGTTCCGATCGAACATGATGTGCCGTCGCGCGAACGCCGCGCGGCGGGTCAATCATCCGAGAGGGGCGGGTATCCTGGGCTCGGCGCTCGATCACGAGCAGGGAGAGCAGGCCGAACCAAACGAGGCTGACTTTTGCGTCATACAGCGTCGCGTCGCCGCCGCAAGCCGTTTCCGACGCCGCCTCCGCGAAGTTGGGGCGGGGCCGGTTCCGCCGGGGTGTGCGCCGGGGCGGCCAGGCCTGCGATCCAGGGCGTCGCGGGCGCGACCACGCCGCTCACCTTCGCGGCCATGCCGGGTGCGCGGCGCTCCAGGAGCGTGTCGGCCACACGCCGCCGCTCGCGCTCGGCGCCGCCTCCGGCGGTGCCGGTCGCGACGATCGTCGCGGGCCCCAGGTGGTCGCGGGTGGCGACGCCGCGCGGTCGCAGGGGCTGCGAGCCCCGGCCAAGGGGGGCGGCCGGCGCGCGTGCCATGGGCAACCGCGCCGAGCGCGGCGCCGGAGGGCGCGAAAGAACCCGGGCCGCTTCGGCCGCGCGGGCGGCGGCATGCACGGCGGCGGCAGGGGCGGGCCCTCCGTCGGCACTGCCCAGAGTCTCCCCGGTCGCCCGGGTTCGGTCTGCCGTCGCCCGGCTTGTCCGGCAAGCCGCAGGCTGGCAGGCTGAGCGCATGACGGCCGCCCGCCGCCCGCATGCCATCGCCGCGCTGAAGGCCGCGCTGCCCGGCGTGCCGCTGATCGAGGACGCCGCGCTGGTCCGCCAGCGCAGCCGGGACTTCTTCTGGTTCAGCCCGATCCTGGAGCGCCGGCTGCGCGGCAAGTCCGCCGACATCGTGGCCTGCCCGCGCGACGAGGCGGACGTGGTCGCCGTCGCCGCCGCCTGCGCGCGGCTGCGCGTGCCGCTGACCGTGCGCGGCGCCGGCACCGGCACCTACGGCCAGGGCGTGCCGGAACAGGGCGGCGTGCTGCTGGACATGACGGCGCTCGACCGCGTGCTGTGGGCCGATCCGGTGCGCGGCGTTCGGGCCGGCGCGGGGGCGCGGATGCTGGCGGTGGAGGAGGCGGCACTCGCCGCCGGCGGCGAGCTTCGCATGCACCCCTCGACCAAGCGCATGGCGACGATCGGCGGCTATTTCTGCGGCGGCTCGGGCGGCATCGGCAGCCTGCTCTGGGGCGGCCTCCGGGAGCCTGGGAACCTGCAGGGCGCGCGCGTCGTCACGGTGGAGGAGACGCCGCGGGTGCTGGAGCTGCGCGGCGAGGACTGCAACCTGGTCAACCGCACCTACGGCAGCACCGGCATCGTGACGGAGGTCGAGGTGCCGCTCGCGCCGCGCCGCGACTGGCGCGACGCCGTCGCGGCCTTCCCGGACTTCCTGTCCGCGGCGCGCGCCGGCGAGGCGCTGGCGCGCTCGGGCCTGTCCGCCAAGTTCTGCGACGTGCTGGAGGACACGGCGGCGATCGGCCTGCCGCCGGTGCTGGGCGAGGACGCGGCGCCGCCCGGCGCGCATCTGCTGCTCGCCATGCTGCCGGCCGAGGCCGAGGCCGGCTTCGCCGCGCTGATGGCGGCGCAGGGCGGGCGCGTCACGCTCTGGGCGGAAAGCCGCGCGCGCGAGGCAGACCCCGACGCCACGCCGGTCTACGAATGCGCCTGGGGCCACACCACGCTGCACGCGCGGAAGGTGGACCGCAGCCTGACCTATGTGCAGACTCTACACCCGCCCGGCCGCGTGCTGGAGACCGTCGAATGGTCCTGGCGTCGCTTCGGCGGGCGGGAGATGCCGATGCATCTCTGCTTCCTGCTCTACGAGGGCGAGGTCGCCGCGAACGGCGCGCATCTGCTGCGCCTGCCGGCCGACCCGGAGGCCGCCGAGGCACGGCTTGCCGCGATCATCGCGGCGCATGAGGCCGCCGGCATCCCGGTCGCCAACCCGCATGTCAGCACGCTGGAGGCCGGCAGCCGCCACAAGCGCGTGCCCGGCGACCAGCTCGGCTTCAAGGCGAGGGTGGACCCGCACGGGCTGCTGAACCCGGGCAAGATGGAAAGCTATGCGCCGGCCATCCCCTGACCGGCGCCGCGCCGCGAGGCGACGAGGACGCATGGCGACCGCCGAGGATGTGCCGCCGCGGCGCGTCGGCCCCCGCGCCGCGGCGCGGGCGCGGGGGCGCGGGGCGAGAGGGCATGGCGACCTCTGACCGGGGCGACGACTCCCCCGACCCGTTCGGCGCCTTCGTCGCCCGCGCCGGGGACGGGCCGCCGGTGCCGCATGCGGCGACGGGCCCGCTCGCCGGCCTTGGCGTCGCGGTGAAGGACCTGCTCGACGTCGCCGGCTTCGTCACCCGCGCCGGCAACCCGGACTGGGCCTCGTGCCGCGCCCCGGCCGCGCGGCACGCCGAGGCGGTGCGGCGCTGCCTCGACGCCGGCGCGCGCTTCGTCGGCAAGACGCACACGGACGAGCTCTCGCGCGGCATCTTCGGCGAGACGAGCCAGGACGGACGCCCGCGCAACCCTGCCGCGCCGGGGCGGGTGCCGGGAGGCTCCTCCTCCGGCTCCGCCGCCGCCGTCGCTTCGGGGCTCGCGGAGTTCGCGCTCGGCACCGACACCGGCGGCTCGGTGCGCGCGCCCGCCTCCTTCTGCGGCCTGTTCGGCCTGCGCCCGACGCATGGCCGCGTGTCCTTCGCCGGCGCCATCCCGCAGGCGCCCTCCTTCGACACCATCGGCTGGCTGGCGCGCGACGCGGCGGTGCTGGCGAGGGTCGGCCAAGTGCTGCTCGACCCCTGGCACGGCGCGCGTCCGGCCGCCGCGCGCGTCGTCTGGGCGGAGGACCTCTCGGCGCTGTGCGATCCCGAGGTGGTCGCGCCCGCGCGCCGCGCGGCGGAGGCGGCGCTCGGCCCGCTCGACGCCGCGCGCTTCGACAGGGCAGTGCCGGAGCGCTTCCTGCGCGCCCAGGCGCCGCTGCAGTCGGCCGAGGCATGGCAGAGCTTCGCCGCCTGGATCGAGGCCGCCAACCCGCGCTTCACCTTCGAGGTGGCGGCGAGCTTCGCCGCCGGTCGCGACATCGCCCCCGAACATCTGGCCGAGGCCGCGGCCCTGCGCGCGGAGCTGCGCGCCGAAACCGGACGCTTCTTCGACGGCGGCGCGGCGGTGTTCGCCTTCCCCGCCATGCCCTTCCCGCCGCCGCAAGCCGGGCTGCCGCTCTCCGCCTCCTGGCCGCTGCGCATGCGGATCGTGCGGCTGACGGCGGTGGCCGGGCTGCTCGGCGCGCCCGTCCTCGTCGTGCCCGGCGCGGGCGTCGGGGGCCTGCCGGTCGGCGTCGCGCTGATGGCGGCGCCCGGCGGCGACGAGGCGCTGCTTGCGCTGGCTCAGCGCTTCGCCGCCAGCACCGCGACCAGCCCGCCGCCCGGCGGGCCCTGATGCTCGGCGCCGCCCGAGACGAACACGCACCCGTCGCCCGCCACCGCCGCCACCAGCGCGCCGAGCGCGCCGCGCAGATGCCGCTGCGGATCGAGGTCGGTGTCGCCGAGCATGGTGTGGCGATGGCCGCGGATCAGCCCGTCGCGCGACGGCTCCCCCTTGGCGATGACGCCGAGGATGCGGTGCCGCTCGGCCTCCGGCACGCAGGGATCGGCGGCGAGCCCGGCGGCGCGGAACGCCGCGACCACGCCCGGCAGGTCGAGCAGGTCGGCCATCGGCGCGACGCCAAGCGCGATGCCGTCGGCCCAGCCATCGGCCTCTCCCAGCACGATCACCTCGTTGCACGCGACCTCGATGCCGGAGGAGATCGAGGCGCGCGGGCTGAACAGGGAGACGTCCCGCAGCAGCGCCTCCGCCCGCGCCGCCTCCGCCGCCACCTCGCCGAGCGCCACCGCGACGCCGAGCGCCGCCGCGGCGCGCGACCGAGCCATCACCACGCGCGGGTCGGCGCCGGGCGGCGTCGTCGCCGGCGCCTTCACCTGCACGAGCCCGACATCCGCCGCACGCGCGATGCCCGCGTCGTGCATCGCCGCCCGCAGCGTCTCGGCGACCGCGGCGATCTGCGCGCCGGTGCCGATCTCCTCGGGCGGCGTCGGCGCGCTGAACGCCGTGCCGAGCGCGAGGCCGCGCGCGCCGCTGCCCTGCCCGACCGAGAACACCATAGCGTGCGGCGACAGCGCGCCCTCGGTGCCGCCCGACAGCACGCAGGGGATGCGCGCGGCGAGGCTCGCGGCCGGCTCGCCGCTGCGCTCGGCGAGCAGCGCCATCAGGCTCTGCGTGAAGTAGCCGCGGGTGAAGTCGTTGAGCCCGCCATTGCCTTCCGTCTTGCCGATCACCGCGCGCACCGCCTGCGGCGCCACCACGCCCGCGTCGAACAGCGCGGCCAGCGCCGCAACATCGCCCGGATGGGCCATGCCGATGCGGTGGACGGACAGGGTGGGCATGCGGGTCTCCGGCCTGGTGGTGGCGTTGTGGATGCGCGAGAGGCCCGGCTCTTGCAAGGCCGCCGACCGCGCCTCTCCGCGCCCGCCCGCGATGGCGCCGTCGCGGCCGTGCGCGCGAGAGGCCGGAGACGGAGACGGACATGCGGATCGGCATCATCGGCACCGGCGTCGCGGGCAGCCTGCTGGCCGAGGCGCTCGGCGGCGCGCCCGACCTCGCGGTCGAGGCGTTCGAGCGCGCGGCCCCCGGCGAGCATGCGGAAGCCGGCACCGGCCTGAACATCGGCCCGAACGCGTTGAAGGCGCTGCGCCTGCATCTGCCGGCGCGGCACGCGGCACTGCGCGCGGCCTCGCTGCCCTGGCGGCGTTGGTTCGTGGACCTCGCCGACGGGACGCGGCTGTTCGACCTCGACCTGCTGGAGGTCGCCGAGGAGCCCGGCGTCCGCATCCGCTGGTCGGACCTGTACCGGCTGCTGCGCGCGCCGGTGGCGGGCTGCACGCGCTACGCGCACCGGCTGGAGGCGCTGGAGGAGGACGCTGCCGGGCGGCTCGTGCCGGTGTTCGCGACGCCGGACGGCCTCGCGCGGCACGGTGGCTTCGACCTGCTGGTTGCCGGCGACGGCCGCTACAGCCGGCTTCGCAAGCTGACCGCGGGCGCAGCGGAGCCCGAACACCTCCGCATCTGCATCTGGCGCCTCCTGGTGACGGAAGCGCCGGACTGCCCCTATGACGACTACGGCCAGTGGTTCAACGGCAACAACCGCCTGCTGTCGTTCCGCGTGCCTGGCGGCGCGGTGTACATCGCCGGCGCCTTCCCGCTGCCGGAGGACGGGCAGATCCCGGAGGCGGCGAAGACGGCCGCGGCGCAGGCGGCGCTGTTCACGCCGCAGGGCGCAGCACCCTGCCCCGCCGTCGCCTGGATGCTGCGGCAGATCGCGGCGCATCTGCCGGACATCCACTGGGCGCGGCTGCAGGTCGCGCCGCTGTCGCGCGGCACGCCGGACGGGCGCGTGCTGTTCCTCGGCGATGCGGCGCAGGCGATGGTGCCGACCCTTGGCCAGGGCGCGACGCAGGCGATCGAGGACGGCGTGCTGGCCGCCGCGGTGCTGCGCGCGGGCGGCGGCGTCGCCGGCATCGCCGCGCTGCGCGACCCGCGGGTCGAGTTCGTCCGGCGCTTCTCGGTGGAAGCGACGGACACCATGATGCCCGGCGCCGACCCGGTGGCGGGGACGCGCGCGAAGACGGGCGAGGGGTTCCGCGCCAAGCTGCGCCGACTTTACACCGAGGTGCCGGAGCGGGTGTGAGCGGTCACTTCCCCGCCCAGTGGACGAAGCGCTTCTCGGCCAGCAGGAACAGCAGGTTGAGCCCGTAGCCCAGCGCCCCGGCGAGGAAGATGGTGCCGTACATCAGCCCGCTCTCGAACAGCATCTGCGCGTTCATCACCGTGTGGCCGAGCCCGTCGGTGGAGCCGATGAACATCTCGGCCACCACCACGATGACGAGGGCGAGCGACACGCCCGCCCGCATCCCGACGAGGATCTGCGGCATCGCCTCCCACAGCAGCACGTCGAACAGGATGCGGCCGTGCGACGCGCCCATCACCTTGGCCGCCAGCACGCGGGTGCGCCGCGCGTTCATCACGCCATAGGCGGCGTTGAACAGCACGACGAGGGCGGCGCCGAAGGCGGCGACCGCGATCTTCGTCGCCTCGCCCGGGCCGAACAGGATGAGGAACAGCGGGAACAGCGCCGAGGCCGGGGTGGAGCGGAAGAAATCCACCACGAACTCGACGCTGCGATAGAGCCGCTCCTGCGCGCCGAGCGCGACGCCGAGCGGCACGCCGACCGCGCTGGCGATGAGGAAGGAATAGGCCGTCCGCTCGATGGTGCGGAGGAGGTCGTTGAACAGGCGGCCCTGCGACAGGCCTTCCACCGTGTCGCGGAAGGTCTTGGCCGGAGAGGGCAGCAGCACCGGGTCGGCCACGCCCGCCAGCACGGCCAGCCACCACAGCGCGACGAAGCCGGCGGCGCCGGCGAGCGGCGTCAGCACCGCCCTCATGCCGCGGCCCCCTTCACCGCCGCCTCGAACACGTGGAGGCAGCGGGCCTTGATGGCGACGAAGCCAGGCTCCGACAGGGTGGCGGCGACGCGCGGGAAGGGCAGCGGCACCGCCACGTCGTCGGCGACGGTGGTCGGGCGCCGCGTCAGCATCAGCAGGCGGTCGGCGAGCACGATGGATTCCTCGAGGTCGTGGGAGACGAGGATCGTCGTCACCCGCCGCGCCTTCAGCACCTCCTGCAGCAGCCCGCGGAGCGAGAGCGTCGTCTCGTAGTCCAGCGCGGAGAACGGCTCGTCCAGGAACAGCACCTCCGGCTCGACGGCCAGCGCGCGCATGATGGAGACGAGCTGCTGCTGCCCGCCCGAGAGCTCATAGGGGTAGCGGTTCAGGTCGAAGCGCACACGGAACTGCGACGTGAGCGCATCGAGCCGCGCCTCGGTCTCGCCGCGCGACAGGCCCATGCGCCGCATCGGGTAGCGTATGTTGTCTGCGGCGCGGCGCCAGGGGAACAGCGCCTCGCGGTAGTTCTGGAACACGTAGCCGATGCGGACCTCGCGCACCTCGCGCCCGTCGTACAGGATGCTGCCGGCATCGGCGTCGAGCAGCCCGGCGGCCAGGTTGATCAGCGTGGACTTGCCGCAGCCGTTCGGCCCGAAGACGGACAGGATGTCGCCGCGGCGGACGTCGAGGTCGAAGCCGGCATAGACGGGCTGCCTGCCGAACGCCTTGGCGAGGCCGCGGATCGAGATCGCGGCCTGGCGCGGCGGGAGCGGCGCGGTCACAGCGCGCGCAGGAAGGACAGCACCTGGATCGGGCTGTTCACCACCCGCTGCTGCACGGCGAAATCCACGAAGGCCTGGAAGTCCGCGATCTGCTGCGGCGTCATGTCGCTGACCATGTTGAAGGAGGGCAGCGGCACGGTGGGCGCGATGTCGGCCGGGGTGTTCATGTGCTGCGTCAGCAGCGGCCGCACATTGTCGTCGGCGCGGATCAGCCCGATGGCGGCGCGCCAGGCGGCGGCGAAGCGGCGCGCGACCTCGGGCCTGCCGTCGAGGAAGGCGGCGGAGGCGGCGGCACCCGCCGCATAGGCCTCCGCCTCCGGGCGGCCGAGGATGTGGGTGGCGATCACCCCCGCCTCCAGCAGCCGCGCCGCGCCCTGCCGCGCCGCGATCGAGGCGACGGGTTCCAGCGTGAAGGCGGCGTCGAAGGTGCCGGCGGCGAGCGCGCCGACATGCACGCCCATCGGCTGCTCGGTCAGCGTGTAGTCGCGCCCCTCCTGCAGCCCGACGCGCGCCAGCGCGCCGCGCGCCGCCGCCATGTTGGCGGGGCCGGGCGCCGAGAGGATGCGCGCGCCGCGCAGGTCGGCCAATGTCTGCGCCGGGGAGCCGGCGCGCACCATGAACTGCTCCATCCGGTGCGTCGCGTTCTGCCCGTTCAGCGCGAAATACACGGCGGTGCCGGCGCGGCGGCTGTTGATGTTGGCGCCTTCGAGCGTGACGAGGTTGGAGGCCACCTCGCAATCGCCGGTGACGAGCGACTGCACGATCAGCGGCGCGGTCTGCAGCGGCACCGCCACCGCCTCGATGTTCTGCGCGGCGAACAGCCCGCGGCTCTGCGCCACCCAGAAGGGCAGGGCGGAGGAGACGTTGAACACCGCGACGCGCACGCGGTCGGCGGCGAGGGCCGGGCGGATGACGGCGGGCGCGGCGAGGGCGCCGAGCAGGAGGGAGCGGCGGGCGAGAGTCATGCGGGGATCTCCTCGGCCAGGCGAAGCCTGGCGGCGTCGGGATAGGCGGCGGGATCGAAGAAGGACGCGCCGGCGACATAGCCGCGCCCCTCCGACATGTCGGGCGGCGGACCGGCCTCCGTCGCGCCGTCGAAGGTGAGTTCCAGCTGCACGCCGGACGGGTCGTGGACGAAGAGCTGCCAGAGCGTGGTGCCGGGCACCAGGAACTCGCGCCAGGCGAGGCCGGCGGCGGCGAAGCGCTGGCGATAGGCATGGAAGCCCCGGCAGGAGAGGGACACATGGTCTATCGCCGCGGTGCCGCGCGGCGCGGCCCCGCCCGGCCCGAGCGCCGGCCCGCCGGCATAGATGTGGATGATCGCCGGCCCTCCCGGCAGCGGCACCGCGAGCCAGGCACCCGGGTAGCCGAAGGCGGGCCGCTTCGCTTCCGTGAGCCCGAGGACGCGGGTGTAGAACGCGATCGTCGCCGGCAGGTCGGAGGTCTTGATGGCGACGTGGAACAGGCCGGCGGTGATGGCTGCGGACATGCGGCGGAGGTCTCCGGGGCGTGGTCGAGCAAGAGCGGTGCCAGCGAGGCGCGCCCCCGCCCCGGGCGTTCCGCGACGCCGCCGCCCAGGCGCTGGGCAACATGCCGCCGCGCTTGCCGCGCGCATGGGCAGCGGCCGCGCCCGCGCGCGCGTCGCGACCTTCGTCGCCGTTGCGCCGGACGGGGCGGACCTCCCATTTATCGCCGATGCTGGGCTGCCGGCGCGGCCGGGCGTGCTGCCGCCCTGCGCGGGCGGCAGGCCACGGGGACGACGACAAGGCTGGGAGAACGAGACGACATGACGACGCAACTGACACGCCGCGCCGCCCTGGCCCTCGCGGGCGGGGCGCTGGCCACGCCAGGCCTCGCGCGCGCCCAGGCGGCCAACATGCGGGTGCGCTTCACCCTCGAATGGGCGCTGCAGGGCCCCTATGCCTTCGCCATCGCCGGCGAACGCCAGGGCTTCTTCCGCGAGGCCGGGCTCGACATCTCGATCGTGCGCGGCTTCGGCGCCGGGCGCGTGCCGATCGACATCGCCGCCGGCACCTACGACATGGGGTTCGGCGACATCACGCCGACCATCCGCTTCATGGCGGAGAACCCGCAGCGCGACCTTGTCGTGGTCGCGGTGCTGTGGGACCAGTCGCCGGTCGCCTGCACGGTGCGCGCCGATGGCCCGATCACCGAGCCGCGGATGCTCGCCGGCCGCACCCTCGCCGCGCCGGAGTTCGACGGCGGTCGGCAGATGTTCCCGCTCTTCGCCCGCGCCATCGGCATAGACGCCGCCAGCATCAGCTGGATGACGGTGACGCCCGAACTGCGCGAGCCGATGCTGGTGCAGCGCCGAGCCGACGGCATCACCGGCTTCGTCACCTCGACGGGCATGTCGCTCAAGGCGCTCGGCATGGACTGGCCGCAGCAGCGCATCTTCCGCTACCGCGAGGCGGGGCTCGACTTCTACTCGGGCGGGCTGATCACCACGCGGACCTTCCTGCGCGAACGGCCCGAGGCGGTGCGCGCCGTCATCGCCTCCATGATGCGCTCCATGTCGCACGCCTTCCGCAATCCGGACGCGGCGATCGCCGATCTGCGCGCGCGCGAGGGGCTGACCGACGTCGCGGTCGAGACCGAGCGGCAGCAGGTGATGTTCCGCGAGATGCTGGTGACCGAGAACGTGCGCCGCCACGGCATGTCGCATGTCGAGGCGCCGCGCCTCGCGCGCCAGATCCAGAGCATCCGTGAGGCGTTCAACCTGGCGCAGGTGCCGAGCGTGGAGCAGGTCTACACCGACGCCTTCCTGCCGCCGCCCGCGCAGCGGATGCTGACGCCGCCGTCCGGCTGAGCGGACGCGGCGCGCCCGGGGGCGCCTGCTCCCGGGCGCAGCGCGCGGCATCAGCCGTGGCCTTGCGCGATCTCCCACAGGCGGCAGGGCGACAGCGGGATCTCGGTGATCTCGATGCCGCGGGCGGGGAGATCGAGCGCGTCCTCGATCGCCTGGGCGAACAGCGCGCCGACCGGGATCGCCCCGCCCTCGCCCGCGCCCTTGGTGCCGAGCGGGTTGAGCGGCGAGGGCGTCACCGTGTGGTCCAGCTCCATCCGCGGCACGTCGAGCGCGGTCGGCAGCAGGTAGTCGGCCAGCGAGGCGTTCAGGAGCTGCCCGTCCTCGGCCCAGGCGAGCCGTTCGAAGAACGCGTTGCCGATGCCCTGCGCCACGCCGCCGTGGATCTGGCCGGCCAGGATCAGCGGGTTCAGCACCGTGCCGCAGTCATGCACGACCACGTAGCGCAGGATGCTCGGGCGCAGCGTCTCGGCGTCCATCTCGAGCACCATGGCGTGCACCCCGGCCGCGGTCGCGCCCATCTCCGGCCCGAAATAGCGGGTGGCCTCGAGCCCCGGTTCGGTGCCGGGCTTCACCGCCCCGCGCAGCGGGTTGGCCAGCCGCGCGAGCTCGCCGAGCGCGATCGCGCGTTCCGGCACGCCGGCGATCGAGACCTTGCCGTTGCCGAGAACAAGGTCCTCCTCGGCGCATTCGAAATGCTCGGCCGCGGCCTTCAGCACCTTGGCGCGCACCGCCTTCGCCGCCTCATGCGCCGCCGCGCCGGCGACCACGGCGCCGCGGCTGGCGAAGGTGCCGACCCCCCAGTCGAACTGGTCGGTGTCGCCGGTCGTCACCTCGACGTCGCGCGCCTCCACGCCGAGCTGCTCGGCCACCACCTGGGCGAAGGCGGTGTAGTGGCCCTGGCCCTGGGTGCCGATGCCGGTGGCGAGCGTGACCTTCCCGCTCGCCTGCACCCTCACCTTCGCGCCCTCATAGGGGCCGATGCCGGTGCCCTCGACATAGCAGACGACGCCGATGCCGAGATGCCGCCCCTCGGCGCGCGCGCGCGGCTGTTCCTCGGCCAGGAAGCGGTGGTAGCCGATGGCCGCCAGCGCCTTGTCGAGGATCGGGGCGTAGTTTCCGCTGTCGTAGGTGAGCGGCGCGAAGTCCTGGAAGATGATCTCGTTGCGGTAGGGGAAGCGGCCGGGCGGGATGAGGTTGCGCCGGCGTATCTCCACACGGTCCAGGCCGAGTTCGCGCGCCGCCGCATCCAGCAGCCGCTCGATCACGAAGATGCCGTGCTGGCGGCCCGCGCCGCGATAGGGGCTGACCAGGGTGCGGTTGGTGAACACCGCGCGGAAGCGGCTCTCATAGGCCGGGATGTCGTAGCAGTTCAGCAGCGTGCACTGGCTGTTGAGCGGTACCGTCAGGCCGTAGGGGTCATAGGCGCCGGTATCCATCAGGAACTCGTCGCGGACGCCGAGGATGCGGCCCTCCGCGTCCAGCGCCAGCTCCGCCTCGTGGATCTGGCCGCGCTCGTGCGTGGTGGCGAAGAAATGCTCGAGCCGGTCCTCGATCCACTTCACCGGGCGCGCGAGGCGGAGCGCGATCCAGGGGACCAGCATCTCCTCCGGGTAGAACATCATCATCTTCGGGCCGAAGCCGCCGCCGATGAAGGGCGCGATCACGCGCACCTGGCCCTCCGACAATCCAAGCATGGCGGCGAGCCCGTTGCGGATGACGACCGGCGCCTGCGTCGTGTCCCACACCGTCAGGCGGTCGGCCTTGGCGTCCCAGGCGGCGACGATGCCGCGCGTCTCCATCGGGATGGAGGCGCCGCGGTCGTAGCGGAAGCGACGGCGGACGAGATGCGCGGCCCTGGCGCGCGCCGCGGCGTAGTCGCCCTTCGCCTGGCGGACCTCGGCGGCGATGTTGTCGGGCAGGTCGGCATGCACGCGCGGCGCATCCGGGGCGAGGGCGGCCTCGAGGTCGCCGACCGCCGGCAGCGGCGCGTAGTCTACCGCGATGTCGGCGAGCGCGTCCTCGGCGATGTAGCGGCTTTCTGCCACCACCAACGCCACCGGCTCGCCGACATGGCGCACGATGCCGCGCGCGAGCGGCACCTGGCAGCGCTGCCGGAAGGTCATGCCGGCGATCGGCGGCGGCGGCACCAGCAGCGGGCCGGGCTTCCAGAACTCGCCGAGATCCTCGGCCGTCACCACCGCGACCACGCCAGCCCGCGCGCGCGCCGCCGCCGCATCGAGCGAGCGGATCTCGGCATGCGCGTGCGGGCTGCGCAGGACGGCGGCGTGCAGCATGCCCGGCAGCGAGACGTCGTCCACGAACAGCGCGCGGCCCGTCAGCAGCCGCGGGTCCTCGTTGCGCGTGACGGGGCGGCCGATGTGGCGCGTCTCCATCGCTCAGCCCCCCTGGAGCCGGCGCGCGGCGAGCAGCACCGCGTCCACGATGTGCTGGTAGCCGGTGCAGCGGCAGAGCGTGCCGGAGAGGGCGTGGCGCACCTCCTCCTCCGTGGGCTCGGGGTTGTCCTCGAGGAAGGCGGAGATCGTCATCAGGATGCCGGGCGTGCAGTAGCCGCATTGCAGCCCGTGCGCGTCCTGGAAGGCCTGCTGCAGCACGGACAGCCGCCCCGGCGCGGGGGCGAGGCCCTCGACCGTCGCGATGGCGCGGCCGTCCGCCTGCACCGCGAAGATCAGGCAGGACCGCACCGGCGCGCCGTCCAGGCGTATGGTGCAGGCGCCGCAGACGCCGTGCTCGCAGCCGACATGCGTGCCGGTCAGGCCGAGCTCATGACGCAGGAAGTCGGAAAGCAGCAGCCGCGGCTCCACCTCGCGCCGGTGGGTCGTGCCGTTGACGGTGACGGCGATGGCGACGCGGCCGCTCATGCCGCGCGGGCCTTCGCCAGCCGCAGCGCGCGCGCCGCGACCACGCCCGCAAGATGCCGCTGGTAGTCCGGGCTGGCATGCACGCTGCCCATCGGGTCCACCTCCTCGCGCAGCAGCGCCGCCGCCGCCGCGATCTCCGCCTCGCCGAGGCGCGTGCCGAGCAGCGACGCCGCCGCGCGGGGCGCGGCCATCGGCGTCGGGCCCGCGCTGCAGCAGGCGATGCGGGCGGCGGCGCAGCGGCCCTCGGCGTCGAGCGTGACCACCGCCGCGACCCCCATCATCGCGTAGTCGCCGCGCCGCCGCGCGACCTCGAGGAACGCCGAGCCGCTGCGCGGCGGCAGCGGCGGCAGGCGCATCTCGGCCAGCATCTCGTCAGGGCCGAGCGCCGTGGTCAGGGGGCCCAGGAAGAAGTCAGCGGCCGGCAGTTCGCGCTGGCCCCGCGCGCTCCGCAGCAGGAAGCGCGCATCGAGCGCCAGCATCACCGCCGGCATCTCCGAGGCCGGGTCGGCGTGCGACAGGTTGCCGCCGAGCGTGCCGCGGTTGCGGATCTGCGGATGCGCCACCTCGTGCAGCGCCTCGGCCAGGATCGGGTGGCTGCGGCGCGCGGCGGCGTCGTGCTCGAGGCGTGCAGCGCGGGCCATGGCGCCGATGCGGAGCGACCCGTCCGCCGCCGCCTCGATGGCGTCGAGCCCCGGCACGCGGTTCAGGTCGAGCAGCACCGCCGGCTGCGCGACGCGGAAGTTCATGGCGGGGACGAGGCTCTGCCCGCCGGCGAGGAAGCGCGCCTCCTCGCCATGCGCGGCCTTCAGCGCCAGCGCGGCCTCCACGCTGTCGGGGGCGTGCCAGGCGAAGGGCGCGGGCTTCACGCGGGGTTCCTCATGGGCGGCAGATTGGCGGAGCCGGTGCGGCCGTCGAGGGGCGCGGCGAGGCGCCTCCGCCCTTGGCGGCGCGGCCGCTGCCGCGCGCATGCGCAGCCTGCCTCGGCGTTGGTCAGCCTGCAGGCGGCCGCGCGCCCGGTGCCCTGGGCCTCTTCGCCCGACGCCGGCCCGCGTCCGCCGCCGAATGCGGCGACCCGCGCGGCGCGAGGAGGGCGACGCCCGCGCCGCCCCGCCTGGCCGCGGCATGTCCGTCCGGCGCGATCGGGGCCGGCGCGGCCTGGCTACGCCGCCAGGCTCGCCCTGTCATAGCCCGCCACCTCTTTGTAGGCGGCGAGGATCGCTTCCAGCTCCGCGCGCGGGATCACGTCCTCGATCCGCGCGAAGGGCCTGTCGCCGCTGCGTTCCCAAACCTCGCGGATGATCGCGTCGGGCGGCTGGGTGCGGTTGGCGCGGACCACGCGGGCCGTCTTCTCCCGCCGCTCTGTGTCATAGGCCGAGAGCGCCGACACCACGTCCCCGCCGCACTCCGCCAGCCGGTCGGCGAGGCAGCGGGCGTCCAGGATCGCCTGGCCGGCGCCGTTCGATCCGGGCGGGTACATAGGATGCGCGGCGTCGCCGAGCAGCGTGACCCGCCCGAAGGACCAGCGCGGCAGCGGGTCCTTGTCCACCATCGGGTATTCCAGCACCTGGTCCGCCGCCTCGATCATCGCCGGCACGTCGCACCAGTCGAACTGCCACTCGGCGAAGGCGGGCAGGAAATCGGCGAGGTCGCCCTGGCGCGCCCAGTCGTTCGGGTGGTGCCTCGGCGTCTCGATCTCGGCGACCCAGTTCATCAGCACCGTGCCGTCGGGATGGCGTCGGATGGGGTAGATCACCATCTTGCCCTGAGTCAGCCAGCCGGCGCGCACCATGGTGGCGCCGGAGAGGATCGGCGCCATGCGCGTCGTGCCGCGCCACATGTTGACGCCGGAGTAGATCGGCGGGCCCTCGCCGGGGAAGAGCTGCCGCCGGACGGCGGAATGGATGCCATCGGCGGCGACGATGGCGTCGGCGCGGAGATCGGCCGCCGCTTCGCCGCCGACGCTGCGGACGAGGCGCGCCGTGCCGGCCTCGATGTCCACGCCGACGCAGCGCAGCCCGGTGCGCACGGCATCCGCGCCGAGGCGCGCGCGCACCGCGGCCAGCAGCGCCATCTGCAGGTCGCCGCGATGGATGGACAGCTGCGGCGTCGGATAGCCGGCGTTGCGGCCGAGCGGCTCGGTCAGGATCAGCTGGCCGAAGCGGTTGAAATACGAGGCTTCCTGCGTCGGGATGGAGACCGCCTCCAGCGCCTCCAGCACGCCGAGCGCGGCGAGTTCCCTCGTGGCATGCGGCAGCAGGTTGATGCCGACGCCAAGCGGCCGGATCTCCGGCGCGGCCTCCACCACCTCGGCCTCGATCCCCCGCGCGTGCAGCGCCTCGGCGATGGCGCGGCCGATGCCCCGGCCGGCGCCGGTGATCAGGGCGACGCGCCCGGTTCCATCCAGCATCATCGTCTATCCGTGCAGGGTGAGGGGTTGCGCCGCACCGGGCGGCTGCGCGAAACGGCCGAGGCGGAAGGCCGCGATGTCGTGCGGACAGGCGCGGCCCAGCGCTAGCGCCGCGCAAATCTCGCCGCTGACCGGCCCAAGGCACCAGCCATGGCCGGAGAAGCCGGCCGCCACCACCAGCCCGGGCAGCGGCCCGTCCAGCACCGGCAGCGCATCGGGCGTGAGGTCGATCAACCCGCCCCAGATGCGCGCCACGCGCGCTGCGAGCAGCGCGGGCAGCAGCGCCCCCGCCCGGGCGATCAGCCCGCCGAGCACGCCGGCGGCGGGCAGCAGCGCCGCCTCGGTCCAGCCTTGCAGCGGGTGCGGCCAGTCGCCGATGCCGGTGGTGACGCGCAGCCGGCCGCCGATCTCCTGGCGCCCCGCGCAATCGGCGTTGGCCACTCCGAACACCTGTTCCAGCAGCGGCGGCAGCGGTTCGGTTTGCAGCACGCTCACGAGCTGCGCGCGCAGCGGCAGCTCGAGGCCGAGCGGCCGCAGCAGCTCGGCGCTGTGCAGCCCGGCGGCGAGCACCACCGCCTCGGCCTCCTGCACGCCCTCGGCCGTCCGCACGCCGCAGAGCCGCCCCGCCCGCTCGACCAGGGCGAGCACCGCCCTGCCCTCCCCGATCGCGACGCCGAGGCGCCGTGCGGCCGCGGCATAGGCGGCGATGTCATGGCCGGATCGGCGTGGCCGTCGCTCGGGCAGAAGGAGCCGGCCAGCGCCGCTTCGCCCAGCGCGGGCGCGATCGCGCGCAGCGCGGCGCTGTCGGGGAGGAAATCCAGCTCGAGCCCGAGAGCGCGCTGCGCCGCGACCATGGCGCGCAGGCTTTCCGCCTCCGCCGGATCGCGCGCGAGGCGGAGGTTGCCGCGGCGGTGATAGCCGGTCTCGGCGCCCAGCACCTCCGCCAGGAGGCCCCAACGCACCACGGCCGCCCGTGCCAGCGGCAGCTCCGCGGGATGGCGCCCGGACTGGCGCACGCCGCCCAGCGTCCAGCCCAAGGCCATGGCGCCGAGCCGCCGCTGCTCGAAGAGCCGCACCCGCAGGCCGGCCTCCGCCAGGGCATGGGCGGCCGCCAGCCCGGTGATGCCGCCCCCCACCACGATCGCCTCGGCTCCCATGCCTGACCCCCGTTCACCCGGGCATGCTGCGCCGCGGCCCTCTCGCGCGCAAGGCTCCGCGCGGCGCCGCCGGGCCCATTCGCGGCTGGCGATGGCGGCCGCAGGGCGAGTGGGTCCACCAGACCATCCGCCGCCGCGGGAAGAGGCGGCGGCGGTGTCGCGCCTTCAGCGCGGCAGGGGCGGCAACATGCGCTCGGCCGCCGGCGGCAGGAATTCCGTGCGGAACAGCGCCTGCCAGGGCGCAGGGTTCGCCACCTCGAAGGCGCGCGCCATGAGCGCGACAAGGCCGGCCGCGCGCGCCTCCTCAACATGGCCCACGCCGTGCTGCGCCACCGCCGGCGTGTCGAGCACATGGCGGAAGATGAAGCGCATCCGCTCGTCCTCCAGCGCGGGGTCCGCGAGCTGCTCGCGCGCGCGCACCGCCGCGATCGCCGCCGCAGGGTCGGCCAGCACCTCCTTCAGCCCGTGCACCGTGGCGGCAACGAAGGCGCGGACCATGTTCGGCTCCTGCCGGGCGGTCGTGGCCGGCACCAGCAGCGCGTTGCCGTAGATGTCCACGCCATGCGCGTTGAAGGGGAACATCAGGATGTCGGCCGGGTTGGCCCCCAGCGCGCGCAGGGCGAAGAAGGCGCCCGAGATGAAGGCGGTGATCGCGTCCGCCTCGCCGCGGAACAGCATGGGCTCGCGCAGGGGCGGGGCGACGTTGATCCAGCTGATGCTCTCGGCCGGGATGCCGTTGGCCTGCGCGAAGGCCGGGAAGAGCACGCGCCCCGAATCGCCGGGCGGCGCGACCAGGCGCTTGCCGCGCAAATCCGCCGGGCGCTCGATCCCGCGCCCGCGCAGCGTGATCACGCCGGCCAGCGTGCGGTCGAAATACTGGAAGACGTTGACCAGCGCACGATCCGGGTTGTCGGCGTTGAACTTCACCGCGGCGCCGGGGTCGCCGAAGCCGATGTCGGCGGTGCCCGCGCCGAGGCGCGTGATCACGTCGCCGCTGCCGAAGCCGCGCTGGATCTGCACGGCCAGGCCCGCGCGCGCGAAATGCCCGCGCTCGGCGGCCAGGAACCAGGCCGAGTGGTAGCCCTGCGGCACCCAGTCGAGCATCAGGCGGATGGCGCGCGGCTGGGCGATGGCGGGTGCCGCGAGCGGGGACAGCGCGGCGGCGGCGAGGGCGCGTCGGGTCAGGCGCATCGTCGTCTCTCCTTTCGGCGGGGGTGGAGTCATGCGGCGGGCTGCGGGATCGGGTCGGCGAGGGCGGCGACAAGGCCCTCCAGCAGCTCAGGCAGGGCGAGCGGCGTGGCATCGCCGCCGCCGCGGCCGAAGGGGCCGCGCGCCTGGGCCGGCGTCACGCCCAGGCGCCGTGCCAACCGCTGCAGGGCGTGCTCACAGGCGGCTCTCGTCGGCAGGCAGGTGACCCGCTGCTCCGGCGGCAGCAGGTCGTTCACGCCGATCAGCGCCAGGCGCTCGGCGCCGACGCGCCGATGGGCGGCGACGCCATGCGCCCGGCGCTCCGCCCGGCCGAGGACGAAGCTGCGGTGCGTGAGACCGGGCGCCACCCAGGCGATGCGCGCCGCGAACAGGCCGTGAAAGCGCGCGAGCGTCGTCGCCACCGCCTCGGCCATCGCGTTGTGCATCGTCACATAGGCGCGCTTCTCTGCCTCGCCCCAGGCCCAGCGCCTGGCCGAAAGGCGCCGGGCCGTGTGATCCGCCCGCCAGGGTGCGACGGCATTGCCGCGATGCTCGAACAGGCCGGGATCGTCATACTGGTGCGCGGGCGATGCGCCGGAGTCGTACTCCAGCAGATGCTCGTAGGGCACGAAGCCCAGCGGCTCGCTGATCACGGCGCGGTGCAGCGCCGTGCCGTCCTCGTGGATCAGCGGCGCAAGGCTCATGATCCCCGGCGCTTCGGCGTTGGACAGAAGGCGCGGATCGGCCGGGGCGGAGGGCGCGAAGCCCGCCGCGAGCAGCGCGGCGTTGATGCGCCGGTGCTCGGTGCTGAGCACATAGGGCTTCGTCTTGGTGCAGGGCAGCAGCAGCAGGATGCGCCGGCGCGCCGGCGGGAGAACGGGCTGCCAGCGCCGCTAGGTGAAGTCGAACCAGTCGCGCACGCGCGGGTGCTCGAGCGCCTCCACATTCTCCTGCGGCGAGTAGAGGCAGAGCGAGAGATCGAGCGCGAAGGGCGGGCGGATCTTCGCCATGCTCTCGCGCAGGCGCTGCGCGCGGTCCTCGGTCGTCACCATGCTCAGGTCTCCAGCAGGGCGGGCGGGAACAGCTCCTCGGGAGCGAGTTCGCGCCGCAGCAGCCCCTCGGCGCGCATGTAGCCGATCAGCGTCGCGAACATGGCGCGGTTGGCGCGGAAGCCCAGGGGCCAGAAATCGCGCCCGAGCAGCCGCTCCGTCTCCTCGATGTGCTGGGCGAGCCAGGGCAGCATGGCGAACAGCGTCGCGCTGTCGTGCAGCCGCGCCTGGGCGAGGCGCTGGCTCTCCGCGAAGGCGTCGAACAGCGCGCGGCAGCCAGGGATGGGCCTCGGCGATCGCGCGCTTCACGGCGATCAGATGCATGGGCGGATGGATGCCGCTGCGACGGAAATAGGCGAGCTCCTCCGCCATCGGGTCGGCGAAGAGGCGGCCCACGCGGTCGGGATGGGTGAAGAAGCTGTCCGGCGCGCGCGCAGTGTAGAGCGCGTCGATCTCGCCCTCGGCCAGCATGGCCGAGAGCGTGCGTTCCGGCCCCGCATGCTCGATCGCGTAGCCGTCGGGGTATTCCTGCGGATGGTCCTCGCCCAGGCGGGGTTCGTTGAGGCCGGCATTCACGTAGATCGGGCTGCGCGCCGGCAGGCCGTAATGCTCCTCGAGGATGCCGCGCAGCCAGACCGCCGCCGCCATGTCCCAGACCATGGTGCCGATGCGCCGCCCTGCGAGCTCGGCGGGCCGGACGATCCCCTTGGCGCGGTTCACGAAGACGCAGGAGAGGCGGAAGTGCCGCGAAGGGAAGACCGGGATCCCCACATAGTCGGGCGCGCCCCGGTTGAACTGCCGGAGCCAGGTGGCGATCGGGAACTCGCAGCAGTCGAAGCGGTGCGTGGTGAGCTGCGTGTTGAACAGCGGCTGCAGCGGCATGACGGTCGGGGCGGCTTCGACACCGGCGATGCGCACGCGGCCCTCGGCCACGGCGCGCGTGCGGTCGGCATCCGAAAGCCCGATGCTGAGCGGGATCACGCGTCCTCCTTGACATGGGTCAGCCAGTGGCGCGCGATCGCCTCGCGCGTCGCGCACCAGGCATCGGCGGGCAGCAGGTCGAGGAAGCGGCGCAGCGCGTCGAAGCGCGCCGGCTGGCCCGAGACGCGCGCGTGCAGGCTGACCGTCATCAGCCGCGCCAGGCCGGCCGCGGCCTCCGTGCCCAGCACGCGCAGCGCCGCCGCCAGCTGGGCGAGGAACTCCTCGCCGGTGGCGAGCCGGCCGTTCATGTAGCGGTTGTCGTTGTGCACGAAGCTGTGCGGGATGACGAGGTGCGGCCGCCCCTCCACCCGCACGCGGTAGGGCAGGTCGTCGGCATGGCCGTCCGCGTCGTAGAGGAAGCCGCCATGTTCGAGCAGCAGCCGGCGCGTGGCGGCGCTGGGGCCGTAGCGCGACTGCCAGCCCACCGGGCGCCGTCCGGTGGTCTCGACCAGCCCCTGCACCGCCGCCGCGATCTCGGCGCGCTGCTCCGGCTCGCTCAGCGTCCAGTGGCGCAGGAAGCGGTTGCCATGCGCCATCACTTCGTGCTGCGGCCGGGCGCGGATCGCCTCGGCGAGCGGCGGGTTGCGCCGCAGCGCCTGGGCGCAGGCCGAAAGCGTCAGCGGCAGGCCGCGCGCCTCCGCCTCGCGCAGGATGCGCCAGACGCCGGCGCGCGCGCCGTATTCGAACTGGCCCTCGGCGAGGAAGTCGCGCGTGCCGGGCGGCACCTCGCCTGGGATCGCGTCGGTGAGGGCAAGCTCCGTCGCCGCGTCGCCGTCCGGGATCGAGGGTTCCGCCCCCTCCTCGATGTTGAGGACGAGCGCCACCGCGAGCCGCCCGCCATTGGGCCAGACCACATTGGGTTCAGCGCCGCCGCGGCCGGCGAAGTCGCGCATCATGGCGCCAGCGCCTCCGCCGCGGCCAGCAGCGCCGCGTCCTGCATCGGGCCCGCGATCAGCGAGAGGCCGACCGGCACGCCCGCCACGCGCGCCCAGGGCAGCGAGACTTGCGGCAGGCGGCAGAGGCTCGCCACGCAGGTCAGGGCGAGGCTGCGTTCGCGGAAGGCGATCTGCGCCTCCATCCCCGCGGGCCGGCGCGGCGGCAGGTCATGGGCGGTGGGCAGCAGCAGCATCGCGCCCTCGGCGAGCAGCGCATGCAGCCGGGCGGTCAGCGCCTCGCGCCGCGGCATGGCCTCGCGTACCGCCTGGGCGGTCACCGTCGCCGCGAGCTCGATGCGCTGGCGCACCGCGGGCGAGAGCCTGCGGCCCGGCCGCAGCGCCCATTCGCCATGAGTGGCGAAGAGTTCGGCAAGCTGGAGCGGCCGGAAGCAGTCGAGCCATTCCTCGGGGCCGTTGGGATAGAGCGCCACCGGTTCCGCCGCGGGCAGCCGCGCGCGCAGGGCCTCGGCCACGGCTGGCTCGCAGAGCGCGAGCGCGTCCCGGGCCAGCAGCAGCCGCGGCGCCGGGCGGGGCGGGATGGGGCCGAAGAACACCTCGCCCACCCGGCGCAGTGTGGCGGCATCGCGCGCGAGCCAGCCCACCGTGTCGAAGGAGGGCGCCATGGGCATGACACCCGCGGTGCTGATCCGCCCATGCGTGGTGCGCAGGCCGAACAGGCCGCAGAAGCTCGCCGGCACGCGCACGCTGCCGCCCGTATCGGTGCCGAGGCCCACCTCGGCAAGCCCTGCCGCCACCACCGCCGCCGAGCCCGCGGAGGAGCCGCCTGGCACGCGCTCGGGTGCGGCCGGGTTGGGCGGCGTGCCCTCATGCGGGTTCTCGCCGAACATGCCGCAGGCGAGCTCGTCGGTGACCGTCTTGCCGACAAGCATGGCGCCGGCCGCGAGGAGGGCGGCGACGGCCGGGGCGGTGGCGGTGGCGATGGGCGCCTCGCGCAGCCGGTCCGGGCTGCCCCAGCCGCTGCGCGTGCCGGCCACCTCGAAGAGATCCTTCACCGCGAGGCGCAGGCCGGCGACGGGGCCCTCGGGCGCGCCCGCGATCGTGGCCTGACTGTGCGCGACGAAGCCAGCGTTCACTCGGCCGCCTGCGGCACCGCGCGCCGCGGCAGGTCGTAGCTCGCCAGCAGCCCCTCCACCATCGCCTTCGGCCCAGACCAGTCGTGGAAGCGGTAGGCGTTGCCGCGGGTCACGAAGGGCGCGCCGGAATAGAACATCTCGTATTGCAGATGGCGGCTGCCGAACTCGCTGCCCACCGCATCCCAGGCGAGCTTCATGAGTTTGACCCGCCCCTCGCTGTCGGTGGCCGGGCTGCGCTGCGCGGCGCGGATCAGCCCCTCGATCTCGCCGCCGTCGAAATCCGCCGCCGAGGAGGGGACCATGATCATGCCCCCGCCCGAGAGGCCGCGGATCGCCTCGACGAATTCCGGGTAGGTGGTCTGCGCCACCACCTGCGCGGCGCACAGCAGCGGCCGGTCCGGAACCCAGTAACCGTGGAAGAGCTCGCCCTTCGCCTCCATGGCGATGACCAGCGCCTCGATGTTGCTGCACTTGGCGGCGAGCAGGCCGAGCGTCTCGCGCGTCTGCGGGAAGTTGAGGATGCCGTTCACCTCCGCGATGCGGTGCGCGAGGCCCAGCAGGAAGCGCAGCTTCACCATCAGCCGCACGATGCACTGGTGGTTCTGGATCACGTGCGCGCGCGTCTCGTGCCACTGCGCCTGGGCCATGCGCAGGTCGCGGTGGACGAAGACGCGCTCCCAGGGGATCTTCACGTCGTCGAAGAACACCACCGCGTCCCCCTCGTCGAAGCGGCAGGTGAGCGGATAGTCCCATTCAGTGCCGGCGGCGGCCGCATAGGCGCGGCGCGAATGCAGCTTGATGCCCCGGGTGGCGACCGGCATGGCGGCGGTGAAGGCGTAGGCCTCGTCGCCCGGCATCAGCGCCTGGAAGCCGCTGACCATGATCTCGTCGGCCATCATGCCTGAGGTGGCGAGCATCTTGGCGCCGCGGATGGTGATGCCGTGGCTGTCCTCGTCCACGATCTGCGCCACCAGATCGCGGCCCGGCTGGCCGGAGGCGGAGCGCGACTTGTCCGCCTGCGGGTTGACGATGACGTAGGAGAGGTAGAGGTCGCGGTCGCGGATGTGGCGGAAATAGGCTTCGAGCGCGGCGGCGCGCCGCGGATCATGGGCGCGGAACACCTCGAGACCGACCATGAAGCCCACGAAGGTGGAGGCGACATGGTCCGGGCTGCGCCCGATCATGCCGCAGGTGAGTTCCGACCAGCGCTCCATGGCGCGGCGCCGCTCCACCCACTCCGCGTGGCTGCGCGGCAGCATCCAGGCCTTGTTCACCCGCGCCTTCGTCTCCGTGACGAAGGTCATCTCCTCGGGGTGCGCCGCCTGGTGGGCGTAGAGCGAGCGCGCGGAGGCGACCGCGCCGCGGAAGGCCGGGTCGGTGGTCACGTCCGCGAAGCGCCTCCCGTCCAGGTAGACGGCGCGGCCGTCGCGCAGGCCGGCCACATAGGCGTCGGGGTCGCGTGGGGTCATGGCGTGTCCTCCTCGGCGGCAAGCCGGGTGTCGGTCAGTTCCGCTTCGCTGTAGGCGAGAAGCTCGGCCTCGTGCTGCGGCGCCTGGCGCAGGAAGATCTCGCGCCGGATGCCCGCGACCATGCGGCGCACCGCCGGCCCGAGGGTGGAGATGCCGCCCGTGCAGCCCATCGAGAGAAAGGCGGCGTAGCCATAGGTGCGGATGCGGCCGAGCCATTCGGCATTGCCGGTCAGGGCGAAGCTGGGGTCGAGATAGGGGAAGGCGCCGAGCGTCGCGTCCTCCTCGCCGGGCGGGGGCGTGTAGCGGTCGCGCCAGCGCGCCATGTGCGGCGCGATGGCCGCGAGTTCCGACCGCGCCCTGAGGTCGAGAACAAGGCCTGTAGCCGCAATCACGAAGTCGCCGCGGAAGGCGCCTTGGGGGGTTTCGAGCACCGCCTCCGCCCCCTCGGCGCACGCGGCGAGAAGCGGCGCGCCGGTCACCACCCGGAAGTGGCGGTGCCGGGCGCAGCGGTCCCAGCTTTCCTGCGGCGGGGGCTGGTTCACCGCCATGAGGTGGCGCAGCCAGCCCCACTTGGTGGCGTCCGGCAGATCGGGGAAATGTTCGAGATAGCCGGCGAACTCCATCCAGCGATTGGGGTTGACGCGCGGCAGCGCGGCGCGGCGGGCGAGCAGGGTGACGGAGGCTGCACCGGCCTCCAGTGCGACCGCGGCGTTGTCGAAGGCCGAGGCGCCCGCCCCCAGCACCAGCACCCGCCGCCCCGCGAGGCGCTGGGACGCGATGGCCTCGGCGCTGTGCGCCCAGAGCGACCGCGGCAGCGCCGCGATCGCGTCGGGCACGCGCCAAGCGCCCATGCTGTCCATGCCGGTGGCGAGCACGAGGTGGCGGGCGCGCCAGCGCCGCTCGCGCCCCTGGGCGTCCGCGGCGGTGATGGTGAACAGACCATCCGCGTCGGGCGTGATCGCCTGCGCCCGCCAGCCATGGGCGACCGGCAGGCGCAGCGTGGCGCGCAGCCAGTCGAGGTATTCCTGCCAGTGCGCGCGCGGAATCTTGCGCAGCGCCGCCCAGGCGGCGGCGCCGAAGCGGGCCTCGTACTAGGCGCGCACGGAGAACGCGGGCACCCCGCCTTCCGGCCCCAGAACCTGCTTCGGTGTGCGCAGCGTCTCCATGCGGGCGAAGCCGGTCCAGACGGCGGAGCGGCCCTCGGGCAGCGCCTCGATCACCTGCACCGGCCCGATGCGCGCGCGCGCCAGGGCGAAGGCCAGGGCCAGCCCCGCCTGCCCGCCGCCCAGGATCGCGACCTGCAACGCGCCCTCGGGCAGCGGCGCCACCCAGTCGCGCGAGGGGTAGCCCAGCGTTTCGAGCTCCCAGGCCACGCGGCGCGATAGCGCCGCCAGCCGCGCGCTACTCTCCTCCTCCGGCCGATGTGTGAAGTCGTTCATGCGTGCCGCGCCGACACCCCTCGAAACGGGTGGATGGGCCGCATCGCTGCAGCCGCCATGTCGGTTCAGGCCCGTCTCTCCGGTCTGCCTTGACCGCCTCCAAACAAGCATAGGCCGCGTCGATTGCCAAGGCACCGCGCGCTCGAATCGGGCCGCGGACGCCCGGCTTGCCCAAGCCTTGGGCAGGTGGGCGCGCATGGCCTAGTGGAGTGATTCCAGCAGACGTTTCCCTCGCTGGTGCTTGCTGATGATGGTGTCCGCCGGGGCGGTCCAGCGGAAGGGCTTCGGGTCGGCGTTGTGAGCGTCGAGGTAGGCGCGGATGGCCTGG
>Ga0272446_1002258_pt1 | contig 26580 bp, 23 predicted proteins | sample YNPCB0061_FD_194587 | JGI IMG/M metagenome (GOLD analysis project Ga0272446, IMG submission 194587) | Hot spring microbial mat communities from Yellowstone National Park, WY, United States - YNP-CB-006-1 | ecosystem: Environmental > Aquatic > Thermal springs > Hot (42-90C) > Sediment | place...
AGAACTCAAACCCGATGCGTTTATCATGAGTGATATAGGTATGATTCACCTGACCAAACAACGCTACCCTGATATAGAAATTCATCTTTCTGTACAGGCAAATGTGGTCAACTGGGCAAGTGCCAAATACTGGCATGAAGCAGTGGGTGTAAGCCGTATTATTCTGAGTAGAGAACTTGCCATCAGTGAAATTGCAGAAATTCATGAGAAAGTTCCCACTTTGGAAATTGAGGCTTTTGTACATGGTGCTATTTGTATGGCATATTCAGGCAGATGTCTGCTAAGCAACTACTTCAACCATAGGGACGCTAATCAAGGGATTTGTACGAATGCCTGCCGTTGGGAATACAAAACTATACAAAAAGTAAACCCTGACTTTGGGGAAAAACAACACTACGATTTAACGGTATCTGACGAACCTTACCAACCTTTACCCAACGATATTGAATACTACATTGAACAAGTAAACAGACCCGGCGAACTGAACCTGATTGATGAAGACGAATACGGTACGTACATTATGAATGCCAAAGATTTGTGTGCTATTGAACATTTGCAGGAAATGGCAGACGCAGGAGTATGCAGTTTCAAAGTAGAAGGGCGTTCCAAATCTATTTACTACGTACAACAGGTTGCCCGTGCTTATCGCATGGCTATTGATGCACTTTATACGGATAAAGTAAAAGAAGCCGCAAAAGAAGGCTTGAAAGAAGTGTATGCCCATTCCAACAGAGGTTTTACTACGGGATTTTTACTTCGTAATCCCAAAGAATATGGGCAAAATTATGCTTATGGCGAATCGGAATATAGCACGCACGCGTATTTGGGTGTGGTACGTGCTTATGACAAAGATAAAAAAATGGCATTGGTTGCGCCCAAAAACCGCTTTGAAACAGGCACACTTGTAGAATGGATTCACCCTGAATGGGGCGTAAAATCTATGATGCTCAATGAAATGTTTGATGAAAAATACAACCCTGTATCTGTAACACATGGAGGTACAAAACCCGTCTGGATACCTTGTGAATACGAACTCAACGAATTTTCAATGTTAAGACAACCCCTTATAGAACTCCCTGTTATTCAAGATTAAAATTCAATGAAAACTTTTTTATACCAACTCTGGATAGAGTATAAACTCTATTTTCGCAGTCCAGGGGCTTTATTGTGGTCATTTTTATTTCCTGTAATCACTATTTCAGGGCTGGGTGTGCATTTTGGAGATGAAAAACCCACATCCGTAGCTATTGGCTGGGTAGATGAAGACAATTCCACTGCTTCACAATCTTTGAAACAGTATCTGTACCAACAGGCAAAAGAATTTAAGGTAGAAGAAGGAAAAAAAGAAGACTTCAACGAAAAAATTAGAAACCACAAAAAAACAGCGTATATATATGTACCGCAAGGATATGAAAAAGAGCAAAAACCTTTGCAATTGGTGTATAATCCGTATCAGGTGCAAAGCATGATGTATATTTCGTTACTGTTGGACAAAATCGTAGCCGAATTCAGTCTTGCACAAAACAAATCTGTTGTTTCGGTTACACAATATCAAAAACAAGCCTTAACCGTTAATGAAAAAAAATCGTACCTTGATTTTTTAGTACCCGGGGTATTGAGTTTGCAGGTAATGAGTTATTGTTTATGGGGTATTGGATTTGTGATGCTAAGCTATCGGGAGAAAGGAAACCTGAAACGTATAGCTGTAACACCTGTCAAAAAATCCACCTACATACTTTCACAAATTACACACAGATACAGTATTATTTTATTACAAAGTGCATTTATCATTGGTTTTGCGTATTGGGTATTTGGTGTGCAGATACGAGGAGATGTGTTTTCCTTGTGGTTTATATTAAGTTTGGGTATGTTTACTTTTATGGCAATAGGTTTTTTGATTGCGTCCTTAGTACCTAATATTGAACTTTGTATTGGTATTAACAATTTGCTTTTTTTGCTTATGCTGGGGTTAAGCGGGATATTTTTCTCTACGGATAATTTACCTCATTTTTTACAGGGATTCAGTCAGTTTTTACCGCTTACGCATCTTGCAGATATGGTCAGAGGCATATACACTGAGGGTAAATCTGTTTTTGATTTTGGATATGGTATATTGGCACTTCTGATTTATTTTGCGATAGCTTTTGGAAGTAGTGTGTATTTTTTCAGATGGACAAACCGCTGATGATTTTTGTTGTCTTTTTATGGGCGTTCCTGCTTGCTGCGCGGCGCAGTCGGCGTGCTACGGGCTACGCTATCGCTTCGGGGACGCCGCATGCGGCGTCTCTACTACGTACCCTCCGCATGCCTAACGCGTATGCATGTGCGTATATGTACGCGCGCATATCCGCGTGAGGGATAGCAGCGGAAAGCCCGCAACAGGCGTAGCCTGTGAAGTACAGACGTGGCATGCCACGTCTCTATCAGCGAATAGCCCGACCCGAAGCGCTAGCGAAGGGACACGCCCAAAAAATTAAACAAATAGCTCTATTGTTACTCTATATTTTCTTCTTCTGCATCATAGCCAAGCGTAACTCCTTTGTAATAGTATTTGATTATATTCTGATAGGTAAATCCTTGTTTTGCCATACCTATTGCCCCTTCCTGACACAGCCCTACTCCATGCCCAAAACCTGAACCCTCTATACATACATAACTGCCTTGAAGGGTATACTTTATTCTTGCAGATTTCAACTGCAGTTGAGTACGAACCACATTGTCATCAAGAGTGAAATCGGTATTTCTGCATAAAAGTTTATAGGGTCTGCCACTTCGGTCAGGGATATAATATATCACACTTGGAAGGCTATCCGAAACAGGCATTAACTTTCTCCATTCTGAAACAGGCAAAGTAAGTGTCCATTTGAAGTTTTTGGAGTGCTGACAGTATTTACCGTCTAATACAGGTTTGAGATACGGAACTTCTTTATTCCATACTTCCTGTGCGTCAGCAGTAACACCCCCGCAACAAGCCGAAAATAAGGCATCTATCAACTTGCCTTCATACATAATTACTTCACTTTTTGTAGCAAATACGGCATCAATGATAGGTTTGTAAGTACTTACGCTTTTATATGCCTGACAGTGTTGCTGGTCGCAGAGATGAAAACCTTCCTTTAAATGCCGTTTGTATCCGCGTATGACATACGTACGCGCGCACAAGGTTTGAGCTTTAAGTGCTTCTATTTCTTTAATTCTGCCTATTTCTGTTTCTACTACACCACACAAATACCATTCAATATCTACCTCATTGACCAACGTTAAATAATTATTTACATGCGCATAACATATCAGTTTACCTTTGTAATTTCCTGTACGTGAAGCATTTTTGAGATTAAAATCCGCATGAATGGCATTAGGATAGATGTACAAAGTGTCAAACGTTTCTATAACCTCACTACCCTGATAGACTTCAATCTTTTTACCTGACAATTTTACAGAAAAAGGAACATCTTTGGACAGCGTTTTTTTTAGTTGTGCGTTGTATGTGCCTTCAAAAAGCCATATTTCATGTTTTTCACTATGAAAACGAACACTTTGGGGCTGAATATCTGACCATAAGCCAATTTTAACTTCCCGACTATATGCATATAACGAAAGAAAAACAAAACTGATAAAAAAAATGCGGATTAAATCTGTTTTATACAATATCATTTGGTTAAAATGAGTACAGCTGTACAAGGATTTTTACGTTTCATCAGGCGTTGTTGCAATGCGGTATCATTACGGTAGTTTTGTGCAGTCAGGAATGCGATATTTCTGTGTAACACCTTAAATCCTGTTTTCTGCACCATTTGAATAACTTCTTCGTCAGAATGAAACAAATACAAATGGTCAACGGATTCCATATTGATAGATGCGGTCAGGAAAAACAATCCTTCTTTTGCCAAACTGTCATAAATGTTTTTCAATAGTTTTTTAGGGTCAGGTAAATGTTCTAATACTTCTGCACAAACCATAACCGAATTATCTTTTTGGGAGATATTTTGTGTAGCATCTTCAATATATACAGGGATTTGAGGCACATTAAAGTATTGATTAACTTGTGCGGTTACTTTTTTTGCCACAGGGCTGATGTCCATACCTGTACCTTGCAGTTGTGGGGCATGTTTGAGCAAAAGTGAAGTCAGTAATCCATGCCCGATACCAATTTCGCAAGATTTACCTTGTTTTTCTTTGGCAATAGGAATAAATTGCTGGTGAAATAAACGTAAAATTTCAAAATAGTTGGAAGAAAATAAATAACTGAACAGTAATGCAGGATAATAAGTATGCTCCATGTAGGTTTCGTTCTGGTATACTTCTGCATTTACCTCGTCAAAATTCTGATAGGAGTAGGTTTGGTTGCGTACAAACTCTATTTGCTTTTGCTTAAAGGTATCACAAAAACGGATATATCCTTGAATAGCCTTCGTAATTTGCGTTTGTTCTCCTTTACAAAGATGATAAATCAGTTGTGCAGGAGTGCCTGCTATATCATAGTATTCGGGGTTGTATTGAGGGATATTTTCAGTAATTTCTTTTACTTCGGGGTACAAAGAAAGTAGTATATTTTTATACTCCTGAATTAAATCAGTATTGGAAGTGGAATTTTGCATGAAAACGTAAATAACGGCACAAATATATAAATATTTTGCATGCCTGATGTTTCTATCTCTCGTTCAGGTAGTTTACATGGTGCTATGTAAAGTATTTGCAAAGTTAGTTTTTTGTTTGACATCAGAATAAAATTTACTTACCTTTGCAGAAATCTGAAATTTATGTTAGGTGCTTATTTCCCTGTTCTGTTACTTTTGTTTCTGGCTTTGGTGATTGCTGTCGCTTTTGTACAGTTAGCCAAGTGGCTGGGACCCAGCAGACCTACACGAATCAAACACAGCGCTTATGAAAGCGGTATGGACCCCGTGGGTAGTGCAAGAGATAGATTTTCCGTAAAGTTTTACATAGTAGCCATGCTTTTTATTTTGTTTGATATTGAAGTAGTATTCATGTATCCATGGGCGGTACAATATAAGCAATTAGGTGTTTATGCTTTCGCAGAAATGGTAACTTTTATTGTTATTCTGTTTGTAGGATACATCTATGTATTTAAAAAAGGTGGTTTTGAGTGGGATTGAAATTAAATCTTTATATTTGTGTTGACTTTTATACGAAATTCGTATATTTTTGTAAATAAATGAAAAAGCAGGTAATACTTTGTGTTGATGATGAAAAGATAGTGTTAAGTTCTCTAATTCAGGAGTTGGAGGCTAACTTTGGAGATAAGTATGTCTATGAAGCTGCTGAAACTGCTAACGAAGCCAACGAAGTGATAGAAGAATACGAAAACAATTCGGAATACAAAGTTGTTCTTGTAATATGTGACTGGCTTATGCCCAACATTAAAGGAGATGAATTTTTAATTCAGTTATATCAGACGTATCCTCATATCAAAACTATCGTCCTGACGGGACAAGCTAACCCTGAAGCCATAGAGCAAATGCAAAAATATGCCAATATATCCGCTTGTGTGCGTAAACCTTGGCAAGTGCAAAATCTCATACAGATTATAGAACAAACGTTGAGTATTGTTCCCGAAACGTAAGGCTTTTATTCTACCCCGTATTCGGAAAGTAAATATAATAGAGAAGCAATAGAACCTGCACCCAACTCCAATTCTCTGCGGTTTACATTACTGAATATATCTATTTCTGTATGATGATAATCAAAATAGCGTTGGGAATCGGGAATATAGCCAATCATAACTATATCTTTGAAATGGTTTTTCAAAGGTCCTATGTCTGCACCGCCACCTCCTTCCTTAAATTCATACAAACCATAAGGTTCGAATAGTTTTACATATTTTAGCAGTTTATCAAGTATTTTTTTGTTTTCACAAGTAAATCCAAAACCGCGTGGCGTAAACCCACCTGCATCACTTTCAATAGCGGCGATATGTTTTTCAGAAGGAGTTTTAGAGGCTATTTCTGCATACTTTAAGCCACCACGCAAACCGTTTTCTTCGTTCATAAATAAAACCGCTCTGATTGTCCGTTTGGGACGTATGCCGAGTACTTTAAACAAACGCAGCGCTTCCATAGCATGTACGCAACCTGCGCCGTCGTCATGTGCGCCATCACCATTATCCCATGCGTCAAGATGACCTCCTACTACAATTACTTCATCAGGATACATAGAACCGCGTATTTCTCCGATAACATTATGCGAAAGTACTTCCCCTAACATCTGGCAGTCTGTTTTGAAGTAGAATTTCAAATCAGGGTCTTTTTGTAGCATAGTGCTTAATTTGTCTGCATCATTTGTACTGATAGCTACAGCAGGTAGTTTTTTAAACAGGGTATCATAACGCAAAGAACCCGTATGCGGATGTTCATCATGGGCTAAACTTACAGAACGAACTACTACTCCAACTGCGCCATATTTTGCGGCTTCAGTTGGACCGAATGCTCTCTGGTCTACGGCTTGGGAATAAGATACAAAAGTATTGATGTTTCTGGGTTCCATAGGTCTATTGTAAAACACAATTTTGCCTTGTACTTTCTCTTTTCCCAATGCGTTTAATTCTTGCAAACCTTTGACTTCTATTACTGATGCTGTAATTCCTTTTTTTCCCGTACCTACGGAGTTTCCCAAAGCGCAGATGTGTACTTCTGCATTTCCGAGTTTTTTACTTATGATTTTACCCTCTTCCTGCTTACCTCTTACCCAGTGCGGCACCATTACTTCTTGCAAATATACTTTATCCAATTGTAAGGTATCCATTACTGTTTTTGACCATTGTACGGCTTTTGCGGCTTGTTCAGAACCGCTTAACCTGCCCCCAATCTGATTGCTTAAATAATCCAACCATTGGTAACATCTGCCATTGGTTAATACAGCGTCATAAAATCTGCGGATAATTAAAGAATCATGTTTATCGGATTCATGTAATTGTGCGAAACAGAAATTACTGCATACAACCAATATGCTGATAAAAAGAGGATATTTCATACTCATAGCAAAACTACAATTTTAGTGGATATAAATTGCTGTTGTGGATCATAAAAAAATTTATGGCGTGTCCCTGCGCTGCGCTTCGGGGTCGGGCTATTCGCTGGCAGAGACGTGGCATGCCACGTCTGTACTTCACAGGCTACGCCTGCTGCGGGCTTTCCGCTGCTATCCCTCACGCGGATAGGTGCGCATACATATACGCACATGCACGCGTTAGGCATGCGGAGGGCATGCGTGCTTGCACGCATGGTGCGTTGCACCGAAGCGATAGCGTAGCCCGCAGCACGCCGACTGCGCAGCAGGAACGCCCAAATAAAACATTGATAAATAAGGTCTTGATGCATCACCCCAAAATTGGAATAGAGCGAAGTGTTTTTTTGCCCCATTTTACTCGGGGGTGGGTAAACCCTTCATCTCAAAAAAACACTTATTTTGCATTAAACATGCGGAGGGCTGCGCAGCAAATAAAGGCGTAATGTATTTGAGCTAAACAATTACAAAAAAAGAGTAAAGACGTTTTTGTCTTTACCCTTTTACAGATTTTTCAAGTTAAGTTACCGTGTAATAATCAGTTTTTTGTGTATACTCTGCTGACCTGACAGTATTCTGACCATATATACACCTGCGGAAAGTTCTGAGCTGTTATAGCTGATATTATGCAATCCCGGTGCTTGGTTTTCCTGTGCAGAGAAATATGTTTTTCCATTAAGGTCTGTAATAACAAGGGTGATATTATCTGCACGGTTAAGTGTGTAGGTAATGGTTACGTTATCCGTAGCAGGATTAGGACTGATAGTTACCGTATTTTCATTAATAACAGAGTTATCTTTTACAGAAACACTGGAAGTATCAGGGTTGATTGTAATGTATGCGTTTTTAGTCGTTGTGCCCTTGCAACCCATACCTTCAGGAGGGGTAATAAGGAGGGTTACAGTGTAAGTACCAGGGTTTTTATATTGGTAAGCAGGATTTTTAAGAGTACTACTATCTCCTGTACCAAAATACCACTTGTATTGACTACCGGAAGGTACGCCTGTTGTTAAATTAGAAAAGAATACCGTTTGCGGAGCCTTGCCTATCTCTGGAGTTGCGGAGAAAACAGGTGTGATAGCAGGTGTAACCGCTACGAGAAAATCATCAGAACGTTTTTTACAGTTAAATGGGGTGGATACTTCTACGGAGGCTACAAAGTTTCCTGTGGCGAGGTACTTAAATGTTTGATTAGTTGCACCAGGTTGAAGCACATAAGCAGTACCACTTTTTATATACCATTGGTTGCCAGTAGGGGAACTTGAATACAAAGTTACAGAGTCGCCCACGCAAACTGTCATAGAGGGGCTTGTTTTAGTTATAGTAGGTTTGGCAGGGTATGGATTCCGATTTATGATGATAATGTTAGACCATGCATTGCAGCCATTAGGAGAGATCTCTTCTAATTTAATCGTATCATTGAATTTTGGCACGTAAGTTATGAACCCTACTCCTGAAGCATGCAAGGTGTCATTAACATACCATTTCTTGATTGCTGAAGCAGTTGTTGTAATGGTAATGGCATCACCTATACAAATATTAGGATTAACAGTAGAGATAGTAGGTGTAGGACGTGGTTTTACAATAACATTTTTGATAATACTGTCTTTTAGCGGTCCTAAAGTAGCTACCAATTTTACAGGATACGTACCTGCACTCGGGAAGGTAAAAGTAGGATTAACCGCAGTACTTGTACCAAGACTTGCAAAATCCCATAGATACGTAGGTGTTCCACATGATGCAATTGTTGAATTGGTAAACGTTGTAGGCAGATTTGCACAGACTGTATCTGCTGTGAAGTTTGCCGTAGGAGCACCAATGTTGGCAAAACGCATAATAGCTTGTGGTTTATCCGTAGAAGTAGTAGTTGTAGGCACACCACATTGGTTGCTTACATCTGAACGTACATATTTGAACCCATTAGTAGAATTGAATATTCTTACTTGTCCTGAGGAATTCCATGTAGGTACTACCACATCAAAACAAACATCTACAAGTATATTGTCTATACCGTTCCAGCAGAAGGGAGTATCCAAAGCTAAAGTATCCCAGGCACCAGCAGTGGGTAAATAACTAGGTATTGTTTTTACAGTGGTTAATCCTGTTCCGTCATACACACTGGGGTTAGCTGCTGTGGTATGTTTCATAGAAATGGTAAAAGTAGGTAAGGCATATAAAGGCGAACCTGCAATGAAGAACCCAAATTTAGTCATTACAGCGGAACCAGGAAGCCCTGCCGCGTTAAGTTCGGCTTTAGTATACACAAATTGACAGTGAGAGCTACGGTAATAAATGTTAATAGGGCTACCACTGGTAGTTGTATTAACAGCCGTGCCCGAACCTATTTGAATTACTTGAGCGTACGTATTAGCCAAGAAAAGAACAAAAGCAATGGTTAATAAAGAAATTCGCTTCATTTTTGTTATATCAGTATTATAGTACAAAGTTAAAAACACTCTGCCAATATTCCAAATTTTTTTATTTTAGAATTAACATCTTCATTACAGTATCCTTACATGTTCCCTGAACAATTATATTATTTGCATCATAAACAGGGTAAGAATCAATTTGGGTGAAAAGTTGTAAGTGCTTAAATTCATTGAGTTGTAAAGCTGTATTTGTTTTGGTAAGCATAGTGTTTTTAGTCGTGATTTTCATGGCATTATATTGCACTTTTATTCTTACCCAATAGTTTTCCTGAGGGTTTATTTTATTTTGAATAGTTACTGTTCCGCTATCTAATAATTTGTTTTCAAAAACAGCTTGCCATTTGAGGTGTTCTACTTTTGTGGGTAGTGTATTCGGGTTTTCTACCAATATATCTATTTCAATTTTTCCCTGCATTTCGTTTCTATTAAATCCTTCGTTCATCATAAACTTATCCATAGGGTTAAGGTTATCATAACTCTGAGCGTATTTTACTTCGCTGTTGCAAAGGATATGAGAGTGTATTTTTGCTGTACGAACCAGACAAGGTGTAACAACTATGGTGTTTTTTTTAATTACGTTATGGGTACTGTCTATACCTTTTTTTTTATGTGTTATTGATTTTAACCACGCACAATGCTGCATTGAAAAAAGTAAAACCAATGCACTTACCAAAACAATAAATCTATTCACTGCACAAAATTAGTACAAAAACAGTTTATTGTTCAAAAAATAATGGAAAGTGGTGATAATTTGGCAAAAATGTAGGATAATCATGATGAGGGCAGGATACGGTATCTATTTGACGAATGTACTTGTACAACAATTGGTAAAGATTTCCTACTTTTTCTACTCTGCCTAATACGTGTACATGGGAATTTTGAGAATTTAGTTTTAACTGCTCCATAGTAAAAAGTACATAATACAACATGTCTTCAACCGTGTCGTACTTAAATTGGTTATAGTGTACCCATGAACCTTCTTTGAAGCAGGCTATTTCTATATTATTGGTTTGTATGTGCAAAAGTACATCAGCTTCGTTCTGCTTGTTTTTGAGGTACTTGTCATAGTATTCTATAAGTTGTACAGCAGTGGGTTTTATATCAATATCTTGTTCCAAATACTTGAAAGTGTTTTTGTAGTCTATGGGTAGGGTATAAATAAACGTACATTTATGTGCCTGAAATACTTTTTTATGCAGGCTTTCTCTTTCTGGGAAATAATCGTTGAGAACCATAAAATCGTGTATCAAGGTGTCTTTTTTCCAGAGGGCATCAGGAATGAATAGAAATTTATCGGGCTGGTATAAAAAAATTAATTTTTTAAATCTGTCCATAGAAGCAGAAAAGTACTTTATTGCTATTTCATGACGGGTGTGGTGCGGAATATGAGTATGAAACTGGTAAGATGCAAACTGGATACATTCTTTATTGTAGAATACCCCAAAGTGTATCCCGTCACTGTCTAATTGTAAACTTGTTTCACAGGCCTTAAAATCATGTTTTTCAGGGCTTTTATATTGAAAATTGCAAATGGTACTACTATTGAGAACAGACATACAGCAAAAGTAAACAAGTTTTTGTTTGTATTCAAATTTTTGTGCTTGCTTTACCTGACATACATATTCATAAACACATTCTTTGCGTGAGGGGCTTGGAGCAACCTGCGTAAGCAGGTGTGCGCAGCACCGAAGCGATAGCGTAGTGCGGAAAGCACCGACCCGAAGCACTAGCGAAGGGACACGCCCATAAAAACAAAAACAAACTGAATAGTTCGTGTAAAATATCTCATTTCTCAATTCTGTTGATTATTTTTGTGTAATGAAAAAACACAGTTTCAAACGTACTTTATTCACCAATCAAGCCCCGGGTGGAAACCATTTTTTAGACACGGATTTAGATAATCAGGTTCAGGTACAAGTATATGAGTATAACCAAAATGAAGTAAAAAATTATACCTGTAAGGTATCCGAACTCAAATTTGACGAAAAATGCGAGTACTGGATACATATTGTACACCCAAAAGAACAAGCTATTCTCCATCAGATTGCCCATTTTTTTCAAATTAACAGTATTCACATAGAAGATGTATTGGAACTTGGTCAGAGAGGTAAATACGAACATACAGAACATTACGAGTTTTTTATTCTGACGCAGGTCTGTTATGAACAAAATCAGGAAACCATTGTACAAGAACAATTAGCAGTATTCAAATTTTTTGAAGGTGTTTTAATAACTATTCACGAAGATGACAGTGATACCTTGCATACTATCAGACAACGCATCATGCAACCACAATCCCGCATTCGTAAATTCGGTTCAGATTATCTTCTTTTGTCTATTTTTGATGTAATTGTAGATAACTATTTTCCTGCCTTAAAAATTATCAGCGACAAAATTGATTTTATTGAAGAAAAAGTTTTTATCGGAGAAGGAAGCAAACAACTTTTATCAGAATTGTATCAGCATAAACGGGAACTATTGGTTCTTCGCAGAAGCATCTGGCCTATCCGAGAGATGTGGAATCCATTTACTCAGCAAGAGAGAATGAACATTAAATTAGAACCTATACAAAAAGACATTTATAATCAGGTTATTGAGGTATTAGATATTATTGACGGACTTAGAGAGGTTACTTCCAACATACTGGATATTCACCTTTCTAATACCACTCAAAAAACTAATGAAATTATGAAGTTCTTAGCCGTGTTAAGTGGTATTTTTGTTCCTGTAACGTTTATTGCGGGTATTTATGGAATGAACTTTGACAATATGCCCGAACTGAAAATGAAATATGCCTACTTTGTTGTATTAGGTGTAATGGTACTTACTATACTTTTGCTGTTATACATGTTCAAACGTAGAAAATGGATATAAATTATGAGAGTGATGACTTTATTTTTGCTGGGGTTAATACTACCTTTTTATGTTGTTGCACAAAAGGCAGATACTTTACCTACTTACAAGCCTAATCGCATGAAATGGGTAGCAGGCGTTAGCGCCGCAGGATATTCAGCTACTATGGCAGGTGTATACGCCTTATGGTATGCCAAAGAACCGAGATGTGCTTTTCATTGGTTTGATGACCATCACGAATGGAAACAAGTAGATAAATTGGGACATGCGTATTCTGCCTATCAAGAGAGTAGAATTGGCATTCAAGCTATGAAATGGACGGGTATATCTCGTAAAAAAGCGATATTGATAGGGGGCATGTACGGTATTTTAATGCAAAGTCCGATAGAGTATTTTGATGGATTGATGTGTAAATACGGCGCTAGTGCTTCGGATTTGATTGCTAATACCGCAGGTTCAGGATTAGCTATCGGTCAGGAATTGCTTTGGAATGAACAACGGTTAGATTTTAAATTTTCTGCGCATTTAACTGCTTATGCTTCACAAAGACCAGATTTGTTGGGTAAATCTTTTCATGAGCGTATCATTAAGGACTATAACGGACAAACGTATTGGATAAGTGCAAATATCTATGATTTTTTGGGAGAAAACGCTCAAAAATGGTATCCAAAGTGGCTTTGTCTGAGCGTTGGATATGGTGCAGAGGGTTTAATCGGAGGGTATATTATTCCTACGCCTGATGTTAAAGAAAGAGAATTTAGGCAGTGGTATCTCAGTTTAGATGTCAATTTGCGTAAAATAAAAACAAGATACAAAGGCTTAAATGAAGTCATTCATGCTTTTAATTTGCTTAAAATACCTTTTCCTGCGGTAGAATTTTCTCGTAAAGGGATTAAAGGACATGCTCTTTATTTTTAGGGCGTGTCCCCTGCGCTGCGCTTCGGGGTCGGGCTATACGCTGGCAGAGACGTGGCATGCCACGTCTGTACTCCACAGGCTACGCAAGTTGCGGGCTTTTCGCTCCTATCCCTCACGCGGAAAACAAGGTAAAAAATCTTGTTTTAACATTTTTGATGCAGTATTGTTTTTGAACAATTTGCGAATAGATGCGAGGGCGGGGGCTTCGCCCCCGCCCTCGCATAAACACACATATACCTTCGCAAAAACTCATAAAAACACGTATATGGAATAATAGGCATGCGGAGGGCATGCGTAGCATGGTGGTGCGACCAGCACCGAAGCGTTAGCGTAGCCCGTAGCAAGCAGGAACGCCCAAAAAAATATCAAAAAAACCCTCCCAATTACTAATCAGGAGGGTTCATTTTTATTTGAATGTCAGCTACCGCATTACTGTTATGTTACCTTTTTTGTTATAGTTTGTACCAAATCTGCCTTCGGCAACTACTATGTAATAGTATACCCCATCTTGCTCTTTGATTGGGTCCCAAACTTGATTAGGGTCATCACTTTCATATACTTTATTACCCCAACGATTGAATATTTCAATATGATAGGTTTTTAACTGTTTGTGTTTTACTTTGAATACATCATTTTTACCATCATTATTGGGGGTAACAATGTTGGGTATCATTAAACTGTCGGTATCAATCACGCGCATTTCCAGAACAAACGTATCACGACAGCCATTTCCATTGGTTAATACTAACTGTACGGGGTATAAACCTGCATCAGTGTAAATATGGGACACATTTTCACCATTGGCAGAACCTGTATTATCGCCAAATGTCCATAAGAAACTATTCGGTAGAACAGGGCTGGTATATACAGGGCTGAAGTTTACGGTTTGGAAAGGAAACGCTTGCCCTGAATCAGGTACAGCAATGATGTCATTGATTTTAGGTTTTGGAATAGCGGTTACACGCAAAGAATCTTTGTAACGGCAGGTTTTACCTGCATAAGAAGTAGAGGTTTCTAAATACACTGTGAAGTTACCCACATTAGTGTATACATGCGTAGGATTTTTTACAGTAGAGGTGTTACCATCTCCAAAACTCCAATTGTAAGTAATAGTTTGACCATTGTTATTAGTAGTGCTAAGATTATTGAAACGGATAGGTTCACCTACACAGAATACGGTATCAGAAGCAGAGAAATCAGGATTTGCTTTTTCTAATACACGTATTTTGCGATATATAGTTTTTGTACAACTACCTACTGTGCCATACGCAGTAAAGCCTATGGTATATACACCAGGGCTGGTAAATACTCTGATAGGATTTGGTACATTGTAAAGCGGGGTAGAAACACCTGTTTCGCTGAAATCCCATGAGAAATTACCTGAATTGGTGGTGTTAAACTGAACGCTTTCATTAAGACAAATCACGGTATCACTTAAAGAAACGTTAGCCGCAGGTAACGGAAGTACAGTAACTATTTTAGTTTCAATATCTGTACAACTCAGTTCGTTCAATGCTGTCAAACGTATGAGATACTGTCCTGCGGTAGGAAATATTACCGAGAAACTTGTTTCTGTCGTATCTGAACGACCAGGAAGCACTTCAGAAGAAGAAGAACCACTGAAAAATTTCCATTCATAGTTATTTGCATTCAGAGAATTATTACCAATGAAGAACGGAGCACCTTCACAAACCGTATCTTTTTGTAAAGCAATATTAGCATCTACGGGAGGAAGAACTGTAACAAACTGACTTACCGTAGCCACACAACCCGCGTCATTCGTTACAGTGTAATTTAATACATAAGTTCCTGACGTGGTATAGGTATGCGTTACTGAACTTACCCCACTGAGATACGTAAACGTGGTATCTGGTGTGGAGTCTCCATTAAAGTCAAGGCTGTATGTCCAGCCGGGCTTGTACGAACTGGCAGGAATTGCATACGTAATAGACCCCCCTGCACATACTTTGGGTGGAGTAATCGTACTAAGTAAAGGTTCAGGAGTAAATTCTACGATGTTTACAGTTAATTTTACTTGTGAACAAACCTGCCCCATAGGACCGTCCTGTACTTTTACGATTACTTCATACGTACCTACGGCGGGGAATACATGTGAAATAGTAGGACTACTGCTTGGAGTAGAGAAAGTTAATCCATCATCAAAACTCCATGAATAATAAGGATTTAAACTTCCCCCCGTTCCAATAGCTTGCAATATTGTGTTACCTCCTGCACAACCACCACTTACAAAAGTAGCTGTAATTGGGTTGGGTTGAACGTTTATCCTGTATGGTACAGTGAACTTGAATGGTATAGCTCCAACAGAAGAGCAATATTCTACTGTGATGTATAACACTTTTGAACCTACATCACCTTGCTTCGGTGTCCAAGAAACTAAACAACCTGCTTTATACGGCGCTGAAGTAGCTACTAATCCCTGATTATACACGTAACTACCAGGGTAAGTAGCACTGATACCTGCACAGGCACGGTTTAAAAGTGGGTTGGCACAATAAGCGTTTGTTGGATTTACAGGTACATCAAAGAAGTCCCCTGATAACTTGAATATCAAACTTGTACCCAAAGGCAACGAACCTGATGCCTCTACATCTATTTGAAGCTGCATGAGTTCACAAGTAGAAATATTGGTTTGTTGGATAGGCAATGGAGTACAAGATACCGTTACGGGGATATTGGTTACAGTTGTTCCCTGAGTAACCGTAATAATTGGAGGACCACCACCTACACCTGGACAGTTGGTTACAAATAATTGAATATCTCTGCGCACTGTGGAGAGGTGTACTCTACCAATAACAGGGAAGGTCCTGTACTCTCGTACTTCCACTGCAAAAATGAAACGACCTACTTGGTTAGGGATAAAGGACAAAGAACCATTGAGAGAGTCTACAGCTACACCACAAGGCGTTAAAGAACTTCCAATAGGCACAGCTTGAGTATAAGGAGTGTTATAACCACAAGAGCTGGGAACACCATTACAAGGGGTAGGCGGATTTTCCCAAGGGGTAACCAAATAATATCTTAAATCATCACCGTTAGGGTCAAAAGCGGTATTATTATATACGAAAGGCTGACCCAGACAAGCAAAACCTGTCTGGTTAGCTAAAAATGTAGGACTGCTGTTATCACAAGCACCCATTACATGATAAAACATACGGGTATCTATGTAAAAACCTGCACAACTACTGTTGGTAAGCGTATTACGGCAGCAAGTGTTGTAACTTAATATGACAGGATTGCTTTGTGAAGGTGCAGCTGTAACAGTGAAGTTACCTTTTAGCACAGCTTTGGAGTAACCTACGGAGCTACTACCTCCCACACAGAGGGAAGAACCACCACAAAGAGGGGTAATATCTTCAAAACCATCACTATCGCCTGGAGTACCTATAGGACGGGGTACAACAGTAAGGTTAATGGTAGCAGGTGTGGCAGGACCACAAACCTGTACAGAGTGGAAAGTACCCAGCGTGATACCTGAACAATCACGGTAAAGCGTTACATATACTTCATAATTATTACCACTTACACATACAAAAGTAATCTCTCCTCCTGAAAGGTGAGAAGCACGGCTTTTTGTGTGTACGCCATATAAGAGTAATAACAGAACAGAAACAAGTAAAAATTGACGAACTATGCCCATATTTTAATAATGAATAGACTTTTGGCAAAGTTACAAAAATTATTGTAATTTAGTCAAACAAAATATAAAAATATTCCTGCCATTCACAATTTGCATAAGAAAGGTTAAGTATATACTTTTGCATACTATTTTTTCTATACCTATGGGACGTATTTTTGAAAAACGCAAGTATAAAATGTTTGCTCGCTATGATAAAATGGCTAAAGCATTTACACGTGCAGGAAAAGAAATTGCTATTGCTGTCAAACAGGGAGGACCCAACCCTGAATACAACCCCCGATTGCGTATGGCTATCCAGAATGCAAAAGCCGTAAATATGCCTAAAGACCGTATTGATGCCGCTATTAAACGTGCTGTTTCCAAAGATGAAGCTGATTTGGAAGAAGTTACGTATGAAGGATATGCACCTTATGGTGTGGCTATCGTCATGGAAGCAGCTACCAATAACCCTACTCGTACCGTAGCCAATATTCGTACTTACCTTAACCGTGCAGGTGGTAGCTTAGGAAAAACAGGTTCTTTGGACTTTATTTTTGACAGAAAAAGTGTATTCAAATTACAGGATAAAAGCCTAGACCTTGAAAATTTGGAACTTGAATTGATTGACTTTGGACTGGAAGAACTTGGGCATGATGAAGAAGGAAATGTAGTTATATATGCTGGTTTTACAGATTTTTCCAATATGCAAAAAGCACTGGAAGAACGAAAAATAGAGGTTTTGAACGCAGAAGTTCAAAGGATACCCAATACTTTTATAGAACTTTCCGAAGAACAAGAAAACGAAGTTTTGGAACTTATAGAAAAACTCGAAGCTGATGATGATATTCAAAATGTATACCACAATCTGAAATAATCACTCATGACAATTCCCCGATTAAAAATAGGCTTACTCGGTGCAGGACATTTGGGTAAAATCCATATCAATTGTATCAAACAAATTCCTGAATATGAATTAGTCGGTTTGTATGATATACATTTGCCTACCGCACAGGAAGTTTCTCAAAAATTGAATGTTCCTTATTTTGAAAACATAGACACACTTATAGAACAAACAGATGTAATAGATGTGGTTGTGCCTACACTTGCGCATTTTGACTGTGCCTCCAAAGCTATACAAGCTAAAAAACACGTTTTTATTGAAAAACCTTTTACTACTACTTTACAAGAAGCCCAAAATTTGATAGATTTAGCGATATCAAACAAGGTTAAAGTTCAAATTGGGCATGTAGAGCGTTTTAATCCTGCTTTTCTGGCAGTCCAACCCTTAAACCCCAATCCGTTATTTATTGAAAGCCACCGTTTGGCGCAGTTTAACCCAAGAGGTACAGATGTTTCTGTGGTATTAGACCTTATGATTCACGACCTTGATGTTATTCAAAGTATGATACCTGCCAAAGTGATTAAAGTAGATGCCAGTGGCGTATCTGTGGTCAGTGAAACCCCTGATATTGTAAACGCCCGAATTACTTTTGAAAATGGTGCTGTCGCAAATGTAACCTCTTCACGGATTAGCCTTAAAAATATGCGTAAAATGCGTTTGTTCCAGCAAGATGCGTATATTACTATGGATTTTTTAGAAAAAAAGTCGGAGATTTTTCAGCTTAAAGATATGAATGCCCCTGATGCCCGTGAAAAACTTAAAATGGCTTTGGAAAAAGGAGAAATGCCTGATAACCTACACTATGAAACTTTACCCACACAACCTGTAAATGCTATCAAAATGGAATTGGAAACTTTTCATGAAGTCATTACCCAAGATAAAAAGCCTATCGTGGATATGTATGACGGATACCGTGCTTTGGAAACGGCTTTTCTGGTTATTGAAAATACCAATAAGCTACTTTTATGATACGATAAGATTGGTTTGGGCGTTCCTGCTGCGCAGTCGGCGTGCTACGGGCTACGCTATCGCTTCGGTACTTCGCACCATGCTTACGCATGCCCTCCGCATGCCTAACGCAAAAGAAGTGTTTTTTTGGTTGTTGGGTTTATCCACCCACCCGTCCCCAGAGTTAAAGGGTTAAAAAACACTTCTTTTCATACACGTAGCGTATATACACGCGCGTACCTGCGTGAAGGATAGGAGCGAAAAGCCCGCAACACGCAAAGCGTGTGAGGACTTGCAGCGCATAGCCTGACCCCGAAGTGAAGCGCAGGGGACACGCCCATATCAAAAATATAACTTTCAAATTTCAAGTCAAAATATTTTTAGGTTTGAAAATCAATTTGTTACATTTTTTTTACAATTTTTACACAATAAAAAAATATAGCCTGCGTTTTATAGGTAAGAAGACGAAAGTTTTTCATGTTGTTGTTTTAGTGCATTGCTCCTGATACCAAAATTTCAGGGGCATTGTTTTTATTTGGACAATGGAACATAAACCACATACTTGGTGTCAAAAAAATCTTCCTCAGAGTAATAAGACAAGGCAAATAACGTAGCAGGGAGTCCACATTTTTCTATTTCGGATTGAAGTTTTCCACCCTTTAAGTACAAAATGCCATTTTTCAGTTGATGTCGGGAATGGGGCAAAATTTTATCTTTCACCCACTTGTAAAAATCGGGTAGCTGTGTAACAGCACGGCTGACAATAAAATCAAATTTTTCTGTTACTTGTTCTGCTCTTGTTACCTGTGCGTTTACATTTTTCAGTCCGATATTTTGTGCTATATCCTGCACCACATTGATTTTTTTTGTGATAGAGTCTATGAGAACAAACTGCGTTTCGGGAAATAAAATAGAAAGCGGTAAACCCGGAAAACCTCCGCCTGTACCTACATCTAATATCCGCGCATCAGGTAAAAAACGTTGTACTTTGGCTATCATTAAACTATGTAAAATATGCCTTACCCAAAGGTGTTCTGTATCTTTGCGGGAAATCAGGTTTATTTTTTCATTCCAGAATAACATTCTGTCATGTAACTGTTCAAACTGTTGAATTTGGGTAGAACTTAATTCAGGAAAATATGAGGTAAGTATCATGTACAGGTCAAAAATCGGGATTTTTTAACACATTCAGGATAAATTCGCATACATTTTGAACAGCCAAACGGATATTCCATTGTGCAGTATTACGGGTTTCTACATAGTTGGAAACTGCCCTGAACGCATAAAAACGCTGTCCGTAAAATATACAGGTTTGAAAAAATGCTGCACCTTCCATATTCTCAATCTCTGCGGGAAAGTAAACCAAACGTTTTCTGATAGTATTTAATGTACCACTGCATAAATTCACCGTGTTGGAAACCACTTTTGAAACATCAAACGTTGATGGAACAGGATTTTGAAAAGTATTGAAATACAGTTTGTTGTCTTTGTCTGTAAAACTTGGAAAGCCCAAAATTTCCAAATCCAAAAACTGACCTTTTCTGCCTTCTGCACCTAAATCGGCGTAGTTTTCCTGAACAATTTCCAATACTGTACCTATCTGGTGGTTTCTTGTATAACAACCTGCTATTCCTGTTTGAATAACAATGTCATAGTGGTTTTGTGCCAATGCGGCGGATAATCGCATGGCGGTATTCGTCATACCTATTCCTGTAATCAACACAGAAAGAGTATGATTTGTATATGCACCCTGATACAAAGAAGCACTTAATGCTGTAATTTTATCTGTTGCATCAAGTATGGGTTTAACTTCCAATTCTGTAGCACTGACAAGTAAAATATTCATAAAATCTACCCTTTTTGCACTCTTTCAATATATTTTACCAACAAGTAGGCTAATTCCTGTTTGGAAGTATTGGGAATATAGTATTCAGGGTAAGTATGAGTATAGATATGCACTTCGTTGGTATCTACCCCAAAAGTAGCATTGGGGGTATTTACAGAGTTCATGACTATCATATCTGCGTTTTTGCTGTGCAGTTTTTTAAGGGCGTGTTCTTTTTCGTTGGTGCTTTCCAGGGCAAAACCTACTACAAAATCACCTTGTTTTTTATTATACCCTACCCATTTCAAAATATCAGGATTTTGGATAAGTTCAATATTGAGGGTTTCTGTATCGTTTTGTTTTTTTATTTTTTCTATTGCTTGAGTTTTAGGCTTGTAGTCAGCAACGGCGGCTGTCATTACGAAAGTATTTGCCAACGAAAAGTATTTCTGAGTAGCTTCAAACATTTCCTGAGCGGTTTTTACCTTGACAAAAGTCAGGTTAGGGTGAGAAGGTGGGTTAATGTGTGTAGGTCCTGAAATGAGGATAACTTTGGCATCTTGTTTAAGATAGGCGTTGGCAATAGCATAGCCCATTTTTCCTGTGGAGTAATTACTGATAAAACGGACTGGGTCTAAAAGTTCCTGGGTAGGTCCTGCGGTGATAAGCACGGTTCTGTGAGATAAAGGTATATCACATCTCGGCATAAATACATCAGTAACGTATTGCATTATTTCCTCAGGTTCAAGCATTCTGCCATATCCGACTAAACCACTGGCTAATTCGCCTGCATTGGTAGGCAATACAATATTGCCATATTCTTTCAGCGTTTGGATATTTTTGTGCAATGAGGGGTGTTCGTGCATATCTAAATCCATGGCAGGAGCAATAATGATGGGACAAGTAGCAGAAAGATATACTGCATGTACCATATTATCACAAATTCCAGCGGAGAGTTTGGCAATAGTATTATTGGTAGCGGGTGCAATAATCATTAAATCTGCCCATTTCCCGAGTGCTACATGGTTTGCCCAGTGATGCTGTGTGTTTTGTTCGTCAAAAATGGTAGAAAATACTGATTTTTTGGACAGGGTAGAAAAAGTAAGTTCACCCACAAACTGTTTCGCAGAGGGGGTGAGCAATACTTGGACTTCAGCACCTGCTTTTATGAGTAGGCGCAGCAATTCTACCGATTTGTAACAAGCAATACTGCCTGATACTGCCAACACAATTTTTTTACCTTTTAAGACAGGCATCAAAACTTTTATTTTTTACTTGCTTTTTTCGCTTCTTTTTCTTTCTCCTTCTCTTTTTTCTCCCGTTCTAATTTTACATGTAGAAAAGGTCTGTACTCTCTACCTTCACATTGAATAGTGTATTCTCCTTCAAAAAATTCAAATATTGCCTGTAAACTGGGTTTGGGTTGTTTTTCATAATAACGGGAAAATTCAATTTGTTCACGGTTTTCATGAATTTCATCAACGCCGTCATGGTGCGCTGTAAATTCCATCAGACGGTTGTAGAGTTCTTCTTTTTGTTTAGACGCAATCTGGCAAGCTCTTTTGGATAGAGCTACTACGGTTTCATATAAATTATCGTTTTCTAAATCAAAAGAATGGGTATCCCATGTATGTACATTAGTGTTTTTCTTGTCTATTTTCATAAATTTTTTAATAAACTGCAAATATATACATTCTTTTCTTACAAAAAAATTCCATTGAACCATAATATGACTTATACTTGCACCATGAATGAGGTCAGGAACTTATACACGGCTGAACCACAATATATATGGAACACAGTTACAGAAAATAACATGAATACGATAAAGATTTTGCCCTGCGGTTTGCCCGTACAAAATGAGATACACACAGATATAACCCTTTTGGATACCTTCTCCAAAGGGCGAATTTGGTATGGTTTCGGTTCAGAAGTCTTTATAGATACCCCTTGGCAAAGTGTATATAACGAGTTATTTTTTAATGCTGTCAAAGAAAAAGATTTTTCACTAAGCCTTTTAACTACTTCCAAAGTGATTATGAAGTACATCAATGTTTTGCAAACTATCCGAGAGGTGGAAATAGGGGTATGGTTTTCTTCTGATGAAGCAAAAAATGATGTTTTCACTCAAAGATTAGACATTTTACGCCGTTTGTATTTGACTGATTTTTATACTATTGTATATCTGAATACCGAAGGTAATATTGCTGATGTTATCAATCTGGCAGAATTGGTATCAGGGCTATGTCATACAGCGTATCTGTATGGTAATCAAATTCAAGTAGTAAGCCAAGTCAAAGAAATTTTTGAAGAACATAAAAAAACAGTTTTTTATGTTGCAGAAAATAATAATGCTTTATTTTTGTGAGGATTTTTATTGTTTTTACTATGCTAAAATACTACTTGGTCTTATTGGGTGTTTTTTTATTATGCATTTCTTGCGGTAGCAGTGCAGAAAAAAAAGCAAGACAAAAACGCATAGATGATTCTCTTAAACAACTCCGTGTAAAAGACAGTTTAAAAAAAATTGAGGAAGACCAAATCAAAAATCTGAATACACCCTCTAACCTTGAAGTTACGATTGAACAGAAACTTAAAACAGGAGGACATTTTTTGCGTTGGTTACAGAAAGTCCCCGAACTGCAAAAAAGAATAACCAATCAGGAAGAACAGTACACGCTTTTTATTCCTTCGGACAGTGCCTTTAAAGTTTTTTTGTCTGCTAAAAGAATAGACAGTACTAATACTGCACAAGTACAAAAAGTATTGGAAAATCATATTATCTCTGCCTATCTACCCCTCATAGATTTGATGAGCAGTAATGAAGTAACCACTCTTTCACAAAAAAAACTGTCTGTACAGGTTAAAGATAAAAAAATATATATCGGGAATATAAAAGTGTTACATTCAGATATTCAGTACCACTCAGGTATTTTGCATACCATAGACCAAGTGATATTTTAATCTGTTACAACAGTAAAAAAGTTGTAATTGTTTGGCAAATAAACTTCATTTTTTATTTTTGTGTGCTTAAACAATAAAATTATGGGAAAACGTCAGGAACGCATTAAAGGCAGAGTTTTAACAAAAAACTTCGGCAAGATAGAAGGTAAAGAAGTAAATGTTATTCAGAAAGATGGAGTTACCATACATGGATACGTTATTTTTACCAGCGCAGAGAAATTGATTTTGGAAGATTTGCGTTATCATAAACACGAAGTCCCGATAAGTAATATTTCAGAAGTCGTAGTAGATACTGCGGTAGAGAGTTAAAAAATCATGTTAAACTATTTACACATTAAAAACTATGCGTTGATAGATGAACTGTATTTAGAATTTGAACCTGAATTGAACATTATTTCAGGAGAAACAGGTGCAGGTAAATCTATTTTGATGGGGGCGTTAGGCTTGGTATTAGCCAACCGTGCAGATGTGGCTGTTATTCGGCAAGGTGCAGATAAGTGCTTTGTAGAAGCAAACTTTAAACTACACCCACAATCCATAGTGCATAGCTTAATGGAAGAGTATGAGTTGGATAAAAGCGATGAAATTACTATCCGAAGGGAAATTACCAATACAGGTAAGTCCCGTGCTTTTATCAATGATACACCTGTGAATTTACAAGTGCTTAAAAATATCACGAATTATCTTGTGGATTTTAACGGGCAAGACCAAGACCAGGAACTCATGCACCCCGCAGAACAACTCCGTATGCTTGATGTGTACGGAAATGCGACATCAGAAAGAGAAAAATTTAAATCTTTGTATGACTCTATTACTGAGTTAGAACAGCAAATAGAACAAAAAAAACAAGAAGCCATACAAAACAAGCAAAATTTAGATTTTTATAACTTTCAGTATGAAGAATTTGAAAAAGCCAATCTTCAAATAAATGAACTACCTGATTTGGAAGCAGAACTGCAAACTCTGGAAAATGCAAGTAAAATTGCTGAAAGCATTCATTACGCTCATGATGTTTTGTATGAAGGTGATACAAATGTGTATGCTATTCTCAAAATTTGTCAGCAGAAAATAGATAAGGTAACTCCGTATTACAAAGCGTTAGAAAAAGTATCTGAGGAGATAACTGCTTTACGCTATAATGTTGAGGATATTGTCAGTCATTTGACAGAATTACTAGAAAAAATAAATACAGACCCTAAACGGGAAGAATATATTCATCATCGTGTGGATACGTACTATACGCTCATGCGCAAGCACCATGCGCAATCTGTAGAAGAACTGATAGACAAAAAAAATGAACTACAACAAAAAATCAATGCTATTGAAACCATAGACGAAGACATTGAGGCATTGATACAAGAGAAAGAAAAATTATGCAAAGAAGCGAGCAATATAGCCCTAAAATTGTATCAGAAACGTAAAAAAGCTGCGGAGGCTATTTCCAAAGCCATAGAAGAAAATCTAAAACAAGTAGGAATCAATTCGCCCAAACTTGTGGTTCAAAGCTACATCAATCAACAGCCAGATGGCTGGATAACTATTGAAGACAAAAAATATAAACCCCACGCCTACGGTATAGACAGTGTCATATTTTTACTTTCTACCAATATTGGCATTCAACCAGGACCTATTCATAAAATTGCATCAGGAGGAGAAATTGCAAGGGTTATGCTTGCCCTCAAAGCCAGTCTTGCAGATAAAATGCAACTCCCTACTCTCATTTTTGATGAAATAGATTCAGGAGTAAGTGGAGAAGTAGCCCTCAAAGTAGGGAAATTATTAGAAAAAATTGCAAAACATCATCAAATACTTTCCATTACTCATTTGGCGCAGGTAGCCAGCAGAGGAAATACCCATTTTTTTGTATACAAAGAACAAAAAAACAAACAACCTGTAACCAAGGTAAAAAAGCTAAACAAAGAAGAACGTATCGCAGAAATTGCCAAACTGATAGCGGGAAGTCAGGTTACAGAATCCGCAAAACAAAATGCTGTGGATTTATTGAATAGTTGATAATTCATATTTGGGCGTTCCTGCTTCGCAGTCGGCGTGCTACGGGCTACGCTATCGCTTCGGTGCGGTTCGCACCATGCTAACGCATGCCCTCCGCATGCCTAACGCAAAATCCGCACAATGCACGTGTACGCTCGCTATCCGCGTGAGGGATAGGAGCGAAAAGCCCGCAACAGGCGTAGCCTGTGGAGTACAGACGTGGCATGCCACGTCTCTGCCAGCGTATAGCCCGACCCCGAAGCGCAGCGCAGGGGACACGCCCTAAAAATGTAATATCAAAAACTGCGTTTTAATGCACAACTGCGTTCTGAGACTATTACGCATCAATTTTGGCGTATTTTGCATTTTGCTCTATAAACTCTCTGCGTGGGGCTACATCATCACCCATAAGCATAGAGAATACATGGTCAGCTTCTGCGGCACTGTCAATAGTTACTTGTAATAAACTTCGTTTTTCGGGGTTCATGGTAGTTTCCCATAATTGTTCAGGGTTCATCTCTCCCAAACCTTTATAGCGTTGTATATTGATACCTTTTTCATTTTCCCCATCATTGGAAAGACGTTTGATGATTTCATCTCTTTGCTCTTCTGTCCAACAATACTCTTCAATCTTACCTTTTTTGACGAGGTATAAGGGCGGTTGTGCAATATAAATATGTCCTTTTTCTATCAAATCTTTCATGTAACGGTAGAAAAAGGTAAGTATTAAGGTACGAATGTGGCTACCGTCAATATCCGCATCTGTCATGATGATAATTTTGTGGTAGCGGAGTTTTTCATAATTATAGTCTTCGTTGGTAGCTACTCCTGTTCCAATGGCAGTAATGATATTTTTAACCTCTTCAGAGTCATAGATTTTTGCAGGGTGAGATTTTTCTACGTTTAATATTTTACCTCTCAAAGGTAATATCGCCTGAAAATGTCTGTTTCTACCTTGTTTTGCACTTCCACCTGCACTATCTCCCTCTACAAGGTAAAGTTCGCATTCTTCGGATTTATTACTTGAGCAATCTGCCAATTTACCGGGCAGACCCGAACTGGTCAGCGCATTTTTACGCTGAACCATTTC